>Ga0209204_1002212_pt1 | contig 16402 bp, 10 predicted proteins | sample AD_JPNMR2_MetaG_FD_184425 | JGI IMG/M metagenome (GOLD analysis project Ga0209204, IMG submission 184425) | Active sludge microbial communities of municipal wastewater-treating anaerobic digesters from Japan - AD_JPNMR2_MetaG (SPAdes) (version 2) | ecosystem: Engineered > Bioreactor > Anaerobic...
AGCACAGAATAACAAACTACTTCCAGACGACTACACAGGAAATACCTTTACAGTTTCCAATCTCGGACCTTATGGTGTAGACCATTTTACTGCAATTATAAATCAACCCGACAGTGCCATCCTTGCGGTAGGACAAATAAAAGAACGTCCTACGGTTGTAGACGGTGGCATCTTTATCCGACCCATCATGAAGGTTACTATGTCTTGTGACCATCGTGTCATTGATGGTGCGTTAGGTGGACAATTTATGGGTCGATTCCGTGAAATATTAGAATCAGCAGATTTTATGTAATACTTATATATCCGATAAAAACAACAAGGAGATAGATTATGCCAGATTATGATGTTATCATCGTTGGGGCAGGTCCAGGTGGATATGTTTCCGCTATTCGCAGTGCTCAAAGAGGTGCCAAAACTGCCGTTATCGAAAAAAAATATCTTGGCGGTGTTTGCCTTAATATTGGTTGTATACCTACCAAGACCCTAATTAACACTGCAGGTTTATATCGAAAATTAAAAAAGGCAACTGAATTTGGCATTTCTGTCGAAAATCCTCAATTGGACTTAAATCAATTAAAATTGAGAAAAAACAAAGTTATTTCCCTAAATACAGGTGGTATCGAACGTCTCTTCAAATCATACAACATCGATTGGATTAAAGGTGAAGCAATTATCAATAAACCTAATGAAGTCGATGTTGAAGGGAAAAAATTAACCACTAAAAACATCATCATTGCTACAGGTGGTAGACCTGTAGAATTACCAATACTTCCTTTCGATAAAAAACTTGTTATCGATAGTTCTCAGGCTCTTGAATTAACAGAGATACCTAAACGAATAGGAATTATTGGAGCTGGCGCTATTGGTTGCGAATTTGCATGTATCTGGAACAGTTTCGGTGCAGAAATTCATCTTGTCGAAATGATGCCCAATATCCTGCCAAAAGAAGACATAGAATTAACAAAAAGACTTGAATCCATTTTGAAAAAAGATGGGATACAAGTATACACTGGAAGCAAATTAAAAGATGCAACCGTAAACAAAAATAGTGTTCTTCTCACAATAGAAGGGGCTAAATCAACCCAAATAGAAGTAGATATGGTATTAGTATGTGTCGGAATGCGTTGCAATTCAGAATGCATACAGGACCCACTTCGTAGTGCATTAAAAATCAATAAAAAAGGTGGCATCGCAGTAAACGAGAAAATGGAAACAGGCGTTCCAGGCGTTTATGCTATTGGCGATGTTATTGACCGAACATGGCTGGCACACGGGGCTTCCAACGAGGGTATCGTTGCAGCTACTAACGCTACAGGTGGAAATCGAAAAATGAATTATCGGGCAATACCTGCATGTACATTCACTTTCCCTGAACTTGCCAGTGTTGGTATTTCAGAAGAAAAAGCGAAAGAACAAAATCTCGAGATAAAAATTGGACGGTTCTCTTTCTCTGCAAATGGAAGAGCACATTCAATTGGCGAACCTGAAGGTCTGGTAAAAATTATCGGTGATAGTCGAACAGATGAAATCTTGGGAGTCCATATATTGGGACCCGAAGCAGGTGAACTTATTGCCACAGCCAGTGTCGCTATTTCGTTAGAAAGCACAGTAGAAGAGTTAGTCGATACTATATTTACACATCCTACCTTATCCGAAACGATAATGGAGGCAAGTGAAGACTATTACGGAATAAGTATCCATACCCCTAAGAAAAAAACTTAAAACAGTGTCATTTTCCTTTATAATCACAAAGAATTATTAGTAGAATAATAGGTAAATATTTATCTATAAAGAGAATTAAAAATGTCAAATGAATACAGATATATATCTAAATCAAAAAGAGACCATATAACAATCCTCATTTTCCTGCTCTTATTCCCAGCAGTTATCCTTGCAATTGACATCTCCAACCAACGTGTCTCTGGAAACTACTATTCCTTATACAATAACCCTATATGGATGGAAGGAAAAACTCTATCTCAAGTCCCATTAGCATCCAATGACTATGTTACAGATACCTCCAGATACTTGTCGGATTACCTATTTTTATCTAAAGTCAAAGATGGTTACTCTCTCCTATGGGATCACACAACAGGCAGTGGCATTCCTTTCTTAGCACGTTGGAGTAGTCGTGCTTTCTCCTTATTCAGTCTACCCTTTTACCTATTACCTTTCCTATGGGCTATATACTCAAGTATATGGTTTAAAATGGTTGTTGCTGGTATCAGCACCTATTTTCTTGCAATATCCTTTGGACTACTTCCATCCACAGGTTTACTGGTGGCTGTTATATTCCAAACCGCAGGACCATTACTATATACCCCTATACATCCTATGACAGATATTCTTGTACTTTTCCCAATATATCTGCTCGTCTTGAACAAAATTTTTTGCCACTCCCCCCGCTTTTGGATATTATTAAGTTTTATCATTGCCATAATGGAACTGGGAGGCGACATTCAGACGATATTGCTCATTTTTGCATTTACAGTGTTATACATATTTTTTATGCTTTACCTTTCCAAATCAGGAAAGCAATATCATTTTAGTTCTATACTTTTTATAATCCTTGCGTGGATTGTTGCAAATGGATTTATTGCATTCCAACTATTGCCTTTTTTTGAATGGTGGGCACATAGAGCTAAATTCGCTGAGAATTATCACCCAATAAGATTCATGCTTCGCGATTTGGCGGGTCTTTTCCTCCCTAAGGCTATATCCTCAGAAAATTCAAAATATATTTCAGTTATTCTTCTATGCTCACCTGGAATTTGTGCCATTTTACTTCTCCCATTATGGTTAAGTGCACGACATCTCATTTCAAAAGAGACAAAAGATAAAATTGAATTATTATTCTTCTCAAGTATATTTATCTTCATAGTACTTGTTTTCTTCCCATATCTCAATATATCTCTCCCATCCCCATTTAATTTCTCTATAGTTCATATTGGTTGGCTTATTATCTTATCTACTGGTTTTATAATAGGCCTCGCTATAGAGTCATGGAACTTGTTTCCACCAGATGAATGCCGTCAATGCTTAAAACGGCTCCTTTTTATTGCACCTATATTCTGGTTACTTCTTTTCCTATGTTTCAGTATTGGGAAAATAACCAATTTTATAGGAATTAATAACTTCTGGCTGGAGTTCGGGTTGGGGCTCCTGTTTTTACTTCTTATCATTATTTATTTATTAATAAGTCTTTTTTCTCCATCACCTCGTAACGCTGGCTTTATTATTTCATTACTTTTTATACTCTCACTTTCCCTACTATATTACCCATACAGGCCAACAACACCTTCCATATTATTCTCACCTAATAATGAAATCATAACTAAGTTAGAAGCATACGGAAACCGATTTGCTGGCACAGAGGACGCACAAAATATTATTTTTCCACCATCAACACTCACAATGATGGTGATACCAAAAGATAAATGTACAGAACGTTACTATGCCTTTATGACCCAAGCATTGAAGGAACCAAAATTATGGATAAGAACAGGAACGTCATGTTTTATTTATACACCTTCACCAGAAAATAAAATGCCAGATTCTATATCTGCTATACGGCAAGAAGTAAAATTAAAACAGATATTTTCTTCTGGGGTGGCTATCTTCCAAATAGATTCCAATATTGGAAGGGCTTATGTTATTTATAAGGGTAAAAATGTAGATAAAGTATTACCAGAACTACTTACATCAGACACTCCTCATTTAGTTGAAAATACGGTCATCCCCGAGTCAGGCTCTATTCCTGAAATGCCTGCTACTATTGAAACCATTTCACCTACAGAGGTTCACATAAAGGTAGAGAAGACAAAACCAGGTATCTTAGTATTAGCTGATACATACTATCCTGGATGGTCAGTTAGTGTTGATGGAGTTGCAAAAGACATAATTCCAGTGAATATTGCGTTTCGTGGGGTTGAACTTAGCGAAGGAGACCATCAGATTGAATTTGTTTATAAATGTAAATGGTTATGGTGGGGATTTTCCATTACTATTACTACATTATTAATTGCTTTAATTATTTTAAGATTTTCATTCCGTTTCTCTGCACAGCTCTCTTGATACCATAAAAAGCCTCCTTCTTTTTTTGAGATAGACTATTTAAGAAGGAGGCTTTTCTACCATCAATCAATTTTACACATTGCACTCTGCTTTCTTATGCGTAAATATGAACTCATTATTCTCATTTACATCAATAATCAGGTGGTCTCCTTCACTAATATTTGTTGATAAGATTTGTATTGCAAGTGCGTCTACAATCTTACGTTGTATCAAGCGTTTCAAAGGTCTTGCACCAAACACAGGGTCATAACCTTCTTCTGCCAATTGTTCTTTGGCTTTATCGCTTATAGAAATACTAATCTGACGTTCAGCCAACCTTTTCGCCACTTGATTTATCTGTAAATCCACTATTGCTCGTATTTCCTTCTTCGTTAAGGGATGGAAGAGAATAATATCATCAACTCGATTCAAGAATTCTGGACGAAAATGATTATGTAACACATTTGTGACATATTCCACCTGTTTCTCGTAATCCATGTTTGTTTTTTGGAACACTTCACTTCCCAAATTGGATGTCATTATCACTATTGTATTTCGGAAATCTACCGTTCGACCTTTCCCATCTGTTAATCTCCCATCATCCAATAATTGGAGCAGTATATTAAATACTTCATGATGTGCCTTCTCAATTTCGTCCATTAGAATAACACTATAAGGTTTTCTTCTAACTGCCTCTGTCAATTGCCCACCTTCTTCATATCCAACATATCCAGGTGGAGCACCAATAAGACGAGCCACGGAATGTTTTTCCATATACTCAGACATGTCAATACGTATCATTGCATTTTCAGAGTCGAATAAAAGTTCAGCCAATGCACGAGCCAGCTCTGTTTTTCCAACACCCGTAGGACCGAGGAAAATAAATGAACCGATAGGCCTGTTGGGGTCTTTCAGACCTGCACGTGCACGTCGAACTGCATCAGATACTGCACGAATACCCTCTTTTTGACCTATAACCCTTTTTGAAAGACGTTCTTCCATATTAACCAACCTTTGCATCTCACCTTCTAATAAACGGTCTACAGGGATTCCTGTCCAGCTGGATACAATCTTGGATATATGTTCATCAGTAACCTCTTCACTCAAAAAACTCCCATTTCTCTGGATTTCGTCAAGTTCTCTTTTCTTTATTTCCAACTCTTTCTTCAATTGATTTAGTTCGCCATAAAGAATCTCCGATGCTTTGCCCAAATCCCCTTGACGTTGTGCAATATCTGCTTGTCGTTTTGCTTCTTCAATCTTTGCATTTATTTCACGAATTTGATTAATAACAGACCTTTCATTTTGCCACTTTGCTTTCTTAGCATTTAATTCTTCACGTAACTCAGCAATTTCCTTTTCAATTGCTTCACGTCTCTCAACTCCTGACCTTTCTGTCTCTTTTTTTAAAGCCAAATGCTCAATTTCTAATTGTCGTATTCTTCTATCCAACACATCTATTTCGTAAGGCATGCTATCAATTTCTATACGCAACCGCGATGCAGCTTCATCCACTAAATCAATAGCCTTATCAGGTAAGAATCGGTCTGTAATATATCTATGGCTTAAATAAGCGGCTGAGACGATAGCATCGTCACGAATTCGCACACCATGATGAACCTCATACTTTTCTTTTAAGCCACGTAAGATTGCAATTGTATCTTCAACATTGGGCTCATCCACTATTATAGGCTGGAATCTCCGTTCAAGTGCTGGGTCTTTTTCTACATGTTTCCGATATTCATCTAAGGTTGTAGCACCAATACAATGCAGTTCACCCCTTGCCAATGCAGGTTTCAACATATTAGAGGCATCAATAGCCCCTTCTGCTGAACCAGCACCAATTAGCGTGTGCATCTCATCAATAAACAGAATAATATTTCCATCTGATTCCTGAATTGCAGATAAAACAGCCTTTAGCCGTTCTTCAAATTCACCTCTAAACTTACTTCCTGCTATTAAAGCGGCTAAATCGAGTGCCGCAATTCGTTTATTCTTCAAGGTCTCAGGAACATCTCCCGAAACAATTCTTTGGGCTAAACCCTCTACAATGGCTGTTTTACCTACGCCAGGTTCTCCAATCAGTACGGGGTTATTTTTGGTTCTTCTCGACAATACTTGAATAACACGACGTATCTCTTCATCCCTACCTATAACAGGATCCAACTTGCCTGCTCTTGCCAATTGAGTTAAATCGCGACTAAACCGTTCGAGAGCGTCATAAGTTGATTCCGCATTCGGGTCATCTACCCTTTGATTCCCTCGCACCTCCTTTAAGGCTGAAAGGATAGCATCCTCAGTAATACCCAACTCTTTTAAAATTCTTCCTGCATAATTCGTTTTATCACGTACCATGCCCAAAAGGACATGTTCAGAACTTAGATATTGGTCTTTCAACGTCTTTGCAAAATTCCATGACACCTCTAAAACTTGTTGTAATTCATGAGAAAGATTCTGATTATGAGCACCAGAAACATGGGGTAGTTTTTTCATATCCCGCTCAATTAGGCTACTTACCTGCCCTTTCGATATGCCAAGTCGCTGTAATATCGGCACAACTGCAGAATGGTTCTTACTTAGTAACGCCGTTAGTAAATGTAAAGAAGTAACTTCTGGATGTCCCTTGCTTGAAGCCAAATCAAGGGCTTCAGATATTGCTTCTTGTAATGGAATAGTCAATCTATCAAATCTCATAGTTTGTTCTCTCCTTTCTTTTAAATATTTTTTTCAATATATAAGCAACCATTGTGCCAAGTAAATTATCAATTTTTATCAGTCTTTTTTTAATGATACTTAGATAAATGTTTCAAAAAAAATCATCTATATTTCATAATGGGACAAAAAAAGACCTCACTAAAACGTGAGGTCACTAAATTTCTTAATACTAATAAGATATAATATAAATTAGAATTTAAGCACAGTCATCCAGAAAATATATCCTGCATCATTATTATCTGTACCACCTGAAAAGTCAGTGCCATTCCCTTGAATATAGGCTCCATTTGCCAGCCCATCACCAACAAATAGATAATTACCATAAAGCATGAACCATAAATCTTTTGAGTAGTTATATTTCATCCATGCGGCAATTTCCCAACCTATATCACTTTCACCTTCATCCGTCCAGAAAGAAAGGTATGGAACTGCATAGAATCTTCTTCCGAAAATCTTAGCAGTCTTAGGCGGGTCAAACGGAGAAACAATACCATCATAAGCACCATGTAAATGCAGTAATATCTTTTCTGTCGGTTTTAATTCAATACCTAATTGAACCTGCCAATAATTAGAGAGCCAACCATTATCATTCACAGTCGGCAAATAGTTTTTATCGGAAAATAACCTATTAAAAGAATGACTTGCTTCTGGTTCATAAAATGGATTTAACCAATCCCAAAAATCAATGCTTCGATTATCATGCCCCTGATAATACACACCCAATGTATAGACTCGTGGAGACCACTTTACATCCTCAAAGGTATAACCTAACGTCAATTCCGCACCTAAATCACCCCAGTTTGCATCATCATCACCATACATACCACCAATCGGCTTAAATGTAGCACCTAACGAATCGGCTTCACCAAATTGATATGCCAACTCTAAATCATAATCAAATCCAGAGGACTTCCCGAAAGCACGAATACCAACAGTATGAAGCTTTGTAACTCCATAATCATCTCTATTCAATATATCTTCTACAAATTCTTGGACTGGATTCCCTGTTGTATCATGAGGACTCAAACCATCCCTTAAGAAATACCAATAGGCAGACACAGACAATGGCTTCCATCCTGCATACGTTCCATAAACACCATAGAAATCAAGGTCACCATCCTGCTCTTCCTGATAACGGTCATTTAATTTCGATGCAAACGCATCGACAGTCCAATCCCCTTCTTTATAGGTCAGTCGTATAGCGTCATGGGATGAATATTGAGAGGGTGTTAACATATTAGTAACCAACCATCCCTTACCCATAATCAAGTCTTGACGACCTACTCGAAGGGTTAAAGGCGTACCATATATATTTCTCATCTCTATATAAGCTTGCTCAATTTCCACATCATCTTTCGATTCTGCTCTCACATCAACACCAGTCATATAATCTTTTGAACGGAAATCTTCACCCCAGATATGCCAATCATATAACTCAAAAAAAGCAGAAACGTCATCAGTAAAATCAGCCTTAAAATTTAATAACACTGAGGTCTCATATCTCGACCAATCGCTACCATCTTTATCCCACTTAAACATAGATGTAATCTTTTTCCCTCCCACAGGTCGCCATTGAACATAAGCAGGTGGTATCCGCTCCTCACGCGGGGCAAAGGTATTGATATACCAACGGCCTCGTATCCTCAACTCTCCACCGACCGATACACTTTGCAACTCTGCTATTGCAAAAGATGCTATGGTAAGAAATAATACAAATAAAACTAATCCCCTTAAAACACATGATTTAATCATAAAAGTACCCTTTCATCTAATGTTTTATATATTTATTAAGAATTATTTGTTATACAGTCTGTTAATCATAGAAAAAACATATTACTTAATTCAAATAGAAAAGGAATTTTTTTCTAATCATACATGTTATAAAACAAAAAAAAGGAAATCTATATGGTCGCAGTAAACTCAACTATGTTACCATTAGGAACAAAGGCACCTGATTTTTGTTTAAAGGATATAAACGGTAAGTGGGTTCGTAGGGATGATTTTAAAGGTAAAAAAGGACTATTAGTAATGTTTATTTGCAATCACTGTCCCTTTGTAAAACATATACAACAAGAATTAGTAAAACTAACAAATGAATATCAATACAAGGGGATTGGAATTGTTGCCATCAATTCGAATGATGTTGAAAAATATCCCGAAGACCATCCTGATAAAATGAAAGAAGTAGCAGAAAACTGGGGTTATATGTTTCCATATCTATTTGATGAAACGCAAGAGGTGGCTAAATCTTATAAGTCTGCGTGTACACCTGATTTCTTTTTGTTTGATAGCAATTTCCATCTGGTATATCGTGGACAATTTGACGACTCTCGTCCTGGAAATGGGAAGCCAGTTGATGGTAAAGACCTAAGAACTGCCTTGGACTGCCTATTAGAAGGCAAACCTGTTCCTTCTCGTCAGAAACCAAGTATAGGTTGTAATATCAAGTGGAAATCAGGAAACGAACCAGATTACTTCACTCATTAAAATAAACTTATCATCGTAAAAACTTTCTTTCTACATAATTTCCCCATATTACTTATAATTTTTATATTATAGGGGAATACCATTCATCTATCTTTGTTGTAATCCCTCCCTATTTTTTGCAATATTTTATGTATAAATTTTAATTTCAATAAAGCTTTAGAAAGGGCTAACCATGGATACAGACATTGACGAAATAAATAAAACGGAAAAAATGATAGTATTTTTTAAGTTCTCGATGAGGCTATTGTCTTTGGCATACTTCATTGGTGCACTGTTCTTCTTCTTCATACCCGATGGCGTTAACTATATTCTCAATTTCTTACCTATCTTCCTAAAGGTGCTTCAACCCCTACCCGATAAAAATGTGGACTACTTCTGGCTACCCCTCGTAGGTTCATTAATGTTTGTCCTGACATACATCGCTTTTCAATCTTCACGAGACCCGCATAATAAAATATTATTAAATGTCCATATTCTTTCTAAACTTATTTCCGCATTGGGTTATTTTTACCTCTTTGTTGTTCATGCATACATATTTGGATATATAGTCGGTGGCGTTCTCGATTTTGCTATTTGCTGTTTTGTTTTATACCTAAAAATTAAAATTCAAAACATACCAAAAAACGAATCTTAAATAAATTAAAATCCCATGCAATACCCATATAAAATAACTAATGAATCTTTCCTCTTGCCTGATTTAAAGGGATATGCGTATGAAGTCTGGTATTGGAAATTAAACCCAATAGATGGTCATTGGTCTTTATGGTTCCGATTTACCCTTCTTAGAAATAAATTTAAATCTGTCGCTGAGGTCTGGGGTATATTCACTCAAAAAGGAACTAACACCAAAGAAAAACAAACATATCATACCGCACTAAAAAACACCTTCCCAATTGAACAATGTATTTACACAGCTGATGAAAGACCTCAAATTTTGCTAAAAAACAACTCCGTTGATTTCATGACCACACATGGAAAATTAGAGCAAAATGAAAAAAAACTTTATTGGAACCTTCAATTAACTCCTATTGCACCACAGGAATCTTTTAATTTTGTTCCACATACATTCTGGAAATTAGGACTTGTAAAAAACTATGCCGTTACTGTGCATGAAAAAATACTATTTAATGGTGTTATTGAGACAAACGAAGAAACTACTCCTGTCCAAAATGCATTAGGCATGCAGGGACATCTGGCAGGAATAAAGCAAGGTCACTCATGGGCATGGGCTCATTCCTGTATATTTTATGATGAAGATACTGGCGAACTTAGCCCACTTATTATAGATATATTAACAGCAAGGGCACGCCTTGGAAAACATATTTTGTCACCCAAACTTACAACAATGTTTATACACTATGAAGGACAAACATATTCATTGAACTCCCTTAATAACATCCTATCTATTAAGTCTCAATATGTTCCTCAACATTGGGAATTGCAGTTAAAAACAAATACTTTAGAGATAAATGTTGTTACGGAAGCAGAAATATACACTATAGTTGGCGTTCAATATGAAGATACTGATGGGACTCCCCTTTATTGTTACAACACAAAAATGGCAACAACTAAACTTTATATAAGAGATATCGAGAAAGGCACAGAAAAGCGATTTATATGTCCTAATAAAGGAGCATTTGAATGGGTTCAAAGAGAGCTTTGGGATAAACTTTCTATTTCAATATAGAGGTGATATGAAAAAATTTATTAAAAAAAATAGCTACTCATTTTTATTAACACTATTCGATGATGACCCTTATTGGACTGAAAATATCCGTGAAGAGGACTTTTGGACAGAATTTCAAAAAACATTGACATCATTACCCAAAGTATATCGTTTCGGTTTTATCTGTGGCATTATTCTACTATCGATAATAACTCCACCCTATGGATTTTTTACCCCTATTTCTAAATCATGTTTAGACAAACGTAAAAATTGGATAAACTCTTGGGCTAACTCTAAATATATCTGGAAAAAATCTTTGTTTTTAGGCATACGTATCCTTATCATGGGAAGTGCATTACAACTGAAACCCTCTTTAATCCATACCAATTATCCACAAATCTTAGACACACGAGAAAAACATATCTGCTTAAAGGTAAAACAATAACCTATGAATGAAGAATTAATAGAAATTTACAGAAAAAATAATGTTGTTGATGTATCAAAAAATATGGAGTCTGATTACTTAAAGCAAATTTACGATTTCATTGTCATCGGTAGCGGTGCAGGCGGAGCAGTCGTAGCAAAAGAACTTACCGAATACGGGGCAAATGTTGCTCTCATCGAAGAAGGTTCTCTACCTTTTCCATGGGAAAAGTCAGCATTCAGGTCATTATTAAAACTTTATCGGGATAAAGGTTTCACAGGTGTTATTGGCAAGCCTATGATTCCTATTCCTTTAGGTCGCTGTGTCGGTGGAACAACAGTTATAAATTCTGGAACATGTTTCCGTGTACCTCAAAAAATACTTCATCAGTGGGAAATAGAGTTAGAGTTAAAAGAATTGACCTCAACGGATTTATCAGAATGCTACGAAAAAGTAGAACGTGAGATTCATGTTGAAAAAGCCAACTGGGATGTAATGAACAAATCTAATTTGTTCATCCGTAAAATAATGAACAATAAAGATATTCCTTGCTACCCCTTGAAACGAAATACAAAAGACTGCGAAGGCTGTGGAATGTGTTGCTACGGATGTACCTCTGGTGCCAAAAAGAGCATGGAATTAACATACATCCCAAAGGGAATCCAATCAGGTATGGTACTCTTTTATAACGCAAGGGTAAACCGAATATTAACTCATAATGGAAAGATAGGGTATGCCGTTTTAATTGATATTATAGACCCAGAAACCCAAAAAGTTATAGATACAATTGAATTAAAAGGAGAGAAAATTATTGTTGCCTGCGGAACATTGTTATCTCCATCACTATTAAAACGAAGCGGAATCGCTTTAAATAATCCCAATTTAGGTCGACACCTTACTATTCATCCTGCAAGCAAAATATCTATTGAACTTAATGACGAAATCAATTCATGGATGGGAATCCCTCAAGGTTGCTATACCGATGCTCTTGAAGAGGAAGGTATTATTTTCGAAGGTGTAGCCATGCCTCCAGATTTAGGTCCTTCTGCTGTACCATACACAGGAGAGGAATTAAAATATTACTGGCAAAACTATAAAAATATAGCAACGTTTGGATTCATGATTAAAGATAGCACAGAAGGATACTTAAAATACTCAATAAAAAATCAACCCGTTTACTCTTACCAACTAACATCAACAGATGTAACACGACTAAAAAGGGCTATCTGTTTTCTCGCAGAACTGGCACTTGAAGAAAAACCGAAACAATTATTCCTAATGATTTCCAAAAAACCGAATATTATTAAGACAAAAGATGATTTACATACATTTCTAAAAGTAGAACATCTCCCCTCAGATTTTGAATGTATGGCTTTTCATCCTTTAGGCACATGTCGCACAGCACATTCGCCAGAGCATGGAGTATGTGACCAGAACTTTAAGGTGTTCAATACTGACAATATCTATATTTGCGATGGTAGCATCATACCTACATCTCTCGGGGTAAATCCTCAGCTAACCATCATGGCATTTGCAACTCAATTAGGAAAAAATCTCGGAATGGGCAAAGTTTAATTACGATGTAGTGTGAAAGAGTCTATCCAGATATTAACATTACTCAAATTACAGGGGTCAATCCGTAGTGATTTAACTCTACCTTTCCAAAGAGGATGCTCACGCAGATTAAATGTATATGTATAATAACCTCCATCAGCCCGAGACGGAAGTGTTATTGATTTTTCTTCATTAAAACTCAACCCTTTTTCCGACCAATACAATTGCACCTTATTTTCTATCGGGGCTGGCACATCTACTCGAAGACGTATTGTTGCTCTTGGAAAATTTTCCGCCTTGATACCCTTTGTTCCAAAATAAAAATAGCAAATTGATGGGTCTTCCCCTGTAGTCCTCCCAGTCATACTCCCTTCTTCCACCTTTATCCCCTCCATTCCTGCAAATATTTTCCAACCAGATAATCTTTCGTGAAAATCCCAAGAAGTCTGCATCTCAGAAATAGGAAAATCATAAGGACCACGTCCGACATCTTGCGGTGTTATATTTATTGGGACTTCCTCTGTATTTTCTGAGACAAAAACATCACGGATGGCTTCATACATTGCAAAACCGAATTCTGTATTAGGTTCTATATAACTACCTTCGCCCCATTCATTCAACGGGCCTAAAACAATAATAGGCTTCCGTGTTTCTCTTGTAAAATCACGTGCAGACAGCAACATCGTCTTAAATAATTCTGGAGTTCTTCCTTCAATAACCAATGCTTTTGAGCCATGCCATGGCCTTGAATCCCATCCTGTTTCCACAATGGGATAATAAGTCATTCCTTCACATAAACTGTGTTTTTCCATCCAAACAGATGGTATTGTGGAAACAACATCTTCATATCTTGATCGGTTAGGGATTTGACTCATATAAACTGCTCTATAAAATTCATGATAATTTGTAAAAGATGAATAGCCTTCGTTTTTCAAAATTTGTAATTCGCTGGCAGTATGATTATTGTTTATTGCCATGAATTCAATCCCCTCATAACCTGCGGATTTTGCCCACTGTTGGGATTTATCAAATAATTCCTTTACCGCTTCCGAACTACCTAAATCATGCCGAATATTTTCAGGACTCCAGATACATACAAGCGGTTTATTATCAATCCTGTAATAGGATGGCAAATTAAAATAATTATCTATCCACTCTCTATTTACTTTTTCCCAGTCCTCAACAGAATGGGTATTGGGAGGATTGTGATTTGCCCACATAATTGCCACGTTTAAATAATCTCTATACTTCGCTTTTCGATAGGCTTCAAACCAATGTGTTAACGATTGTTTTCCACCAATCCAATACCAATCAACAAGGAAACATTTTATTCCATTCTCTACAGCCCATTTAATTTGCCAATCCACACACTCAGGGTTTCCTTCATCATAATATCCTAAAATAGGTTTTCTTATCGGTGCTGTCGTTTGTATACAGTCCCATTTTTCTGCAGTATCCCAACCTGGGAAATAAAAAGCACAAATATCTACCTTGGTATTAATCGGTCTTGGTTCAGGGACATACTCCGCTGTTATATTTTTAATTTTAGGCAATACATTCAGTTCTCCCGTATTGATAGTCAATGGGGTCTCTTCTAACATAGGAATAACTTCAATAGGATACTCCCCTGATTTTTCTACAAACACTTCCCAGTAAACATCCATAAAATCATCATATTCAATTTCATATGGAGGCTCGGGAACAGGACCTTTCTCTATCCTCAAAGAACTCGGATGTCTAAAATTTAAGTTATCTATCTGGGCAATACCACCTCCTTGATTGGAGAGCCTTAATAAAATAGGAATTTTACTGTCCTCTCGTACTCCTCCTTGTGAAGGACCAAAATAAGACACAATAAGTTCAGGCTTATTCAGTGGCTCTTCTCCTATAGATAGAGAATATATTTTCACATTTGAATAATTGGGAATATGAAATCCTAAAGCAAGAATAGGGTCTTTCCATTTAGAATATTGAGACATATCTATGACATTAACATGTGTTTTGTTATCCGTAATCAATGGTAAAGAAATAATTTGAGGTCCTACTACATCCTGACCTGACCAAATAAAATCTATTGAATTAGCACCTTTGCTTGCAGAATATTCAATAGAAAGATATTTTTTACCACCAACAGTCAATGATATAGGCTTAACGAAGTAATAGGAACTATGTTCAGAATCAACGTTCCACGAGGAAATGTCCCCTTCAGGAAATCGCCACTCGTAAACATCCGTAACAGGGGGTTCCCCTTTATCCCATGTTTTTACAGAAATTTTCTCTAATTCAAATTCCAGAGCATCACACAAATCCAATCGTATTTTAATAATTTTCCCCTCTTTATGCCAGAAAGGAAAAACATAAATATCTTGCCAATCATCCTTCTCTTCAAAATTAAAATTGACAGATTTATCTCCCGATAGTCCCCCATATTGTCCTTCATTTGTTCCAGACCAGAATATCTGCCCCATACCGCCATGATTCGTTTTCATGCGAATATGTATGTATTGATAAGGGGTTGAGATAAATTCAATACCTTCGCATAAAAGATATGGGTCTGTGCCCTGTGTCCTGCCATGCAATTTCCCATCCTCTATTTTTACATCTTGGACTTGTCCATTCGGCACCCATTTCTGCAAAATATCGGGATTATCAAATATCCATTCAGGCAATTGATAACTTACAAAAATCATTAGAAGAGATGTCAATAACATAGATTTCTCCACTCTTTAGTTTTGGAAGGGGAAACATACCAATAAAATTGAAAAAATTATATCATAAAATAAATATCCGCCGAAATTCGTAAATTTCGGCGGATATTGTTAGGTCTGCTTTTTCAATTAAATACCAGGATTATAACCATCTTCGCAAGTTTCACCATCTCTGCATGCATGATAACCACCTGAATTAAAGAACTGTATTGCTCTTAACAGTTCATTGAGGTCAATACGCCAATTTTGAGGGTCATAATCACTTGCATGAGGTTTGCAATCTCTCATATCTGGATTGTTACCTGGATTATATCCATCCTCACCTTGTGGGTCACAATGATAACCAAATGAGTTAAATAATTGAATCAAACGAAGTAACTCTGTAAGTTCAATTTTCCAATTTCCATTGGTATCTATATTATGAGGAACTATTAACGGTTCTCCCTCTTGAACACCTTCTGGTGTACCTTCTGGTGTGCCTTCTGGCGTGCCTTCCACAACTCCTTCTGGTGTACCTTCAGGAACACCCTCTGGTGTGCCTTCCACAACTCCTTCTGGTGTACCTTCAGGAACACCCTCTGGTGTGCCTTCTGGCGTGCCTTCTACAACCCCTTCTGGTGTACCTTCAGGAACACCCTCTGGTGTGCCTTCTGGCGTGCCTTCTACAACCCCTTCTGGTGTACCTTCAAGAACACCCTCTGGTGTGCCTTCTGGCGTTCCTTCCACAACCCCTTCTGGCTGTCCTTCAGGAACACCCTCTGGTGTGCCTTCTGGCGTGCCTTCCACAACTCCTTC
>Ga0209204_1002217_pt1 | contig 16380 bp, 29 predicted proteins | sample AD_JPNMR2_MetaG_FD_184425 | JGI IMG/M metagenome (GOLD analysis project Ga0209204, IMG submission 184425) | Active sludge microbial communities of municipal wastewater-treating anaerobic digesters from Japan - AD_JPNMR2_MetaG (SPAdes) (version 2) | ecosystem: Engineered > Bioreactor > Anaerobic...
CCCCGGCGTATGCGCATCTTACCTTTGCGAGAATGATATGTTCGGCAATTACGAAGAGGCAGAAATCCCGCGGCGTTTGATTGGTTACTACGGCAAACACACTTTTCTGCTTGTCGGCGAGAGAATCATGGACGAAATCGGCAACGACGACTGGAACAAGGAAATCATCCTTCGCAACCACAGAATTATTGCCGAGATCGTCGAAGAAAAGGAGGATTGAATATGGCTAAGGTGACAGAAATAAGAGTCGGTGCAAGGTTTGTTAAAAATCTCGGTAATTATCAATCATTTGCCCCCGAAGCCAGTGTAACGATAGTACTTGAAGAAGGTGATGACGTAAACGAAGTTTATGCTAATGCCTGGGATATGGTGGGCGACCAGATTGCAGAACAACTTAAACTTTTTGAAGAAGATCCAAAGAGTGGCATTACGAGAGGGTTAAAATAATAACCCTCTCCGTATCTGAAATAAACCGTGGTTTAAATTTAACAAAGATTGGAGGAATGTATGTGAGTAAAGTACCACCTAAAATCAAGCGTTGTTTTCGTGGCGAGATTTATTATGCTGACCTGTCTGGTTTACATGTTATAGGTTCTGAACAATCAGGTACAAGACCAGTTATAATTATCCAAAATGACGTAGGAAATTACTACTCCTCCACTGTTATCGTAGCAGTAATAACCTCATCAGAACTTAAAGCTGAAAAGAATATACCTACACATTTGAACATAGACCTTTTTCGTCCTTCTACCATTATGTGCGAACAGATTATTACTATTTCAAAAATGCGTTTGCGTGAAAAAATCGGACAGTTGCCTCCAAATCTAATTGCGGAACTCGATGAGAAAATAATGATTAGTCTAGGTTTAGCAGAAGGGTGGAAAAGACATGCGAGAGTTTGTTGAGCTTTTAATATCAGAACTTAATGATGTTCATGATATGTTGAATCGAATACTCTGTTCTGATTTCGAAACCATTGATGAACTAAAGTCCGCAATTAGCGAAGTAGCTATTTTTGTTGCTACAATCCAGACTGATGCTAAAGATGTTGTCAACTACCCACACCTGTAGAGGTGGGGCTTGAGGTTGTCAACTACCCAACGACTAAAGTCGTGGGCTTGTAAGCCCCATGTTGACCAGACCAAGGCTTGAAACAGAGCCTACGTTATAGATGTCATGACAAGGTGTAAATCATAAATATTTTTCAGTTGTACAACACTTTGATGGGTATAGTCATAGAAAGGAGGTAGCAAATCTTACGTAGCGTCTTTGTAAGAGACGCAATTCCTCCACGTGGCTAAAGCCAGTGGCTTCCTTGCGTAAGAAATTGACTATATAATAATGATGTGAAGAGCCGACGGGGCTACGTTAGGTGTGGTGATGACAGGTTGGGATGATGCCCTAATCCCAAACGCTGTCGTGTAGGCCTAAACAGTCCTGAGGGGTACGGTCAGGCCCCCTCCACATGTAAACAACGGTTAGGATTTCCCTAACCGTTATTTTTGTTTACTCTACTTCAGTATTTTCTGTATCTTGCTCAGGAGTTTCAATTAAGATAGGTGGGTAAATGACTGCTTTTTTATCAATTGAACCCTCAATGAAGATGTAAGCAAGCACAGCCGCCAGCGAACTAATTAAAGAAACCACCTGGACAATTAGATTATCCCCTGCACCAAGATAAGTTAGAATAGACGTAATAACACTAGTGAGCATAGCAATAAATTTACGACTGGTAAACTTTTCAATTAGATACTTAAAATCCATAAATCGTCCCCCAATCTATCTGAGATTATTAATTTTCTTAGGCAATTCATCAATCCTCTGCATGAGCTTCATGAAAGCTCTATTTACTATTACAGCAGCTTCTGCTCTTGTAATAGGTCTTTCTGGCTCAAATCTCTTCGTTCCGTCCATGTTGTTGATACCAGACACAATGTTGTTATTGTACAAATTCATAATATCATTATTTGCCCAATGTAGTTGACCGTTAGGGAGAACCAAGTCTACAAATACAGTACCGAGTTTTTTCATGGTTTCCATAAGAGCCTCCAACTCATTCTTTATTTTTTCCTTTTCTTTGTTTACAGTAAAATTAAGGGCTTCTGCGAAAAATTTCTCTCTGTCTATTCCACTACCAGGACATGTCTTACCAGCGTTGGGGTGATCTCTATGGAAATGTGGTTCTAGCTTCATTTCCTTAACCATGAACTCTGTCATTTCATATATAGCTTCTTTTTGAGCTTCTGTCATTTTGTCATGACCGATATCGAAATTTCCTACCATTTCAACGGAGATAGCCCCATCGTTCCAACCAGAAATAGATGCGGGGTTCTTATTCAAATCTCTTCCTAACAACCACACCCCATCTGGAAACAATGTAAAGTGTTGAGCTATATCCGACCACCCCATCGTATTCATGTGGTAATTCCTCATAGCTGTCTGCAGGGCGTCATGATTTTTACCATTGAAGTCAGAATAATCTGGCTTCCATGTATGGTGTATATGCCACTGTTTCAGTTTTCTAGTAAATTTGAATTTTCGAATATATTCTATAAGCTCTTTAGTTGTATACTTTATATAAGCCATAATATTCTCCCCTTCTAGATAGTGCTTTGGTTGTTAATGTCCTTATCACTATCGTCAGTAGAATCACTGTCAGCCCCTTCTTTTTTCAGAATATCTTTTTCCTTCCTCCTAAGTATAGGAAGAAGCCATCCAACATAGTCTTTGTGTCCTGCATCAACTAAATTTTCAATGCAACTCTGACATTCCCTGAGAAACATAACAGAATAAACTAAAGAGCCTAAAAATACTGCTACACCTGCTACTGGAACAACCCTCACTGAAAGCCCACAAAGGATCATTAATACAAGAAAACTTATCAATTTCTTCTTAGTGCCTTCAAAGAAGTTGTCTGATTTTATTGCACCTGCCTTTATAGCTTTTAAAAATGAACCGTATGGTTTTTTCAATGCATAATACTTGGTGATAATGTCTAATATCATCACCCCACCCACTGCACAGGCAGCAGTAATATAGGCTTTATCAGGGAATAGAACATATGAAATACATGCCCATATAGTAGAAAAAAAGAGAGATATTTGAGGTTTAACTTTTGTGAAGGCCGATGAAAAATAGTCAAAACTTTCTCTCAGTTCATCGATAAAGTTTTTCATACTGCCAACCTCCCACTCTCCCCCTTTTCTTTATATAGATTAGACAGTTTAAAATGATAGCCATCTGAACAATCAATCTTCGTTTTTATCGGTATAACCTTTAATTAAGTTGGCTATTTTCTTTATGATTCTACTTACACGCATTTGAGAAATGTTCTGTTCCTTTGCAGTCTGTGTCTGAGAGAATCCATTTAATTGAGACTTTAAAACGTTTAGTTCCACTTCGGACAGTTTATTTCTAATAGAATCTATAATTGAATCAATATACACTTTGTTTACAACAATATCTTCAATGTTGCCTAGTGATTTGTCTTCTAAATCCCAGTTGGGATTATTGTTATCTTTCACTTGTTCATCCAGATACTTTACAGGTTTGCCTACCTGAAGAACTTTACTTATTTTATCTTCATCTTCGTATAAAAGCATTGATAGCTCTTCCACAGAAGGTGTATATCCCAGGTCATTTTCTACTTTCCTTATATCATTCAGAAGAGCGTGAGCGGTTCTTGTAAGCCGTATTATATTTGCACTATCTCTCAAGTAGCATCTGATTTCCCTTACTATCGCTGTTATTGCAAATGATGAGAATTTAATGCCTCTATTAGTGTCAAATGCTTTAATAGCTTTTATAAACCCCATCCTCCCCAACTGAAGGATGTCGTCTTTTTCAATACCATAGTTACTGGCTATAACTTCTGGTTTTCCTATATACTTATGAATTGCGTACCATATCATGTTTTCATTTGCAATCATAGCCTCTCCCAGGTAGTCAGGGTCTACTTTGCACCGTTCAATATTTTTCATATCATAAAGAGAATAATAGTTACTATCTTTCTTTAAATTCTCCTGGATGCGTTTCGTTATCTCTACCATCGAATTACCTCCTGTTGAAAGAGGGCGGCGAACCGCCCTCATTTATTTTCTTTTTCCCTGAATTCTATCTTTCAAAGGTTTTGTCATCCTGGCATGGACCGACCTGACCGCAGGTATCACCATAGGTTCCTTTGTGTACGGATTCTTACCTTTCTTCTCAGAAAGGTTCCTCACAAAGAAGTTAAAAAAGTTGCTTATTTTAACATCATTTCCTGCACAGAGATTGTCTGACACAATTTTGAAAATATCATCAATTCTTTCTGCGGCCTCTGTCTTCGCAATACCTTTCTTAGCAGCATACTCATTAACCAAATCTTTCTTATAGACTGTCATCTTGTAATTCCTCCATTCTTTTTTCTATATAATTGTTCATTTCTGTGCTTATCTCGTTAACTTTTCTTAGATAAATACCTTTTGCTGTACCCCTGGATACTCTTCCTATACCTTGGTTGTAGGCCGTTATAGCCGTTTCTAAATCCAAGTTGTAATCATCTCGTAGGTTAGCAAGGTATTTTACCCCAGTCCTTATATTTGTTTCTGGGTCAAATAAATCTTCTCTGGTCACACCATATGGTTTTGCGGTACTTGGTTTTATCTGCATGATACCGACAGCATCACTATGAGATACTTCATCTTTATTGAACTCACTTTCAAACCAAGCCATTGCTATTATAGTAATATAAGGCAGATCATTCTCTTTACTGTAATCAACAAACCATTTAGAGTATTGCTGTATTTCTTCTTCTGAAAGTTTTACATTAGCATAAGGATTGTTTGTATATTCTTTTACTATCTCATATGCCAAATCGTAATCTGTTATAGGCTTTGGTGTTGGAGAAATTTCAATCGCTGGAGAAATATCAAGTGTTTGAGTCGGTAATGGTTCATCAATTAGTAAAGGCTTGCTTTCCTCCTTAATTGATGTTTCTACATAAAAGGTTTCGTTCTCAGGAGAGACTTCTATAGCGGGAGAATTAAAAGCATAAAATATTGAAAAGATAAACAGTACAAATGGGAAAAAGCGGTTAACTTTCATTGGTCAAAAATACAAGCCTTACGATATCCATTACCATTTCATGTACTTCAGCAGGATTTCCATTTGCATCTATTACATATATAAGCTGGTCTTCTCCATCCATTTCTGATAGCTTTTTTGCTAATACAAGATAAGCCACTCTTGCTCTATTTAGGAGTGAAGAATCCAATTCATGCTTATCCAGTTCTTGCAGGTTGCAGCTTTTTGACTTTCTTTTATATGATGTTTCTGCTGTTATATCCAAAACAAATGTTAAATCTGGTGTAGGAAGTCTTTTTTGCATTTCTATAATCCAGTTTATATCAATACCTTTAGCCAATCCAAAAGCTAGATTTGATAGTGTGAATCTATCAAAAATTAGAAAATCGTAGTTTCGGAATGAACCGAGTGTTTCAAGAAAATCATATCTATCAAGTTCGAGTAACCCATGCAGTGTTTCATCACTCATAGGTATCTCTTTCTTCAATCCTTTTTTAATAAGTCTACCAATTTCAGTCTCATATCTAGGAAATGAAACTGTTGCAACTCTAAACCCCAACTCTTTTAACTTTGAAGTTAAAACTCTTACTTGTGTTTCCTTTCCACTTGCATCTATACCTTCAAAGCATATAATCTTTGGTCTATTACTCATTTGTGAACGCCTCCAATTGATAGTATTTATAGTAATCCACCCGTTACAGAAAACTTATAAAACTTTATAAAGTTTTTATCAAACCCTATAAAAGTTTATGTTCCTTTCCTTGTTCATCGTGTCCAGTTTCGCATAAGCTACTCCTGCTTGTTTGACACTCCGAAGGCTTAAATTCCCCACTAACGTATGGGTACATATAAGTTATAAAAAATCAAGAGTTTTTTATAGAGTTTTATAACTTTGTTTTAACAGTTATCACCTCCTAATCGACTATCTAATGAGGTTCTACATACCTACTAAAGCTTGTACTCTTGTCCATGTTCTCACTCCAAATCTGAAGCGTTATCAAAACTTGTTCCAAAACCTCCACGGGAGGCATTTCCGAGATAATCTTTTTCAACAAGAACTACTGGAAGAAGTGGTATAAACAATGCCTGACATATCTTATCTCCGTTCTTGATAACTACAGACTGGTCACTTTCATTCTTAAACTGAGCTACCCACTCATCCTTATCACCACAAAACGAACTGTCGATTACACCAACCCCATTTGTGAGCTTGACCTTCCACTTGTTATATGTTGATGACCTCTGGAAGAGCAAACCCACCGCATTTGGTGGTATTTCTGTAGCTACATTTAAAGGTATATATTCTACCTGACCAGGCCAAAGTACCAACGGCTTATCCAATCTAGCAAACAAGTCCCACCCTGCATTACGTTCATCTTTTTTATAGAGAGCAGGGAGGGTTTTATCAAATCTTCTGTAATTAATTACAAATTTGTCCATTATAAATCATCCCCCCGCATTTAAAAATCTTTTCCAGGCAGCTTAATCGATTCTTTAGCCAGTTGCTTCCTTTCATATTCATCAACCATTTCAAGAAACTTTTCCTCAGTTATTTCTTCAATTATGCAATTTTCGTGTGAAAGCATATAGGCGTGACCATCAGTAAGAAGAATTGCATACATTATAATTGGTTCATGGAAGCTATCAGTTGTAAAATCATAAGACACAACCTGCTTCTCATACCCAGCAACAGTACCTGCAAACCATACATTGATTTTTTCTTTTTCTTTTGTAAGCGGTTTTGTCGCTTCATGCTCATTTACAGGTACGCTTATCAATTTACCTATAAGAGACTTTAACAAATCTTCTGTAATAGGAGTTTCTTTTGTCTTTAAAACTCTGTTTTCCATACCATCGTCCTTTCAATTTTAATAGGTTTGTTGCATCTGTTTTTGTTATACGAGATAAGACCTATTGTAGTTAAACGCTTTTGAAACATTTTTAATTATGTCTATTGACTTGTTATAACTTGATGATGAATTGCGATATGGTTTATCCCGAAAAGCAGTAATTACTGCTTTTGTGACTATATCGACCACAACATAAATAGAACTATTTTTTCTCGATGTATCCAATTTTCTGAACATTACTCGATTACTAACACCATTAACAATCAGATATTCTACTATCTCTCCATTCCTTATGGTGTCAAATACTTGCTCTTTTGTTATACGTCTATTCTTAATTCTTGATTTGGAATGTTCTGTGAAATGATATTCACATTCAGAAAACATTTTTAATAGTTTAACTTCTTTAGCAGTCATTTGAATTATATGCTTTTTTCTAATTGATGTACCATATCTAATCATTGTTTCACCCCCAAGCTCGTTATACGAATCAACGAATTTGGGAATTAAATTAAAAAGCGGTATAACCTATACGATTATACCGCTCTAATTAATTCTTCGTATTTCATCTAATTGGACAAACCATGCCGACACATTCAGATTCTCCTACATCCGATTCGTACTTATGCTTTTCGAATCGTTTCAGAAGCTCAGGATTGAATGGCTTCATTTCAGATTTCATCTTGTTATACTGCTCTTCTGTTATTGCTTCATATGGTGCCAGCGGATAGGTATGGTTATCCAGACTGATAAAAGTAATACCTACAATATAGTCCCAGTTATCCCATACCCACTGCTCAACAGCGTCCCACTCATCATCTTTAACTGTTACAGTAATAGACGCATTGTGTTCCACATACTCGGTCATAAATGCTTTATAAGTTTCTAACTGCTCAATAGCAGAAATGTCATATTTTGTTCTTTTAACACCGCTCTTAATAGGAAATTCAATAACAAAAGTGTTAGCATCTAACCATGTTTGTCCAACTTCTGGGTGTACTGACCATCCAAGGGTCATAGCAACCTTAGCAAGCGGGTCTTCGGCATTAATACGAACACGCCTAATGTAGTACGGACTGTGGGAATGATGCAGCCCTGAAGACACTGTAGGAAGCTGTGAAAGTGTCCCTTCAGGCTTTACAGTAGTGGCTAATAGAGGCTTATTAATTCCCAAAGTCTCTGCATAGGAATCTACCTCTTCCCGTACTACTTTCTTAAGGAATTTTCTTAATTCACTTTCTTCTTTACTCATACCCAGGATATCCACCATATCTTTCCATCCCGTCAGACTGACACCTACCAGTCTATCTTTCTTTTGCTGAGAGTCCCATGTAGGAATCTCAAGATCGAGAAGGGTCATTCTTAATCCTGCTCTAGCACTATTTCTAAAAGTTCTCTCCACTTTTTCATAATTAAGATACGGGGTGCCATCTTCTCTATATTCAATAAAGGAAACCATATTGTTTGTTGTTAAATTACAAGTTTGTCTATCATCAAGAAGCACTTCGCCACAAGGATTTACCCCTTTAAAATCTCCCCTTCTCCTTTTTGCTTCGGAAGCGTTAATAAATCCAGGTTCGCCTGTATATCTGATTGACTGCATTATTTCATGAAGCTGCTCACGTGTAGGCTTTTCTTTAAAGAACACACTATTATTACTCATCCTTCTATGAAGGATTTCCATATTAGGTTTCCATTCCCCGTTCTCCAGGTAGTAAATATTCTCCTTTGCTTTCAAAACTTCAGTATCATTTATATCAAACAAGCATATCTCAGAGCTTCTGCGAACACCACCAGCTACAACAGCTTCACCAATTATATTTGCTATATCTAAAGCATCAATAGTTTTGAGTGTTCCATTACCTCTTTTGATAACCTTGTTTATTTTCTCAAACATAGTTTTCAAACTTTCATGACCTGATGCAGTACCACCAAAAGTTTTGAGAACCTCACCTTTAGGTCTTACATTATTGAAATTAATAGAGATAGTCTTTACATCAGTATTAGAAACAATAAAGTTAAAATACTCCCTAAGTGCCTCCACCCAACCTTCTTTTGAATCACCTACTGTGATATAAGCAATTTGCTTATCTGTGTCATATTCGACTGTAGTGAGTTCTTGTCTCTTATATTTAGGAACACTTTTGTATTCTTCAAGTACTAATTTAACATCAGTTCTGAACTTATGGAACTTTGCTACATCTTCAGGCAGAATCCTAAATCCGACACCAGACCCCACCAATAAAAGGTAGAACAGCTCTGCAAAGTCGTTGAAATCATCCAGAATCAAGAAACTACAGTTAAAATTACTGAGAGGGAACTTATCTGCAACATGTGTGCCACCCGTCCAAAGAGTCCTTCCGCTCAGGAACGTCCTGAGATGGAACATATCATCATACAGTTGCTCTGCCTCTTTACGCAGTTCTTCAATTAATTCATTTGTAAAAGGAACACCATTATTAATAAGGTGCTTGATATGAAGCCCTACGTTGAATTCGACCGCTCTTCTGCACGTTTCATACCAGAATTCTCTTCTCTTTGCTTTATCAAGCCACCTACTGTAAGTTCTGTAATAGACGAATTCACCGAGTTCAGTCATAGGCGGCCTCTTGTCAACATAGTTTTTAATAAAAGCGTCTGTCAGTAAGTTCATATCTCTACCTCCATAGCTTAGATGATGTCGTAGTAATTAGCCTTATAGTGGTCAATAGCGTCTTCCACGGAAGGGAATTGATTTAACACGATTTGCGAAAGAAAAGCATTTTTATTTTCTTCACCAACTCCAAGTATCGGTGTTCTATTAGTATAGGCAAATTGAAGGAATAAATTTTCAGCGATACTTAACTTAGAGTTTGATAGATTAACAATAACAAGATCTATATTTTGTGCCAATTTGGAGGTAATGAAAATAATCTCTTTCGAATTTAAACTATTGTTAATTTTATTTTGAAGGTTTGTTACAATTAATTCAGCTTCGTTAATATCTAAATCTTTGAACCCTACTAATACAATCTCTTGTTTATTCATGTGACGCCACCTTTTCTTAGTTCTATTAATTCTTTCATCAATGCTATAAAATCGTCGGAATTAATAGCAATATAGTCTTTGTTATCCCCAAACGAGAAGGCTATTAGACCTATCTTTCCGCTTTCAAAAGCTTCACGTTCTATTTTGTCAAACCAACCCTTTTTAAGAGTAATAGAAGATGAGGGTTTTATCTTCGTTTTTGCTTCTATACGAAACATGTTTGTGACAACGTCAGACTTCTGAAACCACAAAACACCCGAAGCCATTGTCCTTCTTACATCTTCCTGAATTTGCTTAAACGTCCTCGTTATCCTATTCTCTTGACGTATTGATGCTCTCTTCTGTTCTGTAGACATTAGATCGCTTCCTCCTGATTTTCGGTAACAACTTCAACCTTGTCTGCAATAATTTTAGAGACTTTATTGATTAACTCATCTTTATGATTTAAAACGATGTAATAAAATAAGTTTTCTGCTATTAAATACAAATCTACATTTGGAACAAGTGCTTCCACAACTTTTTCTGAAATTGTTTCCACAAACTTATCCTGGTTTTCTTTTAATACATACCTGATAATATCTCGATAACCATTTATCATTAACCTGTTCTTGAGGTAATCAATAAAGGCGGCTACTGCAACCGCCAAACTGACAATCACAAGTAATATTTCTCTAATCTGCATAAACTACCTCCGAATCACTTTATTAACTACTGTGAACATTTGGGCGTAAAGCTCACCACCATTCTGAATATCATCTTTAAGTGCTTCGATGGCTTTTGCTACCCCATTAAACTTTATCTCTTCATTACCTCTTGTGAACACTTCACCAGTAGTAGGATCAACAAACTTCAACCAGTTGGTCCCCTGAAGAACTCCTAAAACCTTAGCAACACTTACAAGTTCAGATATTTTATCAATACCTGTGTCGTAATACAAATCTAAGGTTGCGGTTGTGTAAGGATGCCCTATTTTATTTTTTGTCAGCTTCACTTTTATCTGCTGTCCGATAACCTGTCTTGTTGCCCCCGTACCTTTAACAAACTGTTCACCCTGAGCTACCTCTAATCTTTGTACACAGGCATGTTTTATTGACCTACCTCCTACGGTATCGGTTGGGGTCCCGTACATTGAAAATCCACCTATTTTATCTCTCAACTGCTGTATGAATATTAGTGTTGTACCAGACTTTTTCAACAATCCAGAATACACTATCTTTCTCATAGCCTTAGAATTCAATTTAGAAGCCCCACCAACTCTAGTTTCTTTAGTCCAATCTGTTTCTTCAAACTCTTCCTTCGGAATAATGCCATCAACAGAATCCACAGCAATATAAGCAAATTTACCTGTTGAAATAAGGTATTCAAGCAGGTCATACACATTTTCACCGTAGGTGGAAGGTTGAGATACAATAATCTTATCTGTGTCTACTCCCAACTTTCTTGCCCATTCAGGGTTCCATGTCTGTTCTAGGTCGATAATGCAATTTTCTTTATCTGGCTCATTTATCTGGGCTTCGACGACTGCTAGATTGAATAGAGTAGTCTTACCACTCTTTTCCTGACCAGTAAGTACTACAAGCTTACCTTTACCATAACCTCCGCCCAAAGCTAAATCTAAAAGCAGTGAACCAGATGGCCTAACGTCATAATCAAATTTAGTGTCAGGGTCTCCAAGACAGATAACTGCTTTTTCCTCCCCCATTCTAGTAGCAAACTCTTTATTTATATCTGCTAACAGCTTCCTGCGTTCTTCTGTCATTCCTCAGCATCCACCCTTCTTATAGTCATTTTGTTTGTGATTTTGATATTATAAAATCCGTGTTTATCACGCTTTACGATAGCTTTTTCACCGTATTTGTTTGAAATAATTCCTTCTGTTAAGTTGTTTTCTATTAAAAACTTCAAAAACTTAGTCTTTACAAATTCACCGAAGTCTTCAGTAGAATTAGTAGCATCTATCACTTCATCAGAAATGACGTAATCCGGTTTATTTGAAGGTTGAATTGGCGGTATGCTACCACCTTTCGAATAAATCATAGTAATCACCCTTTCTTTCTAGAGCCCCAGCTTGTCCGCATACACATCAAAAGGCGAGCGGTAGCGGTCAAGTCCGACAATAGCTGAACTGTCGCTGCCGCCTATCCCTTTTTTGCGAAGTTTGGTTATGCAACCCTTATTCTCAATGGTGTGTTCAATACACCATTATCCATCACCGATTGTATCAGATTTGGAATACATTTGTCTTTTACATATTTTATTATAATATTATATTTATAATTTGTCAACCACCAATTCATCTCCCACCTAAAGAGGTGGGAGTATTCTTGGTGATGTTAGATAAAATTACATTATGCGTGGCTACCTCTATTAATTGCTCTTCTTGTATCCAACTGGTCACTACTCCTGCGGGTAATTTCCCTGGATATCGCATTAGCTCTTTGCTCATATCCTTCCCGCAGTCCTTTTATAGCAGTATACAATGCCTGCTTTTCGGTAAACTCTCTTTCCCATTTGATATACAAATGTTCTGTGGCAACCATAGCAGCTCTAAGCTCACGCCCACCTTCTTGGATTGTGTATAATTGTTTAGAAATAGTATCTCTGATTTCTCTTGCACTTTGCTGATCAATGTCTGCCACAGCTTCTGCCCATCTAGCATAAGCAATCATAGCTGTCCATCTATCTAAAAACTCACCAAGTTCAGTAAATGGGATATTAGCGACACCGCCGTACTTCTTTTTCATGTTCTCCCATTCTGTAAACAGGTCAATACCTTCGACAGCATCTCTGGGTTTAGGAGGAATTATCAATCCCGCCCTTTTCAGCTTATCCTGAGTTTTCTTGAAAACTTCTAACTCAGCAATTTCTTTTTCTATCTGTTCCCTAGACATGTTTCCTGGCATAGGGCACCCTCCTTACTCTAACTTCTTCTGCCAATTGATTAAAGAGATACAAAAAACGTCTTTTAATTGCATACGGCGGTTCATTTCTGTATTTTACAGTGATTTCAGAATCTTTCCATTTCCAATCGTTAAACCTAACAAAATTTTCAGCTTCAAAAAGAAGAGCTTCATCATCGAACTTCTTTACAATTTCCTTTTCTACTTCGGAAGGAAGTCTACCTAGATACTTTTTATAAATAATGTTTTGAATATTTTCTTCTATTGCTAGATAATCAGGTAAATACGGTTTAATCGGTCTTGGTATATCACAGATATATGCTTCTGAAGCATCATGTAAAAGTCCAATAAGCTGTACATCTGTAGAATAACCTCTTTCTTTCAATTCTTCGCAAACTAAAATAGAGTGCTGGCCTACACTAATATGCTGGTTAGTATGGCCGTTGTATCTTGCAATATGTGATAAAGCATGAGCGATATCCTCTATTCTTATATCTTCTGGTTTAGGATCAAGGGGGTAAAAATTTACCCCCATATATGTCCTAATCCAGCTCCCCTTACGCTTACTCATTTCAATTCCTCCAATATCTGTTTCAATGTTTCGTCTACAGTTCCATTAGCATCTACAACTACATCAACATGATTTTCAACGTTTTTAAATGCTTGTGCATCGTAATAAAGTCTTTTTAAAACCTCAATTCGTGGTCTTCCTTGCTGTATCATACGATTATATCTAACAATATCATCAGCCTTAAGATAAAAAGCTTTAACTTTCAACTCAGGCCTTTGCTTCAATTGAATTAGACCACTAAGTTCAACAACAATAACTCTATCATCAACACAATCCCTGAAAGTAATACCATAGAAATTATCATTATAATACGCTACTTCTGCAAAGAAACCTTGATTCATCAACTCTTTAAATGTGTCTATATCAATGAAATTATAATGCACTCCATTAATTTCATTATCTCTCGGTTGCCTAGTTGTGTAACTTATAATTCTTTTATAACCCAAGTTTTCAAGCTCTTTCTCAATAGTTGACTTTCCAGAACCACTTTCACCTATCAATACAATCATATATACATCATTCCTTTTTCAGATTTTCATATTGTTCAGCTTTGTCTTTCATGTCTTTAAAGTCCTTCCAGTTCATAGCCACTAGCGTGTCCTGGATATTACCCTTCTCTCGCATAATGAGAAGAGGTATTTTACTACACTTTTTGGCTTCTTTTTTAACTTTCTCCCACCATCTAAAGATTGCGATTTTCTGATAACACTTGCACTCAATCACATATTTATCATGGATTACATCACCATATCTCGGAGATCCATCATCGTGTGAGTTAATTGAGCCTGAACCAATGTTTCTTTTAGCACCATTAAAAATATTCTTACCTACCCATCGCTCAAAACTCTTCCAAAGCCTATCTCCCATAACTGCCCCCTAAAACATGTGTGCGAAGTCACTTTTGAACTCGACCTCTGCCTTTTTCCTTTTGTTGAGAGTTTCTTCAGACAGAGTAACGTCACAAGACTCAACAAGCTTTCTGAAAATTCTTGTGATTGATTCTGCAGGTGTGGCCTTTGCAATTTTGTCAGGTGTTGTTGCATTGTCAAAAATACGCCAATAATAGTACAGAAGCATGTTATAATTATCCTTCACCTCAGGGAACATTTTTACAAGATTAAGAAGATTCTCTCGGATATTATAACGATTTTTAACCATAAATAAAATCCCCCGTTTCGTTTATTATTAGGCTTTTATCGCCTGATTTTTTATACGAATCGAGGGATATATTAGTTAAATAGATTTTTTGTCTATTTAGATTAGAAGTCCATAAGGGCATTTCATAATAGCCCCTCCCCCTTCTTCTTAAATAGATCGATTATCTCATTCTCAACTTGCTTCATAAAATCCAAAAAGTCTTTAATTTCATCACTAATATAAACCTCATCTTCGATAACTGCCTTTGTTAAGGCAGACAATGATGCCAACATAGCAGCCTGATATGCAGGTAAATCTTCTTTTTTGATATTTGTGGTCTTTAGAAATAGTTCAGTAGATTTAACGCTGTTTGATATTTGCTCTTTTAACTTAGGCATATCGCTTTTAAGTTTATTTATTAAACCTTTTACAGAATGTATATCCATCGTAATCACCCTATTCTACAACAATCACATAGTTAAAACCATACTCGTTTTTACTAAACTCTTTACCTGCTACTTCTCTTTCACAAAAGTCTCTGAATGGACAAAAATCACAATCTTTACCTTCCTCTTTGGGCGGGAGTTCAAGATTAAGAAGATATTCTTCTATCTTTTGAATACGCAACTGTGCCCATTCTATTTGTGCATCATTGTACTCAACTAAAAACGCTTTGAAATGATGCTCTCCTTTATCATAATAAAGGAACATGACTCTACGAATTCCTGTACAAAGTGCATAAATAGCACCTTGCTTTATATGCTCTTTTAATGGTTCGAACAATAATTCAAAATCTTTAGGTTTAATAGTTTTAAATTCAAGAATCATTTGCAGATTTCTGAATTCTATTGCCCCATCCACCATAGCAGATATTGGATACTGCTTTGTAAACCTCATGTCTCTAAACTTTATTTCCATTTCAGGGGCGTTGTGATCCTTAATAAACTCGATACCTGGTTTTCCGAAGGCAGGAAATTCAGTTTCATGAATCAGTTTAATATCATAGTCTCCTTTATCCATATCCATAAAAACCTGTTTTTGTATCCATTCATGCAGAACAGTTCCATTCTCAAGGATTCTTATTGAGCGTGGATACCATTTTTGCTTCTTAGGAAAACCGAGCAACTCATACCATAGCTTTCTTATACATTTATAATAAGAAGAAGGCTTAATTGAAATGCTGTTTTCTTTTTCATTATCTCGTTCCTGTCTTGATTCAACAAGGTAATTATCTATTGTTTCTATAAATACCTCTTCTAAAGGCTTGTTTATCTCTTTTATCTCTTTCTTGACTTTGTTAGCCAGCTTCTTCAATCCTTTACTCGCCATTAGTTGTCCTCCTTATGTTATTGAGATTCAACAAATCTTATTACATCTCTTGACACTCACCATGACTAAAGTCGTGGGCTTTCGGCTAAGTTTTCTGTAACTATTAAATCAATACTATTATCAGGAATTAACTTCATACCTTCCAAACAATCCATATTATATATCTTATTTATTTCAAGCAAATTATCTACCTCACTTTTATATTTATATTTTAAATCAAATCACAGATTATTCAAATATTACGCAATCAAACTATATTTATCCTGCAAATTATTATCTAAAATATGCTTATTTATCCTGTTTTTTGCAACTTCATAATATTCTTTATTCAATTCAAAACCTATAAAGTTGCGCCCTGTGTTGATACAGGCGATTGCGGTTGTTGTTTTATTTACAATAATGTTCATAAACCCTCACAATCCATTCTTTGAACTCTTGTTGTGTCATGGTGTTTTTAGCTGTATTACAATATTTGCAAGAAGTAACAACATTACCTTTAACGTAT
>Ga0209204_1002219_pt1 | contig 16378 bp, 24 predicted proteins | sample AD_JPNMR2_MetaG_FD_184425 | JGI IMG/M metagenome (GOLD analysis project Ga0209204, IMG submission 184425) | Active sludge microbial communities of municipal wastewater-treating anaerobic digesters from Japan - AD_JPNMR2_MetaG (SPAdes) (version 2) | ecosystem: Engineered > Bioreactor > Anaerobic...
GCACGGTCCCTGCGGCTCTTGCAAATCAACTGCTATGGACATTTCCACAGGCTTTGTTGACACTGTATTCTCCGTTGCCATCCTTGCACTCCCAACCAGTTTATGATACAATCTAAGCGCCTACTTGCTACGTGATATCTACTAAGGTTGGGGTCTCCCGGATTTAGCCGTGGGGCCTATGACAACCTCCTGTTCTTATGTTTGCGCTACTAATGTTTTATATTCGCTCGGTTCCTTGCCAAATGTCCACGCTACAGCTTCTAGTGCCGTGCGGCACGTCGGGGGAACTCGGATAAAATAATCCTTGTAACTACCATCCAGCTCAAGCGTCGAATTAACAACTTTAACCATCACAAGCGGCTCATCATTAGCTAATTCTGTCTTGTATAGCTGCCCCCAATCGTCTTCGTAAACCAGTTTTGCGCCTGAGTCCAACAGGTATCGTGATTGACCATACCGTTGAATTTTTATGCGCCTGATTGCAGACATCACGGAAATACTCGTAAAACCCCAGCCAGGGCGCATCATGCTGGCCATAACATGCATCCCAGACCGCATTCTTGGCCGAATCCCTGAGCGAATTCCATACAGAATCCCCGACCGAAGCCCCGACAGAAGCCATAACAGAAGCCCCGACCGAATCCCAGACAGAATCCCCGACAGAATCCCCGACAGAAGCCATAACAGAAGCCATGACAGAATCCCAGACAGAATCCCTGAGCGAAGCCCTGACAGAATTCCAGACCGAAGCCCTGACAGAAGCCCCGGTATCGGTCAATATGGCCTTGGTAATTGCGCCAGCCATAGGCGAACTGCACCAGATTATTTTTTTGGGTTCCGGTAATCCGGCCAGTCTATAGGCCATCCGGATACCATCCTCAGCCATTGCCCTTTCAGCTAGCTCGGTAGATAGTCCGATGTTTTTCCACTTGTCGGCATATTCTGACAATCTAGCCACCTGCTTAGGCGAGAGATTACTAATCTGCGACATTCCTAATTACCTCCGGTGAATATTCTCTCTGCCTGGTAACTCTGTAGTTGCCTGGTTTCAGGTTAATTGGTGCGTGTTCCTGGTGTATCAGCGCCGAATCCCTGCACAGTCGCAGGAACATATTGCCATCTGCGTCTATTGCAGCTAAATCCACATCCGTAGCTGAGATAGAGTGATGATGTCCAGTAGCCTTACCGTGGGCTAGGATTATCCTGCCATCGACCGGTTTTACCGTAGTGGCATCTGATGGCATATCAACCACCGATTCAATTAGAACGTCGCCTTGTCTGTAAAGCATTTTTTATCCTCCTTATCGATTAACAGTCACTGTAAACTGACTGCCACAATGAAACGGTATCATTCCTCTTCCTCCAGTTCGCGCCAACCATGATATTCTGCATAACTATCAAGCGTAGCTTCGGCATTATCGCGAGCATAAACTGAAGCCCCATTATGCCAGTATGCCCACCGCCTGCCGGGACGCTTGATCTCCATTTCCCAACCGTATGCACTAACTTGTCGCATACGATACTGGTTGCCCTTCTCGTCAACGTATGTTTTCATACTGCCTCCTTAGTCTTTCTGCCAAACTCCTCAAATGGTACTCCTGCTGTATGTCTCAGGTTAGCCCAATACCTCATAAAGCGCGTTAATTCTGCCTCTGTCCAGTTAGCACCAACATAATCCCGCTCCAGACTGCAAAGCGGTGTATACCTCATCGGATTAGGATTTATACCAAGCGAGTGTTTAAGTGTCTCCAGCCTGTAGAGTGCATCTTCAGGAGTATCGTTGAACCCGATCAGCACGTAACACTGTATCCGGTTGCGTGGTATCCCTGCTTTGCGTAGTTTAGCCAATGCACTAAGTAGATAGCGTTCAGTGCTTGTGTTATCCCAGGCCAGCCGGATTTTAGCATCCAACTCCGCAAGTCTGTCAGCATGATACTGAGTCATCAGCCGTGCATCTAATCCTTGATTGAAGTCAACTCCTTTATGAACCTTCAGCCTATCTATAACCTTGTCGAAATGTGGCTTGCTTGCTGCCAGCAAGTTGTTGTCACAGACAATCGGCAGGTTAGGCCAATCCTGCAACTCCCTGAATTCGCCTTCGATTGTTGGCACTGCACAAAACGGGCATCGGTTGACACAGCCTACAGTTGTCCGTGTAGCCAATGGATTTACCCTTTGCAGGACTCCGGGTATATCCGTGCCAATGTCGGCTATATCAGCAAGATAATCAGGCATGAGCTTTACAGCAGGCCCACCTACAACCGGTCGGCCTGTGAACAGGTTGCCCTCTAATATGCTCTGCCTTACCTCCGGTAGATTGTAGGTAAACGGTATGCTGATATACTCCCTGCCGTTCTCCTGCCATATGTATGCCCGTTTCGGCCAATCCATCTATATCCTCCTGTTCGCGCTTAGTTGCCATCACTAGGCAGACTGCTTATACACTATCAACACATCGCTGCTTGCAACATTGCAAGCAGGGCGGCTGTCATACCGCCATACGCGGCGTCCGCAAGGATAGCTGCAAGCCCCCGGATTTAGCCGTGGGGTCTATGACTACTACATGTTTGTCTACTACTCACGCCGCCTCATCAATTGTTTTCTCCCACCTCAGTTTTAACTGAAGCGGATGTTTATCCACCCTTGGACGGCTCTTATGGTTCCAAGGTCTCCCTCCTGCCTGGCCTACACACCGCCATCCGGAGGCTTTCAGTGATACTCCTGATTCAGAATCTAGTATGTAGGTTACTAGCCGCCTGTATCCCAACGAACGCGCGGTTCTCCAGGCAGCCGCATAGAGCATCGAACAGGCGTTTTTCGTGCCATCCGTGCATAGTCGCGTTACCTCCAGCGTCCAGCCGTCGTCTAATCCCCTTGCAACCGGTCTTCCTGTTATCGCAACCCCACGGATTTCACCTTTGTCATCGGCTACCGCGTGCGCGAATTTATATCCCTGCACCTTGCCATGATGTCTATGGTGTTGCTTTACGAACTCGTTCGCCTCATCGAGCGTACAAGGGACTATATACAGCATCCCTGCCTCCGTTCAGAATTTTGAATCTCGTTCGCCCAAACCGTGTTAGGCCGCCTTCGGCCTCCCTCTCCGTCGTTTCGCCCGTATCTTAGCGTTGTGACACTCCTTGCATATCTTGGAGTGCGTGTAGAACTGATCCGGCATATAGAAGTCGTCACAGGCAGGACAATGCCTATACCCGTTAATATCCCTGTTGGTTTTCGCATCGTACCAGTTGACGCACATGTTATTCTCGCGCCTGGGAGTCAATAGGCACGTCCTGCCCTTGCGATAACCGCAACTTTCGCACTCCGCATACATGCCGTACTTCTTTACGATCGCCGGTAGATAATCTCTGAATGGATTCTCGATTTTCGACATCTGCCTCCCCCCTTCTCAGCCCACTCGATTAACTCTGATACTCCTCGCCCAAGCATCCTCTAACTCCTCTCTGATTTGCAGGCAGGGCAGCTTTGTCAACTTTTCCATTGGGAGGTTTTATCACCTCCAAATTCGAATTCTATTATTACTGCCCTGCCTGAAAGTATTGCCGGGGCTTGTCCGATAGCCATTCTGGGAGCGGTATTAAGTTGTATTGGCCCCGGCAATTGGTCATGATATTCTTCTCTTCTCCGTTTCTTTTTGATCTCTATTACTACTGGTAGTTTCTATCCGTCCTCCGAATTCACGCTTGATATCGTGAGCCAATTTGAGATCATCAGCCCCAACCTTCCACCTGTGAAGCTCAACAAGCTCGTCCCAGGTGTAAATTACACATTTTCCAAATTGACTGGGGATCTTCTCAATTGATTTCTCATCTCTGATGAAGACTACAACTTCACCCAGAACGCAACTTTTAATGGCAGCGTAGCCATTGATGTAGAGTTTGGTCACCAGGATTTTGCTCTGATCGCCCTTGTCCTTTGCCTCCTGGAGCATTTCCTGAAGCAATTCAGATTTGGCTTTCGGCTCCTTGAGGACGCTTATAACCTCCTGCGGAACCTGCACATCCGGCTTAAGTGGATTGAGTGCCAATCCGAAGTTGCCATTCTTGGCTCTCCGATTGATGTCAATGACCGGCTCCAGATTGCGCCTGCGCAGGTTGGGTAGATAGCGAGCAGACGCAGACGAACTTGGATTCGAACTTGGAGACGAACTTGGAGTCGGAATACTACTGCTATTGCTATTGCTATTGCTATTGCTATTGCTATTGCTATTGCTATTGCTATTGCTATTGTTGTTTGGCAATGCCAATGTATTGCCGCACAGCAGGCCGTTAATTCTGGTTCTGTTTGATATCGCTCTTTGTGAAATTACTCTTATTCCCATATCAATGCTCCACTTTCGCTTTTAATCGTCGATCCACCACATACCATTTTGATCCTGATTTTCTCTGTTCTGACCCTGGTCCTGACCTTGTTCATCGTTATTTTGGTTACCTTCGGTTACCGATTTTCCCATTCTTTTTTCTATTGATTTTTTCTCATGTAAAATTTCTGCATGATTAGTAACCTTAGTATCAAAAGTAACCGAAGTACCAGAAGAAGATTCTTGACATTCTCCACTATGAACCTCATCAATAAGCCCTATTCCGAGCCAAATAGGCTTATTGGCGTGACCCCGCCCATCGTGGAATCCCCTCTCCCGCATCATTGTATTGAACGTCCGCTTCCCCACCGGCTTGTCACCAGTCCGATCGCAATAATACAAGTAGGCTCGGAAGAGCTCCTGGGTAGTGACCCTGGCTTCAGGTGTGACGATGCAGCATTCGGCCAGAAAGTCGCTTAGGAAATCCATCTCGGCTCGATATTTGGCATTGGCTTCTCGAACTTCCATAGGTAACCCCAGCCCCTCCTTCTGCCACATCAAACAGCCATCGACAGCCCAGCGCAGAATACCGGCCTGCTCAGCCTTGAGCTTGGCGGCGAGCTGCGGGTCAGCTAACTTTGCATCCGGGTTGTATTCGGCCTGGCTAATGTCGCAGAACTGCTCAAGGAACGGAATGAGGCGTATGCGTCTCCAGATAGCATTTGCGGACTCTCTGATCCTGGGCTTGTTGTTTGCAGCCATCCAGATTTTGAACGTCGGCTTGAACTCGAACTCGTCCTGGTAAAGTCGCCTGGCCCGGATTGTATCGCCACCCGTGAGCTGCTTGACTACAACCTCATTGAGTGATTTACCTTGAGCGAACTCGGTAGTTACCACAAAGCGGACTCCTTTGAGGTCGGCAATGTCTCCGGTGTAGCTTCCCCGGTCTTTGACTGCAAAGGTTTCCGGGCTTGTTTCTATAGCATATTCGGCCAGCAGTTCGCGCAGCGTGTTGAGAAATGTTGATTTGCCGTTGGCACCGATACCGTACAGGATGAAGAACACCTGCTCAGACATATCACCTGTAAGCGAATAACCCACAGCTCTCTGCAAGAAGTTGACCAGGGTCTGGTTGCCGCCCATTATGTCGAAGATAAATTGCTCCCACAGTGGGCAGGTTGCCGAAGGGTCGTAGTCAACGTCGATGATCTTAGTTATCATCTGGCCCCGATCGTGCGGTTGCAGTTTGCCGGTTCGCAGGTCTACGGTACCGTTGCGGCAGTTCAAGAGCCACTGATCAGAGTCCAGCTCATCTGGTATAATTGGGATCCCCGGCTCAGATTCAGCGAGCGATATCATGGCATTCAGCTTGGCCTGGCTCTCGCTGGATTTGATGTGCCTTACCAGCGCCTTGCGGACCTCATCCACATCTATCGTGGCGCACTCAGCATACATACTTCTGACCGTCTGCTTTGCCAGCCGCTCTATCTCATTGGTGTTGTCAATGCACCAGCGGTTGCCGCGCCAAATAAGCCAGCGCTTCCAGGGATAGCAGTAGCGAATGTTATCGGAATGAGCATCAACCAGGCGCTCAGCGTTGCCATAGTCGGTCTGGGGGTAGACTCGGGTTCGCTTCTCCGGGTCACCGTAGAGGGAATTTGCGAGGGAATTTCCAAGCCCATTGAGGGAATTTGGTAGGGAATTTCGCGCTGTGTCCAGGGAATTTGCTACGGAATTCCCGGAATTTGCTGGCAAATTCCCTCCGAAATTCCCTGAATTCCCTCCGGAATTCCCTGAATTCCCTCCGGAATTCCCTGAATTCCCTATGAAATTCCCTCCATCGCCATCGGAATTCCCTCCGATTTGACTGCTGAGATCCTGTTTATGGATCATGACCCGGCCATCTATGCGGATTGATCGCAACTTTCCAGTTTTAACGTGACCAGCGGCACGGCGCCTGACAGCCTTTTCACATATACCTAATATCTCCGCTGCTTCGGTTACCGATACCCAGTCCCTGGGATCAAAAGACTCATACACCTGCCTGCAGTCGGAGATTGCCTTGTCTATGGTCATCTGCCCGTAGGTGGTATCACCGCGTTTCGAATCCCACTTATCCCTATACAATCCGGACTGCCGGAAAAGCCGATCCATCTGAATTGGATCTCGTCCTGTCCAGAATGCCAGCATATTGCAGAGCGCCTGATCAGCACTGCTCCAATCGTAGTTGTAGGCGGCAATGTCGCCGGCGTAGAGCTGGCCGAAGAGCGCCCCGTTCTTGGCAGTGAGCGCCTTCTCCAGCAATTCCATGTCGGATAGTATGGGGCTTTGTTGTTCGGTTAATTGTCGCCTTCTAGCCGCAGGTTTGCCCACACTATCTGCATCACTGTTGCCGAACAGTCTGTTGTATAGCGCAGCCACTTCGTTCGGTGCAGGCTGGATAGTGGGCCTGGTTCCCGGAACGATGTTACCGGTCATCACCACGAACCTTAATTTGTCGTATATCTCGATGTTGCCAGCCTGTGTGCTCGTTGATCTGCACCGCAAACCGGGCTTCTTAGCTTTGGCGATTATATGTATCCCGGTTCTCGAAGGGGAGAACTCGGTGTAGCTGTCTATTTCGTTGATGATCTCCTGCGCCCAGCGTTCGATCTGCCCCTCTTTGACGCACTTGTCCAGGTCGATCAGTAAAAACGGGTCATCCTCCGATATGATGAATCCAATGCCGTCGTAACGCCTGGACGCAGCTATCGCGGCCTCGAACGTGTTCCAGGTAGACGGATCGTTGGAACGCGCACGAGCACCGCCATTGGGATTGCGCGGCATCTTGATCAGGTCGCCATCCTCGTTGGGCTCCAATTTGTAGCAGACCCACTGCCTAAGAGCCTTCATCTCCTCCGGTATATTGTCATAGTTGTAGTTGTTATTATGTTGTGTGTGGTCAGACATCCCGTTCCCCACCGCATATATAGATTTGTCTAATTTGCATATCCTGCATTGGCTATCCCCAACCAAGTTCTGCGTTCCATCGGCGTTGTGGTCCGTATGGCCCGCCTCATACCCAGCCGATCTCCAACCAATATGGCCGTTTTCCTGGCCCTGGTGGCAGCTGTGTAGATCAGATTGCGGCTGAGCATATATGTGTGGGCCTTGTGGATGACCGACACGACGCAGGGCCACTCAGACCCCTGTACTTTGTGGATGGTGCAGGCGTAGGCCAGCACGATCTCCTTCTCCTCATCGCTGCCAACCTCGATCTCCACAGAATGATCGCGGTCGTCAAAATTGACTATGTAGTATCTGTCCTTATCTCGCTCAATGATGTCGGTGATGATGCCCATTGTGCCGTTCATAACGCCGTGCCCGTTGTCCAATTTGTAGTTGTTGCGGATCTGCATCACCTTGTCACCGACGAGCATCCTTGGGCGCTTATCCCAATTGGACTCTGTGACTTCCGGCAACTCCACATCATATTTCAAGTGTTGCCACAGTCGTTGAAGTTCCAAATTGAGCCTGTTGACTCCCAATTTGCCCCTGTTATATGGGGTGATGATCTGGCAGTCCTCCATCGGATCGAATCCCCAGCTCGGCAGATATCTCTCCACCAATAGTTTGAGCACGTGGAGAAGAGACTCCGGATCCTCTCTGTCGTCTATGACGTGCCACTCCCTGTAGCCGCTATCGCCAATCGGCGCGGTGGAAGGCTTGATGATCCCGTTTAGAAGTGAGTTGCTATTGCGCTTCAGCTCCCCCGCGCTCCTGAAACAGTGTGTCAGGATGGTATGCGGAACCAGGTTCCGGTCTAATATGTCCCGGAGCACGTTGCCAGCCCCAATGGGCGGCAACTGGTTGTGGTCCCCGACAAACAGGAGCTGAGTCTCGTTGAAGTCGATGGCCTGCATCAAACTGTGGATAAGGTTGATATCGCACATTGACACCTCGTCCACTATGATCAGATCGTATGGCAATTGGTACTCGGAGTTGTATGTGAAGTTGCCGGTGGCCGGGTTGTATTCAAGCAGCCGGTGGATAGTCTGCGCATCGTCTCCAACGACCTGAGCCATCCGCTTTGCGGCCTTGCCGGTCGGAGCGCACATCGCCACACGGCGGTTGGCGTCCGAGTATATCCTATGAATGAGTTTTATAATATAGGTCTTACCGGTTCCGGCTCCGCCCGACAGCACGGAGATCCGGCTGTTAAGCACCATCTCAACGGCCTCACGCTGCTTGGGACTTGGCAGTGCTCCAGTCTGCTTTGCGGCACTGTCGATCAAAATGGTGCTATCCCCAAGCGATGTGGGAGCACTATCTCTGCTGTTTACCAGCCACTCAAGTATGTCGTTCTCACGCCTATGTAGCCAACTGAGAGCTACCAGCATGTTGTTGCTATTATTGTTGTTGTGTTTGATAAGTGTAAGTTGGGCCGGTTCCCCGAACTCTCCCACAGTTGAAAGTTTTGCGAGCTGGTCCCTGACGAGCTGCTCAGCCTGGAGTGTGTCCAATGCTAATTTACTAATGGCATTTTTGACCAGGAGTTTGCGCTCGACCCAGGTGTGGCCGCCCTCCTCAGACTCCTGTAATACCAGATGTTTCAGGCAGGCCCTTATCCTGCCAGGATGCTCCTTTGAGATTCCCATTTTGAGCGCGATCTCGTCAGCCCGAGCGAAGCCAATCCCGTGCAACTCCTCCGCGAGGATGTATGGATTATCCGTCAATACCTGACGCGCGCGGTTGCCGTACCTATCAGCTATCCGCTTGATTTGGTTGTGAGTTAGCCCGAAGCTTGCAAGCCAGGTGCTGATTGCATTCGAGTCCGCACGTGCTATCCACTCGCGCTGAAGTATCTCGGCGGACTCGGGTGACAGCTTGCCCACACTGGCGACCTGCTCCAATTCGTTGCGGACGGCGAAGTCGAAATTCTCTCCGAAATGGTCTGCGATCAGTTTGGCTTTGGCCGGGCCAATGCCCTTGAAAAATGGGCTGTTTGCCAAATATTCAGCCAGTCCCTCAGCGGACGTTGTATCCGGCATAGGGTAGGTCACTGAGTCGGCTTGAAATTGCCAGCCATACTTGACGTGCTGAACCCATTTGCCGTGCAGGATGATCTCCTCATCCAGGTTGACCTTGGACTTGATACTGAATTTGATATCGCGGTCGAACAGCGGGCCGTCATTGGCCTGCAGGCAACCGGCGGAAAATGTATCTGACGAAAAATACAGATGAGATACTTTGCCGCGCAGCTCCGTCTCCGATGTATAGTTCCTGGTTCTAAGCGCCGCCATTCCCATCAGATATAATCTCCTTTCCCCATTTCTCCTCAGCCAGTTTAAGCATCTCCCTGACCATCGCGTAGGCGTGCGGTCGGTCGCCTGCCAGCAGCACGTGGACCGGATGGAACCCGTGCATGATGGCGACGGTCATTCCCAAGAGCGCCTGCGGATTGATGTCACTCTTATAGTTGCCGGCCAGTATGTCGTCGACCCCGCCCTCGATCACGATGCAGGCGAAGTCATACTGCTGGAGCTTTGCGAGCTCTTTGCGAAACCTGGATTTGCCCCTGAGCAATGTCTGCACCCAGTCGTCCAATGATTTGCGTTCAATAACGTACCTGGTCTCCAATCCCTCCAATGAGTAGTCACCAGCCGGGAGCGCCTTGCGGACGCTGTTTGGGAATATGTATGGCTTCTGCTCACGTGTATCGACAATGATGTTAGCCACTAGCCTTTTCTCCTCTCATTTGACAATGCCGCCGGTCCCGCTTTGAACTCGACTCCATCTGTCATTTTGTTGTTTACCTGCATCTCATATTCAGTTATCTTGGACATTTGAGGTCCTCCTTTAACTCATTAGATGTCAGGACCGGCGGCATAATTTACCTAACTACTTTTTGCCTCCTGGCTACTCGCTATTCGCCTATAAACGGGTCATCGCTATTGGCTCCGGCACCTGCTCCAACCAACGCGCCATTGGGAACTTCCAAAAGCTCATTGAGATACACGTTGTATCTGCTGGGGTCATTTTTCTGCGTCGCCACTGACACGCGGATGACCCTATCGAGCAGCTCACCTAATCTGGTCTGCAGGAAATTGAGCAGCTTGAAACCCTCGGCGTAGATGTCTATGCCAACCGTCTTCAAGTCCTTTTTCAGGTAGCCCATATTCTGCTGAGTTGCCATCATGTTGTTGCGGTACAGATGGCGGTTTTCATATTCGCCGTCGATGATGACCAGATCCCACTTGAGCATGGGCTTATTACCATCCCGACTCAAAGTGAACTCAACGGCATCCACACGTGCGACGTATTCCCCATCGGGAACGCGTTCGCCGCCACCTGCTGCTTCTTCGGCTTCCTCGAACATATCGTCGAGGTATGTCAGATTGCTGGTGTCCATTTTTACTATTACCTCCCTCTACTAGTTACTCTGCTCGCATTGGAGCTTGATACTCTGCTAGTTGATGCTCTTGCCGAAGGTGGTTTCGGCTGGTCAGTTTTGACTTCCACGCTCGGTTGGTTAACATTTGCCGTGGGAACATCGGCTGGAACGCTGGTTGCGAATGGGTTATCACCATCGCCACTCGCAACTGTGGGAGTGTCTGTACCTGAGCCATCTGTCGTTTGCCCCAATTTCCGTTTGATCGATTCCTTGATCGCGTCGGTGAATACCTGGTAGCTGAGCGGCAAGGTGTCCGGCAGTTCGTGCTGAGTCCGATTCCCGGCCTCATAGATGGTAGTTGGCTGAGTGTGGAGCACTCTCTCGTATCCGACAATGACGCCCTGGTCGTCCCTGATCTCCTGGATCTCCGCATACAAAATGTAGTCGGCCATACCCAGGACGATCTTCCTCGCGCTGTTGGGCAGCGTGAGCGTGGTCTTCGTCTCTTTGCCGGTCCGAGTTTTGACCTCCTTCTCCTGCGCGTGAGAGGTCATCATCAACCCGTAGGGCAGCAGGCTGAGCGCGGTAAGCCGCTTGCTAAACTCCGTGTTGACCAGATCGTAGCCCTTGCCATAATCCAGATCGCTTGGATGCTGCAGTCCGTGCTTGTTGAGCACGAAGTCCGTACAGAACTTATACAGGTTGTCCACAGTGTCGATGACCACGGTGCGGAACTGGTGATCGCCCTTGGCTAATAGCGAGCAGACCTCCAGGAATTCTCGCCATGTTTTGACTGGAACCTGGTAGACTTCCAGGTGGTTCAACCCCGGCTCAGTCGCTATAAACAGTGCGCCATCCGCCGCTGCGCAGAATGTCGATTTGCCGATCTTCGGTTGCCCGTAGATCAGGGTCACAAAGTCCCTGATGTCGGACTTGGCCGGAGTCTTCTGTGTCGGCAACTGCACAGCCTGCGCAGACTGTGTATTCTGATTCTGATGATCGATTGCCATTACTTGTTCCTTTCAAAATCAACAGTGATTGTTATAATAGACCGGGTATCTCTTATTTGGTGTTGTTGCTGGTGGCCTCTGTGCTCTTGGCATGTCAATCCTCCCGGTTGGCCTCACCGAACGCGCACAAGATGCGTATCATGTCCGAGCAGTATGTGGCCTCGATGGAGCACATCTTGGCCTTGGTTTTGTGCTCATCAACAATCCGCTTGTAATCCTGGTAGGTTTTGTTGTTGTCCAGTCTTCTGGTCAACTCAGCCTGCCGCTTCTCAGCATTGCTATAGATTGGCTTGCCGTTGTTATCTAGCTCGGACACAATCGTTTCCATATGAGCCGCTTCAATCGCCTTCAATGTCGACTCTGTACTGGCTACCACAGACGCGCAGCCCAGCTCCTCTAAAAGCTTTTCCTTCTTCTTTTGAGCAAACTCTATAGCTTGATCCTTTTCGCTATTTGCTAATGTTTTCATAATGTGCTACACTCCTCTTGGTTGTTGTAATTGGCCCGGCTTCGGAAACTTGAAATCTCCGAATTCGGGCCATCGTCACTTCTCGATAATGGCTTTCTCAGGTTGGTCTTTGACCGGCATCACCCCCTCCCCTTAATCCGCGCGTATCTCTCAACGAATTCTTTCAGGTCGAATATAGCCCGGTCAATTTGCCTGTCAGTGAGATTAGTAGTTGTCTCCAATATCTCTTTGATGTGCTGCTCTACCGGCTTGCGTAAAAACTCAATCTCTCTGCGCTCAATCCGGTCGAATGTTTCATCAATCTGCTTGTCAAGTTCTTCTAATGTCGAACTCATTGTGATATACTCCTATTGGTTGTTGTTTGGCGGCTCGGACGGATACTATGGGAGTCCGTCCGAGCCGCGTGTTATTTGTGCTCCTCAATGACATCAACTTGGTCTTTGACCAGCCTCACCTCCTCCGATAATATCTGACTGATGTTAGCCTGTATGATCAAGGTTGCCCCAATGATTTTGCCGACCTCCACCGCCTGACCTACATTGAGTGTGGGAATCAGCTCGGCCAACGTCAGGCGGGCCTCCTTGGCCTGGTCGTAAGCCATCTGCAGGAGCTTGATTTGATCATCTGTCAGCATAGTTTTACATTCCCATCCATATCCGCAAGCCGTGGAACAGGACGAATGTGACAATCAGCGCAACGAGGATAATCCCAAACCATCTGGTGTAGATATTGTCCCGCTGCAATGCGGCCTCAGCCATAGCCTCCACATTGGAGCAGCCGGTCTTCAGGATTCCGATCAGTCTTGCCCACAGCGACTTCGGCCTGTCTTCACCAGTCCGCTGTTTGGGCCCGATGTTCTTAACCCTTGTTGTTAAGAGCTTGTAAGACACGACGCCCTCCCTGGCCCGGTCTAATATCCTCCTGATCGATCTCGGGCGGCGTTTGCCCCGGAAGGTTCGCTCCAGATACTTGACGGTGCCCTCCACGTCCATGCTGTAGCAGTCGCCAATGAGCGACTCGAACAGGTGCATCTTGGCGTATTCGTGGATTGCAAACAGGCTCTCAGCCGGGCCTGCGTCCATCGGATAGTAGTCGCCGATCCTGAGGACCTGACATCTGAGGCACATTTCCACACGACCTTCTGCCGGGCCGATCTTACCACCGGGAAGACGGCGGCGGAATTCGTAGGCTCTGACGGCAGGCTCTTTGTGGCAGCAGTCGCATTTTGTGGCCTGACGGCGAAGCTGCTCGTACTCCTCGGATGGTGTCACGGTCATTTGTGTGGACATAACGCTCACAACTCCTTTCCTCTCTGTACTGTTTACGCTTATCTTGTCGCCTTCCCTGGGTAAATTAATAACTGTAGGAAGGTGGAATTATGTTTGTAGCCAAGTCAGGCAGCGGCCTCACTATTCGCGTTAGGCTCAGTGTTAATAGCATCGAGTAGCTTGCGGTAGGTGATATCATCAATGCCTATTCTGCACTGCTCGATGTCAACGAGCGTTGCCTGGTAGATACCAGTTCGCTTTGCAAGCTCAGCCTGCGATATACGCTTACGAGATCGCGCTGCATGTATCTCCGGTCCATACTCAATCATGAAATCCCTCCTAGTGAAAACAATTTTGTTTTCATCATGAGCGTTATACCATGACAACAATTCTGTTGTCAATACTTTTTTGATAGTTCTTGAAAATAATTTTTTGTGAGGTTATGATGACTACTATGTATGACTGATCGTAGGTTACGGTATTCTACGATATATTCCGCGCGGAAAGTCCAGCCGTAAAAACAGCCCCAGGAAAAAAAAATCTAAAAAAAATTTGCAAAATACCCCAAATAATAGTTGACAATAGGGTATTATTAGGGTATTATACTAGTGTAAGACCAATTGAGATTAACAACCAAGGAGCAAACGAAAAATGAAAACAACAATCTACAAAGATGCAGACAGAGAGTTGGTAGTTGAGCATGGCAGAGTGCATGTTGCAGGCAAATCAGCAATATGGCCGGTAGAACTATGCAAGGCAGTGATCGAGCCGGTACCCCCAAAATATAAGGAGGCACTTATCCAGAAAGGCTACAATCCAGATGATTGGTATTGGCTGACCAGTAGGCCGGGCAGCCGGGCTGGGATGTGTCTACCAAACATCACCCGGAATTCCGTAGAGCAGGCAATAGCAGACGCAAAAGCCGAGCAGGAAGACCCGGCAACAATTGAGCGGAAAGCTATTAATAAGCTGTTTGCTCAAGCACAGGCTGCACGTGATAACGACCTAAACAGGCATTTCCAGTTGCTCACAGAAGCCAGGCGAAGGCTGGCAGCCTGGCAGGCTGCGTACCCGGAAAATGCACGGAAAGAGCGCAAAGAACAGTTGCTGGCAGAAGCCGAGACGCTTAAGGGTAAAGCAGCAGCATCATTGTTGTATGATGATGATGGTTGGATAAGCGAGGATGGTCGGCAGGCACGCCATGACGAGTTCATGGCGAAGGCGCAGGAAAAGATAGAACAGGCCAATAATCTATAATTAGGTAAGGAGGTATAATGCCAAAGCGAGTATTAAGAGACCCCAGCAACCTCACAACCTACGAGGTTGCCGAAAAATTAGGGGTCAACCGGCGGACGCTCCTCAGTTGGCTCTATCAGGGCAAAATCCCTGAGCCACGCCGCATTGGAAACAAAAGGGTGTGGTCAACTGAGGAGGTTGAGGAACTTAAGAAACTTATTATCAGAAAAGGAGATAGTTGAGATGAAACAGCAGTATTACAGCCACAAAAGATCAGGAGAGACTTACGTTGTCCGGTTGGACGACAACAACCAGGTCACGGCCATCAGAGGCCCCTTGGACTATACAGACGTGCGCCAAGGCTGGCTTGATCAGTGGGATATGTCGGTAGCTGAGGCTGAGGACTTGGACTGGTATCGAGAGCACGAGGACGATTTTCGCCTGCACGAATCTTATTACCTGGAGGAAGATTAGCCATCTAAGCCGGTCTCCCGGCTGTAATGCTCCTGCCTGCCCCGTCCACGTCGGGAGGCAGGAGCAGAATTAAGTATAACAAGGAGGAGTAACTAGTATGTCAACTAATCAATCAGATCGTAACCAATTGCGCGACTTGCAGGATCGCTTCATCAACCATCCAGAGGTTATTAAGTTCGCCGCAGAATTCGGCGAGGACTGGCCTTTGTTTGATGCTGGCTGTGGCCCGTCCAGACGACAATTACAGGAAATGATATATCCCGAGTATGCCTCACGGATTAGCGCTTTGCTATACGAGTGGGAAAGATAACAAGGAGAGGAGTAACGTACATTTGGGGAGCAGATGGGCGAAAGGAGGAGTAAAATGTTATGTAGGAGTATTGCTGGAATTGTTTTAGCCCTGTTGATTATTTTAAGTTTAGGATGCCTAGAAGAGTCTAATAATCATCTCGCTGGTTTTGAGTCTTTGGCTGGAAATACTAACCCAGGGGTAGATGTCTACATCCAAGGCGATCCAGAATATGATCATGATCCCCCAAGATATGTATATACCATTATCGATCCGCTGGTTTATATTGATGGCGAACGATGGATGATAGTTAGACGTGCAGATGGTGAAACGGACTATGTTAATCGTGATTACGCTGTATTCTCTGGCCTCTACTATGTCAAATCCAAATGATAGTATGGAGCAACCTGTTCCTTAGAAATCAAAAATCTAATCCTCAGTTGCATTGGGCAACCTATACAACCCGGACGGCGGCCTCCCCATCGCCACCTGAAACGCGCACTTGGGGCAGTCAATGACGTGCTCAGCGCCATCGGGAGGTTCGCCGTCCGTAATCATGTAGACCGCCATCGGTTCACCACGGGCAGGGTAGACAGGCTGTATGAGCCTCATACTATCCGTATGCACCGATGGTCCTTTGTCCAGACTCTCCACTTTGATACAACCTCTTTGCCTTCCCGACTGCCGTCCGAATTCGAATTGCCTTCAACCGTCAGGATTTTGTGCTGCCCGCCCTCCCATTTAACATCGGCAATAAATCCGATGTGGGCGTACCTCTTAAGCGTGTGGTCGTACTTGACGAACACCGAGTTGACCAACGGGCCTGTCCTGATTGAGCCTTCCGGCCTCTTTTTAGCCCAGTTGACCACGCTCTGCACATATGCCTGCTTGGGCCAAATGGTTTTAACCCCTAACTCCTGCGCGGCCTGGTGTATCTT
>Ga0209204_1002226_pt1 | contig 16314 bp, 17 predicted proteins | sample AD_JPNMR2_MetaG_FD_184425 | JGI IMG/M metagenome (GOLD analysis project Ga0209204, IMG submission 184425) | Active sludge microbial communities of municipal wastewater-treating anaerobic digesters from Japan - AD_JPNMR2_MetaG (SPAdes) (version 2) | ecosystem: Engineered > Bioreactor > Anaerobic...
AAAGCAGTTAGGGGTAGAGTTATGATCCGCGTGTCGCGGATAGAGGAGGGAGCGCGCTGCTGAGTGTGGGTGGGGGGTTACGAGCAGCGCGCTCGTTGAAGTTCGCGAAGGGTTTAGCCCGCGTTGTGGCCTGCTTCTCGACCGCGGCCACAACGCCGCTTTGAACATTTTGGCTCTGGGGCTACAGAGCCTTACGACACAGAAGCCCCCGGCTTCAGCCGTGGGGAGTAGTCGCGCCAAGAACCTAGAAAAACGGCGCGGTTTCGCGGAGTGTCGGGTGTGCTGGGCACACCAGTGACACACAGGGAGGGTTCGGCCGTGATAAAACCCCTCATCTGGTACGGCGGGAAAGGCCTCCTGGCCCAAAAGCTAGTGCCGCTCCTGCCGCAACACTGGACTTACGTGGAGCCGTTCGCCGGCGGTGCCTCGGTCCTCTTCGCCAAACCACCGTCGCCGGTCGAGGTGCTGAACGATGTCCATGGCGACCTACTGACATCCTCCCACCCCTAAAGGGTGTGGGGTTCCAACATGGAACTTGCGAGGTTAGAGTCTGAGTGCGAGAGAAGCCCGCACCCCTTGGCTCCATCCACCGGGAAACCCGGCTGGCCCTCTTCGGGCCGGGGCATGTCAGGTGCCCCGTGCGACAAGGCCATTGGCCCCGCCGCAGCGATGTTCCTTGCGCCTACCATATCGGCGTTCCCCTGGTAGCCGCAAGCGACACATCGAAAGCGCCCTTGCTCCGGGCGGTTGGAGCGAGTGGCGTGCCCGCACTTCGGACAGGTCTTGCTCGTGCCCCTCGGGTCACAGAAGACAACGGGGATGCCCAGGCGCTCGGCTTTATAGCGGATCTTGTCTGCCAGATCCCGAAACGTCCAGGATGCCATCATCCGGTTGAACTTCTTGCTGCCATGGGTGCGGTCGCGGATGCCATCCAACTGCTCCAGCACAATCACCGGGCTGGGGTACTGCGCAGCAAGGTCAACGATGCGCCGGGAGAGGGCGTGGTTTGTGTTCTTCATCCAGCGCCGCTCTTTGCCGCGCTGCTGCTTCACCCGGTCGGTGCGCCGGTGCCGCTGGTAGCGCCTGCGAATCTGCGCGAAGTGTTCTCGCCGGTGTCGTGCTTCTTTGCCGCTGAAGAACACTACTCGGTCGGGGGTGGCGACCGTCGCGTGCCGCACCACGCCCAGATCCACGCCGATGAAGGTAGGGTTGCTGGAACATCCAGCAGGCGCGGCTGTCACGCGGATCGGCAGAGCGACGTACCACTTCCCGTCACGCTGGAAGAGTCTGGCGTCTCCATAGGCAAGAGCGAGCCGGCCAGCGTAACTGGCTGGAACGCGCAGCGGCAACCAGACGTACTGCCCGCGCTTTCCGGTGGAAACGCGCAGCACCCAACGTTTGCCGTTGCGGAGACACTGGTAGGCGTTGACGCCCAGGCCGATGCCCTGGCTCCCGCTCACCGTGGGGAACGAGGCCCGCTTTCCCGCTTTCCGCAACCCGTAGAAAGAGCGGGCAAGCGACACGCTGGCGTTGACCGCCATGCGGGCATAGTCGGCGGGTAGCCCCAGTTCGCGGGCGCCAGGGTAGACGGCCTTGTGCAGCTTTGCGCGGCTGCAGGTTTGCCCCGCTTGCGCGGCGTCCAGGCCAAGTTGCACAGCGCCAGAGAAGGCGCGCTGCATCCGTTCGAGCCATTCCCTCTTGGCTCGGTTGGGTGCCGCGATGCCGACAACAACGCATTCGGTGCTGTGCATGACTATATTATCGCACATGGGTGTGTGCATGTCAAGGGAAAGGATCGCCCTCGGCGGGCGATGGGCGCGTTCCTCCCACGGCTAAAAGCCTGTGGGCTTCCCGCGCCCTTGATTCTGTGATCCAAGTCAATAAGGCACATATGATTAATAGTTGACAACTCACCGGCTTTGTTTCTTCTAGTATTACCACTGCCATCCTTATTAATTATTTTAGGCTTCAATATCCTCATCGTCATTCCTCCTAAAACTCTTAACACGCAAGAAATCAACATGCGTTGCTACTATTCCAACAGATTCGCGCTTATTGCCCTCTTTATCCTGCCATGTATTCTGCTCCAACCTACCAACTATACCAATCAAATCCCCTTTGCTTAAATTATTGATACATGATTCAGCCTGCTTTCCAAAAGCAACGACACGGAAGAAATGCGTTTTGTCCTTCCTATCAGTAAACGCTATCCGCATTCTGCAAATTATACCTGCAGTTTCAGAAGGAACAGCCTCTGGATCATAAGTCAAGCGACCAATTAACATAACCTCGTTCATTTCTTTTTATCCTCCAACGTTATTGGTAAAACTAGCGTTTGTTTCAAACCTGCCAATGCAATCCCCAAAGCATCTGCTACATGGTCTTCAGTAATACGAAGCTTAATCTTAAATATAGATTGTGCATATTCAATCATTTTATTCTTATTAGCGGATCCATCTCCCGTTAAAGCAAGTTTAGCCTCAGTAGGATATATGCCCATTGTGGGAATATTACGTATTGACGCTACTCCAATAAATGCACCACGCACTAATCCTACTTTAATGATCGAACTAGCAACAGCACCAGTTTTCTTACCATAAGGAGCAAAGTATTGCGTTTCAATTGCTACTATGTCTGGCTTATACTCCTCCAACAATTCATCAAAGTACTTAGCATACTTTGCAACACGACAATCTAAAGTCTTTGCATTAGCTTCAAAATGCTGAGCTGCTATAAGTTTTGCTCTTGGATTCTCCAATATAGCAACTCCAACTGACGCAATTCCTGGATCAATCCCTATAATCCGTGTTACATTAGTACTCATATATTGCTATACAAATCTCGTACAATATTCTCCAAGTCTTTTACGATATCCTGCAAATCTCTTGTGACGCATTGTAAGTTCTTAGAAATATCCATTGTTCTAACGCAAAACTCATTAGGATTAGCAATACGAATAGGCTTTTTTAATGCCATCGCTGCACCAATCCCAAAAACAATCTCATCATTGTAAGGTCCCCACCAAATTGCAATCTCATGGCTCTGACACATTGCATCAATATAATCCTGGCATGTAGTCATATCAAACGTTCTATTTTCAACATCATCACGATAAAGCCAATATACTTTAAACCCTTCAGATTCCAATTCTTCAATATAGGCTAAGACATCCTTGCGTTCATCGGACATTATATCATATCCAGAACTTACAATAAATACATCATACTCTTCCTGCTGCAATGAATATTGAGGTACAGCCTTTTGAGATTGCAACATTCATCACTCCTCTTTAGAAGATTGATTCGCTCTTTGCTCTATCCTTCTGCTTAAACTGTAACTAACCAAGTCATTAATCTGCATACCTACAAGACCTTGCAGGTCCCCATCGAAAGTACCCGACTTAACTGCATACACTATTTTTAGTATCATTTGCCATATTGTATGCAATTCATTAAAATTCAGCCCAGAAACCACGAAGGGATTATATCCAGACATCCAAGCTATTTTTGACCATGAATCATTAAGAGCAATGCTCAGATTTTGCATTAAACGTCCAGAATACCCTCCATACCTCTCCCAGGGAGGACATTGACATGCCCGCCATAACGTACTCTTAGATACATTCATAATATCTGCAAGGCGCTGCCGGGTTAAACCACGCACATGAATGCAATGATCAATGTATTCATTTAATGTATGTAATTTCATATTTCACACCTATATACGTTCTTTGACTAGTTCCACCCATTCTGAAATAGTATCTACAGGTTCTGTACATATACTTTGTAAGGGACATTCGCGTTTACATTGATCAAGATCATATGGGGGGAGAATATCTGCGTCCCAACATGCATTTAAAACATCGACAATATTAACGTAATCTACTAATTCGACATCCATTTCTGTTATATTACCGTCTAGTACATCGACAATTAAGCTAACAGGAATTGCGTCATGAACGTTAGGATCTTGCTGATTGATAACTTTGTGATAAAAGTCCAGCTGTGCTCCCCAATATGGTTTAGCAGTACCATTGACAATTTTCTTGTAGTAGTAAGGATTAAGCCCTTTAATCTCTACAATCTTTTGCGGTTTTGTACCCAAAAGAACTGCATCAACGTGTCCACTAATCCTGCGATCTTCATCTATGTAGGCTTTTTCTATAATGATCGGTGTGTATTTACTAGCCAACCACGATTGTACTTCGCGATGTATAGCAGATCGCATAGCCAGTTTTCTTGCTTCCGAAGCATCAGCAGGACCAATACGTATACCATATGCAGCCAAGACTTGTAGACGATAACAACTTCCTAACATACTGGCTCTCCATAATGAGATCGTTTCCAGGATTTGCGGTTTAGGTGTCAAAGCGTTTAGATTATCTTGCACTCTTATTCACACTCGATGTTAACATTAAAACAAAGGCGGAGATCTTGCTTTGTTTATACAATGCATTTTGCATTAACTTAACGCAATATTAGCTTCAGATAACACAGACAAGTCTTTATCACTTAGCAGTGAATGTACGAGCTGTACGGCCTCCTGAACATGTTCCTGATCAATAGACTCCAATGCCTCTTTTGCCTCATCGACAGTAATATTATTGTGTATTAAGTTGTAAACTACAATCAAAGCATCCTTCGTCCGTTCACTTAGCTCCAAACTCATTGCAAACACTCCTTAGATTAATTTTAGAAACTCCAACGCTTGCATCACTACTGTTAGTATACCCAATTACATTCCTTTTAAACATTATTCATCTCCCAATTGCTGGATTTCTCCATTACCATCTTGCAAGAGACGGTCAATCAACCAATCTTCTATAACCCAATACTTCTTGCCATTACCTAACTTAACTACAAATAATGGAGCCTTACCCTGTAATAATGCTTCGCGCTTTGCATCGTTCAACATCTGTGTAGTAATCCTAAAACTATCAGCACTAGTTGTTTTGGCTTGCACGAGATAATCTTCTATGATTAAGTCCCCTTTTTGATCCATTGCACCACTATTAGGTTGCACTTTCACATACAAGTCAGGGAACCTCTTTTTCAGATTCCTGAATAATTCTCGTTCGAATTTGTTTCCTAGCTTTTTCGAGTGATTGCTCATAGGCATCAAAGCACTCCTGTACATTTAGAACTGGCAGAATTGCGTCCGCCCCTTGGTATTTTCTTCCGTTATACTGGTACCAAGCGCCAGATTTTCTCACTAATCCTGCCGACAAGGCTTTATTTAACGCTTCTGGAGCTTCAGAAAAAGTTGCCGCTGGATAAATATCGTCCTGCAAGTAGAATCTAAACGATCCATTGCTATACTGAACGCCACCTGTCTTAGTTTTTTCTATTGACCATTTAACATCAATGTATATTGGTTCTTCTATTTTCCTTGCATCTTCCCCTTGGAACACTCTAACGCCCTTATCTATTCTAGTTAAGCGAACAATTAATCCACTTGCATATTCTTGTCCTTCGCCTCCAGACATTCTATAACCCGACATTTTCCCCATTGGGCCAATATTGTTATAGATATGCTGTGTAAACAAGATAAGCGGGTAAGGTTTTCTAGCGAAGTGCGGCAGCTGTCTAAAGAAGTCATTGAACAGTTTAGCCTTTGTACCCATTGAACGAGAATCACCAGATTTAGACTCAAGCCATGATTTAGGAGTTAAATGCGCTAAACTGTCTATAATAAGGCAACTAAACTCCCCAGAAGCCAGGAATTCCTTAAACATATCAATGACTGACTCTGCTTCTACAAACGAATCAATAATAACAACTTCTTCCGGTAGTCCACAGGCTCTCAGCCAAGGCAATGATGGCCGCAACGTTCCTTCTGTATATATGAGAAGGATTGGCTTCCCTGTATCACGGAATGCATTCCCTGCAACACGATAAGCCAAACTACTTTTCGTTGAACCTTTGCGACCCTGTAATATTACAGGAATACCTGTTGGGAAGCCGCCAGCTGTAGCTTTGTCAAGCCCATAAAGTCCAGTAGAGATACGTCCCAAGCCATTGTCTGTAGAACATAGCCATGCTATTGCATTATCATATGTCTTGTTGATTGTATCAACTATTACTTGTAGACTTAAAGGCTCTTCCTTTTCACTAGGCTTTTCTCTTTTGCGACCAGCTGTTTTCCGACTGGTAGTGGATTCCTTTTTATGTTCTGCAACATCCTCTTGTTCAACAACTTCTTCCTGTTCAACAACTTCTTCCTGCTCAATAACTTCTTCATCATCATTAATTTCATTAGCCATAAAATATCGCGGCAAAAAACCGTTTTTCTCATGCGGTGGAGGAACGCCGCTTCCCTCCTTTTATATGTTGTTAAACTTCTATACGGTGCTCTTAACATAAGCCCATCGCCAAACAAAACTTTACTTAATTATCAGGCTTAGAAGGTCTCTTCTTCTTTGCCCATGTTATCAAACTACCAAACTGAGCTATTGTCCAATCAGAAGGATTGTTCGATATTTTCATTTCTTGAGCAAAGTCAGCTATTAATTCTTGTGTAACTTCATCTGCGTTTTCAGGTAGCTCATCTGTCCCAAGATAAGCCTTTGTTGCTATAGTTAAGAACTTGTTAATATTCTCCTGAGATACAGAAGCTGGTGGGGTTTGCTTGTTTTCATGAATAACATCTTGGGAATCTTCTGAACTGCTTTCGTTTTCCTTCAACGCTTCTTGACGTTGCTTAGCATCAAGTATTTCTTCTGCACTTGCCAATCCCATTGCTGGAAGTATCCCAAATCCCAAAGATCCCAATACCCTACCTCTTGCAGAGGTTACTGCATTTTCATAGGGATGAGTCACATCGACACTCATATCCCTACGGTCCTTTGTCTTATTATATCTTTCATATGCTTGCAAATCTGCGGTAGCAATATCTTCGCTTGTCCCGAAAAATGGAGAAACACAACGCACAGTAACTTTTAAAAACCTATTAGTCTCCTCAACGCTAACAATCTGGAAACTTGGGAGATCAACAATACCATGCTTTGCAATCATTTCCATGTGTGCATCTTGGAACATTCTTATTCTACCATCTACACCAACATATAGCAACCATGTATTTACCCATTTTTCGCCCTCTTTACGAGTTTGTTTTAATGGTAGAATATACTGAGCATAATCACTAAGACTTTTTTCACTTCCTGGCCATGCAGGCACGTTTTCTACTGCCTCACGCACTTCATCCAACGTAGGTGAATGATCAAATTCAATTCTGCGACTCATAAGTTATTTCCCTCTTACACTCAAAAATGGAGAACCAGATGGCTTACAAAATTCCTCTACTTCCTCTTCTAATAGTTGACCTGCAGCTATTAAGTCCGCAATAATGTTAGCCTTAGGTTTTTCTGTTACCTGAATAGCTGTATATAAGCCTTTACTCTTTAAGAGAGGAATAATCCCATCAGAATACCCTCCAGAACGACCAGCGTGATAACTTAATCCTGTCCCTTGCAATGATATTTCGCCAGCTTCATACAATTCAATTAAAATAGCATCAATTTCCTTTAATCGATTCTGTAGCTCTTCCAGCTTGATGTACACTTCAAACCGTTGACTAAGTAATTCTTGCAGTGAAGCTTCATCCATAGCGATTCCTCCTATCATTATTATACCCATTAATACTTGCCATTAAACATAATTTGCAGAAGCTCTTCGCCTTGCTTCTTCCCTAGCATGCCGCTCTGCAATTTCGATATCAGTCCCCAATTCCTCACTAGGACTAATTCCATCTGGTCCTGGTATCCAATATTCAGGCAAATGAATACGTAGACTATCAGTGCAGAATACCCATTCAAAATCGCCCTTAGGGCCGTGACGATTTTTGAGTACTTGGACCATAATCTTCTGCCGTTCTGGGAAGTTGATATCTTCATTCTCTCGAGTTGCTCTATATAGACCGATACATAAATCAACGCTTTCCTCAACAACACCGCTACCTCGTCCCATATCAAGCGTTACAGGAACAGTCCCAGAACCGCCAGCACGAGATAATTGATGTGCATACACTACTATCGCTCCTGTTTCACCTGCAAGTTCAAACAAATCATTCGCTACTTGACTAACTCTCTCATATTCTTCTCGAGCCTTGGACTTAATAATACCCAAATAGTCTATCCATATAATTCCAATAGGATAAGTTACATCTTCTGCTATTGTAGCCACAGTGTTTTTTATTTCTTCTACAGACATGCGTTGATCGATCAATCGCAGAGACGAAAAACGCTCTGTCATCATTTGGTGATGAGCTTCCCAACGCTCATCCTCCTCAGAATTTGTCAATAGGTTTTCTATTTCTTTTGTAGATAATGGATGTCCAATTTGATGAGACCCCATCGTTGCCAATCTATAAACTATTTCGGTGACTGGCTGTTCCATTGTAAAAAATACTTGCGTTATATTGCCATAGGTATGTAACAACAAATTTAAAAGCGTCATTGTCTTGCCAACGCCAGTTCGTGCCATAACACAAACACAATGTCCTCCACGTATACGTTTAACATAAGGCTCTAGACCAGGCCACTGCAAATCTACTGTACGCTCCTTGACTGCTAATTCGTTTTCTTTTAAAAAACTTAACGCAGAATCAACTGTATAAACTGCAGTAATTCTATTTTCGCTAGTTCTCAACAAAGATTGTTCAACTAAATGTTGAGGTTTCTTCCATCTCTTTGCTAACCGCTGTATGATATCATCTTTTACTAATGGGTCATTAATTACCTTTAAAAATCTTCTTGCCCTATCGTATTGTTCTTCATTTGTTCCTGTTACTACTATATCTAACAAGGCAATCTCTGCCGATTGCGGCACACTCAGCACAGGGCCAAGAACCTCTTGTGGTGTTTCATTAGCATCTTTATTGGGTAGAACAACCGCTTCTATCTTTATATCAGGAGCAACCTTTCTAATATTCGCTACATTCTTTCTGAAAATATTCCAATCATTATCACTACCAACATCTGGCACTAGAATGATATGATCAGAATATTGTACTAATTGCTTTATTTGACTTTCTGTAATTATTCCACCACAAGTTGCAACAACCTTGTGGAATCCAGCCTGCCAAATACTCATCGCATCAAATTGACCTTCACATACATACAAAGGCCCTGGTTCCTTTAACGCAAAGAATAAGTTATAAATATAATTCTCTTTCTTGTAAAAGTCATTGTTGTGCGTCCAATACTTCATTTTGGGATCTTGTAATGTACTTCGACGTGTGATTCCAACTATATTGCCATTAATATCATATAAAGGAATAGTAATAGAATTTTTGTTAGCGGGATCATATCCAAGTTCAAAGTGTGAAATTGTATCTAATGTAAGTCCACGTCGCATTAAGTAATCTCTGGCAACTCTTCCCGCTTTCTCGTCTTCCAATATATTTTGATAACGTTTGGCTTCTTTGCTAAATTTCTCCCTTGCCTTCACAGATTCAGCGATTTGATGTAAAAAATCATCGCTAACTTCTTTTCCAGATTCAGCTGCAATTTCACGAACTGCATCTAAAAATCCATATGCTTTGGTATACATTAACCAAGAGAATATATCGCCTGACTTGCCGCATCCAAAACAATAAAACCAATCATGGAAAACATAAAACGATGGATGTTCATCATTATGAAAAGGGCAACAACCAACAAGCCCATCTTTGTAAGGACGCAATTCTAAATTCACACACTGTTTGCGTACTTTTTCACGCAAATCAACCTCTTGCTTAAGTGCATCAATATTTGATCTTGTAAGCGATGTTATTTTTTGAGTCATTTGTGCCTCAGAACTTATCGAATTCAATCCTCGTGAACGATTTCGTGTCTAATTCCTGCCTGTGCTAAGAACAGTAATTGGAGGACACTAGCTTGTAGACAAGGCCATCTTCATTCATAGATCATCACGGTTGTCGTGTCTATGCCAAACACGTCTATCACCTTCACGCATATCTGGTGCGTGCCCTTCGTCTGGTACTCCCAACCTGCATCGGTCTTTGTCTTCAGGCTACGGTCCTTGCGAGTACGGAAGTCCCGCCAGTGATGCTCAAACGGCTTACCTTCCCGCCACTCGAAGTCCACCGCCCAGAAGTCTATGAAGTCGAACGGCGACCGCACCGCCCGCTCCCGCAGGGCCTCCATCTTCTTCTCCGGCACTTCGGCCAGAGCGGGCGAAAAGTGCGTCAGTTCCACGTCCACCTTCCCCTCATGCTCGACCACCTTCGCCTGCAAGTAACCCACCTCGAAGAACTGTACCTCCGTCCGGTTCGACTCCATGATCTCGCGGGGGATGTACTTGAGACGGATGGTCAGGCCCGTTTCGGCCTCCACTGCCTGCTTCTTGTGGGCCAGCTCCATCTCGAACTCCCACGCCAGGCAGTGCAGCTCCCGTGCTCCAGCTCCTTGAGCGGCGGCGGCTACCTGTTGCAATTCGTCAAAGGTGAAGATGCCGTCAATCTCGTCTACGTGAACGTAGGCACCATTCTTCTTGCCGTGCAGAAGCGGGCTGGCCGGGTTGTCGAGGAGAGCAGCCTTATAGAAGCGCAGGACAACGTGCCGGTGCTCATCGTCGGCCCCCTTGAGACGGTCCAGTTGCCACCACTGCCGCTCATAGCGGCCCAGGTTGTACACGTCGAAGGAGCGGTAGGGTTGCCCCGCCTCGTGCAGTTCCCGCTGCACTTGAATGAGCCGCTTGCGGGACACGTGAATAGCATAGCGGCCCAAGTCTACCCCGATCCAGCGACGCCTCAGCTTCTCGGCCACGGCAAGAGTCGTACCGGAACCGCAGAAGAAGTCGGCCACTATGGCGTCTGGAGGAGACGCCCATGCGATTATGCGTGTGAGTAGCCCCTCGGGTTTCTGTGTGTCAAAGCCTATGCCGAGTTCATCCTGAGAGCAGTGGCGCAGAGGTTTGACACCATTATCGTTCCAGAGAGTATCCACAGGCTGGTCCTTATACCATCTTCCGTCCTCGCCACGACGCAGGAAGTACTTGATGTAGATTTTCTCCGTGTTTGAGACATAGACGCGGCCTTGTTGACGTAGCTGCTCGATGCTGTCATCGGTGTAATCCCCGCGCGGGGCTGTGGTAAAGTAGAGGCTGCGCTCCTCATCCCATTTTGCTCCTCGTGGCTTCCCTTGCCGATCTGTCTCTACAGGCTCACTTCTGTAGGGTATTTCCCCTCGAAACGGCGAGCCTGGTGTCTTGCTGAATACGTAAATTGTATCTACAACGCGACCCAGTTGACTGGCAGCAGCCTGCCGCCCCAGATTGGGCGCTCGTCTCCAGATTATCTCGTTGCGGAAACACTCCCACCCGAAGACGTCGTTGAGTATTAGTCGCACAAGGCTATTCGCTCGCCAATCCACATGGACGAAAATGCACCCACTCTCCGATAGGAGATTGTGCATGAGCGTCAGCCTCTCGTACATCATCTGCAAGTAGCTATCCATACCCTTGCCCCATGTATCCCTATAAGCCACTTCCTCCAGCACCGAGTGCTCCTTCAGCACCTCATCGCCCTCGTCGCCGAGTTGCACCTGCACGGTGAAGTCAGCCCCCACGGCAAAGGGCGGATCAATGTAGATGAGGTCTACCTTGCCCCGGAACTGCTCTAACAGGGCGGCCATCGCCAGCTTGTTGTCGCCCCAGATGAGCATATTCCGGAAGTCGTCGTGGTGGGCGGTCGCCTCGTCAAATTGAAGCCGCTGCGCATTGCTGCAGTCACGCGGCCCGTCTATGGTCTCGATCCGTTGCAAGGGCAGGGGCGTAGACGGCAACCGGACTGCCCTGCGGTTGCCGTACTCATCGTACTTACCCTCCCAGACCAGCTCCGCTTTCATCTGTGACAGGGGGTGTGGATTATCAGGACCGTAGGGCGATATTTTGCCTAATGCACTCATAGATAATTTCCTACCAACTTGAATAATGTTCCGCAACTTTAGGATCCATTAGCAAGATATCCACCAAATTAGGTACCAAACGAATCATAGCTCGCAATAATACTTCTTCATGTCTATTTGTTTGTACTGCAGCATCAATTTTTGCCAAAAACTCATCAAGATCATTTTGGCATCTTTCCTGCATGATTTCAGCTTCCATATCTTCTTTTGTACACCACTTGTCCACATAATGTCTCTTCATTATAACCATACCTCCTCACTTGCTACCTATATCAATTCTACCCATTTAGCCTATCCGCTAAACCATTATTTAGGAAAACCTACGCTATCATTTTACTTAATCACCAGAATATTACCTTGCTAAAATTACTGCTTTGTATAACCCATTCGCGTTCTCCGCTAAGAACCTGGTCTACAAGCTTCTCTGCCCATGCTTCATCAGCTTCCTTATCATAGTAATCTTGATCCGTTGGTTCTTGCTTCTTTAAGAACCACATTGGCAATTCTACCATATCGGAAATAGTTTCCAGCATTTTTTCATAATCCATAGTCTCAGACAGATTCAAGCCTATTCTCATATTTTCAATTATCTTATCGACGTATCTACACTTGTCTTCATAAGGCTTATGCTGCCATGCATATCCCCATAAATATGTTCCCGCATTACGCATGCACTTACCGATATCATTTATTGCCTGCATAGTTTCTCGAGAGTCACGCTTATCTTCTTCTGTTGTACACTTAGCACCATAACAGCATTCCAGTTCTGATAAATCAAGAAGAATATCTAAAGCGTCATAAAATTCTTGTGCGTCACAAGTATGCAGAATAGTAGCCGCAGCTTTCGCCTTTTTATTAACTATATCAATAGTCGTATTGAATCTACTTGCCAATCGCCTTTTAACGTCTAAATACCATTCTGGTGTGAATAAAGGCTTATCAGATACTTCACGCATCCATTGACGTAGATACCTAGCTTCACCGCTTTGTATTTGATTCCTTACACGCTGAATAAATAACAAATCTGATTCTGTCAACTTCCGCGTTGGAAATTGCCTATTCTTTATCTCATCCCAAGGCTTTTCTAAATAATCGTCATTCTCATAACTAGTATCATCTGAAAGAATGACGCCCTTGTTGGCTCGTTCTATTGTCTCTGCAACAACTTCCTTTGCTGGTCTATTGCCATTTTTAATCCAGCAGTCATAATACACTTGTTCATCTGGCGTTAACGCTATACCTCTGTCCATTTTAAAGGCAATGCGTTCTCTTAACTGCCCAGAACTAGGTTCTGTTTGATTCCAATTAGAAGATACATATCCATCGTTGGCTAACTTATTTATTGCACATTCTAATTGCTGCCAATACGTTCTATTCTTGGCAATTTCTAAATTATATTGACTTGCGTTAGGAGATTCTTTTGAATCATTCGGGATAATCATGCGATATAGAACCTCATTCCAACGAGGATCTACTCTCGATGATAGAAGCATTTTGACAATTGGCACAGAATGCAAAACCCGATCGATGAATTCATCTGACGTTCTTGATAGATAATACATTGCATCAAACCATATCAACACATTGCTATCGTTGGGTTCAATGACTCGATTTGATTCATGCAAGTAAGTGTAACTGGCAACTTCCTGCCAAATGTTAATATTGTTATTGAAACTCTTTTGTAAATCGCAAACACGCAAGTATACCCACCAAGCAGCACCAAAATCATCATCAACATAAAACGCATCCCAATCTCCACCACTCGGGCAGAAGTGTGGAGCAAATATATTCAAAACGCCGCTATTCCACAACACCCTAATCAATTGATGTTCGGAACTTGCGATCTTTTTATCTATTAGTCCAACATGCTTCATAAGCCAAACTATTGCTGGGAAAAACTTATTAACTATATCAACAACTTTTTGAATTTGTTCGTCACTGATGTTCTTCCACGACTCGACAATATCTTTGTCCTCTACCAGATTAGTATCCTTAAGTGCTAACAATCCAATGGGGGAAATGCCCTTTGCCAACCTGGAATTATCAGGCAACTGCAATATACGTGCCATGGCTTGAAAAATGGGAGCATACACGCGAGATACTTCATCAACGATTTGCTGGCTATAGGCGGGCATGTCCCAATAGTTTTCAATGAGATTATTGTCATACTGCTGTCGTTGGACGTTTTTAGAAACAGACCACAAAGCTTCCATGATTTCTCCTACCTCGCGTTGGGAACCGCGATAAAATTTAAGCGTGGAATCGGCGACGTAATCGTTCAATGGCCACTGGCTACCCGATAATACCCACAGCATCGAGTAATTAAGCGCCAGCGGTAGTTCCACATCGCACAGAATTCCTTTCATAAAATCGTGTGCGCTTTCTGACAAGTGCTCCAAGTGTTCCTGCAGAAACGCAACAGCGCGACTAAGCTTACGCGCTTCTAATTCACGAATATTAAAACTTTTATCAACATACTGTTCAATACTATGTACATTTTGTGAACGAGGCGGAAGACCTCTTATCATCTGAAACCGCTCATTGTACTTTGCTGATAAGAGAGAAACTTTCGTTTCTACCAACGTATCGTTGGAATTAGGGCTGTTGTTTGGAGTAAGGCTGTTGTCTGTATTTAGCTCGGACGTTGAACTGCTGATATATTCCTTGCACTCCGGAAACGCAGCCTTGGTGTTTACAATTTCTTCTTTATTAGAATCCCTACTGATGGTTTTTTCTTTTTCTTCTTGGGCGCTGAAGACCGAAGCCATAGAAGCGAAGGTCGAAAGCGCCCTCTGATTTTGATCATTGACCTTTGTTTCAATCACGCCCTTACTCGTTTCACAAATATTACCCACTTTTAGGCAAAAGTCATTGTGCTTTAGGTCATTCCAGTCGTTGTACTGGATATTAGAACCGAATTCGTCACACTGACGCCTACCCCAGAACGTATATTCGCTTGTTTGCGAGAAGCTTTTCCTAAAAGTGGGTGGTGTATACTTGAGAAGTTCTTCATATTCCTTGAAGTCAATGAAAGACTGACTGTAAGTGCTTCTCTCTTCTATAAGAGAAGCACTTACAGTATAAGAAAAACCCTTAGGGGGAGTCTGAGGGGGGGCAGTGACACATTTGGAGGGGTCTTGATGTACCTGAGAAGCTAACTGCCGATCAAAAAATAAACACTGCCCACCCTTCTTCAGAATGCGAACGTTTTTCGAACAAATGCCCCAGGAATAATAAATATGCTTGCCTACTCGGTATTGCTTCTTGGGGTAAATTACACCGCTATTTTTTAATTCACCCAGTAATTTCCTTACTCTTTGTGAAGTAATGCCATATTTTTCTGCATATATATAATGATCAAAAGGCTTGCCATCACTAACAGTCATGAAAATATTATGCCTTAGTGATCCTTCATGTAGGTGTGTTGGTACACTTCTGCGTGGCTTGGGTGTATTGAGCTTGGTTATTTTGGGCCGATGAGCTTTGGTCCAAGCCCTTCGTGCATATATGCCTTCCCACCACTTACATCGACGAATATAATCCTCCATATCTATGGGCTTAGGATTACCTTGGTCATCAAGAGGCACCGCAAAATATCCTACCTTCTTAGCTGTAGGATAAATATAGCGTTTATCTAATAGCTTCTTTAAAGCACGCTGAATGTGTTGCGGGGTTACACCAAAAGCTTTTGCCAAATCCTGCTTGTTGATTTTCCTTGCAGGATTGCTTCGGATATACAAATAAAGACGCCAGGAAGTGCTGTTAGCCCTTACGGGTGGCTTCCTGTACTTCAATAAAGGTCTTTTATGCCGACGTGTTCGAGGTCGCTTTTGAGGTTGTTGTTGGCTTACTGGACAGTTGTTGATTGATTGAGTGTTACTATCTGCTGGACAGTCATTGATTGCTTGACTATCGCTAACTGCTTGACTATCGCTAACTGCTTGATAGTCATCATATTCTTGGCTGTCCTTAATTAGCTGACCATAAGCCGCCAATGCTTCGGAAAAAGACCAAACAACGACTTTATCATTGCGAGACCGCTCCATTTATTTGCCTCGGAGTAATATCAAAGTTAAATAAGCAACGATTACAACGCGCTCTATCAAAGCACTATCTATTATTATATTCCCATTTATAATGCTTGTCAACCTGTCAAGCCCCCCTTTTAGAAAGTTTTTTTATTTTTTTTTAGTTAGGAGCAACCACTAGAATCACCGCATACCTCACAATAATAGCAGGTTCCTTTCCTAATCATCATATGCCCGCAGTTGGAGCAAGGCGGGCCTTGCTTATTATGGTCTTGCTTCTTATCGTGATTACCATTCATAAAGTAGTTATCTAAGAATTTGGCTACATAATCGATAGGGGAAAGTGCGGTAGGGATATCCTTATTACTAGTAAATCCGTTA
>Ga0209204_1002237_pt1 | contig 16261 bp, 14 predicted proteins | sample AD_JPNMR2_MetaG_FD_184425 | JGI IMG/M metagenome (GOLD analysis project Ga0209204, IMG submission 184425) | Active sludge microbial communities of municipal wastewater-treating anaerobic digesters from Japan - AD_JPNMR2_MetaG (SPAdes) (version 2) | ecosystem: Engineered > Bioreactor > Anaerobic...
TTGTCTAAGTAAATGATTTTTCTATCAAATGTTTCTCTCATGGCATGCACCTTTCTCAGTTTATCACCGAAAAAGAGAAACTTCACACAACACCTGAACAAGGCTTGAACTGTAATAGGTGTGAGTGCAAAAGCATGAAGATCTTTCTTAGTTAGTTAAATCAATGATCATGGACAAAAGAACAATCATTATGATAAATAATGTTGACAATATGATAGAATAAATATTAGTAGTGTCAATGAATGTGTATACACTCTATACCTCATGGTAGATTAGCTCTTTCAAATACCACACAAAAATTCAGGGGCTTCTTCTAATTCATCCAGCACTTATCACCAAGGAAGAAAACCCATATATGAGGTGGGAAAAATGGGAATCATCGAAGATTTGTTCAGTTTGAAAGACAAGGTTGCCATTGTAACAGGCGGAGGCAGCGGTATTGGTGCAGCAGTGGCAGAAGGACTTGCAGAAGCGGGAGCAACAGTTGTAATCGCTGGTCGCAGAGAAAACTATCTGAAGGAAAGTGCAGATAGAATAGCTTCTAAAGGTGGTACAGTTCTTCCAATTAGAGCCGATGTAACCAAGTACGAAGACATTCAATCGCTGGTGGCAAAAACACTCGAGCAGTTTGGCAAAATTGATATTCTGTGGAACGTCGCAGGCATTCAGGAAGAAAACTACGTTCCTCTGCATGAAAGTTCCATAGAAAACTTTGAGCGTTTGATTGCTGTCGACGTTAAAGGGGCATGGCTAGCCACGCGAGAAGTCATTAAAGAATACATGCTCAAACAACAAAGCGGAAAGATCATTAACATCAGCTCTGTAGCAGGGCTTGGAGGTTGCGGCTTGTCACTAATGCAACCCGTATATGCCCTCGCCAAGGGTGCCGTCGTGAATTTCACCAGGGAGGTTGCCACAGAATACGGAAGATACGGAATAACCTGCAACTGTATCTGCCCAGGTCTATTCCATACTCAAATTGGGGTACCGCGTGACGCTGAAGGCCATCCGGTAGATGACCTATACGCCCATAAAGAACTTATCGAGCCCTGGCTGAAAGGAGTTCCGCTGGGAAGGGTTGCAGAACCAGAAGACATGAAAGGACCCGCGATTTTCCTCTCCTCAAAAGCTTCCGACTACTTGACCGGAGTCATTTTACCCGTAGACGGTGGCCTCGCCGCGGCGGTTTTATAAACTGTTGACCTAACTCGTTAGCATATACCCAGGGGCTAAGCTTCGAGCTCAGCCCCTGGGAAATTTCTATCGCTGAATTTTAACCCGCTCCCTTTTCCTCAAACACCACTTGCTCAGATTACTGACTGTTTATTCCTTAACATAGGTACAAATCCGAGCTTTTCACCATTACACGACGTGATGTACTGCCTCATACACTGCCTCAGGTTTGGGCCAAGAAGTGGCCGCATTATCTAAGTAAATGATTTTTCTATTGCATGTTTCTCTCATGGCTTGTACCTTTCTCAGTTTATCACCGAAAAAGAGAAACTTCACACAACGTCTGAACAAGGCTTGATCTATAATGAATGTGGGAGCAGAAGGGTGCTGGTGTGCCTGCCGGACTTCAAATCCGGTTCCTCGCCAAAAAAGGCGAGGGGTGGGTTCGATTCCCACATGCTCCCGCCAAAAAAAGTGGCACGCCTTACACTTACTTCCATGAGCCAATGATCTGCTGTACTTTGTAGCCGCAGGTTAGCTATTTAGAACAAACTAGGGAATACCATTTCAAAACCTAACAGATTCTCTCAAGGTAGTGAGCTAACTAGTCGACCCTTGTCGTCTAAGAGTTCCGCTGGATCGCCATCATTGTTCCATATGGTAGAGGTAGTCCACTTGAGCACACTTGGCGAATCCGCGTATGCCTCAGGGCCTGAAGTTATCGTAACTGTCTTACCTTTCTCAAGAAGGAACCCTTCAGGGAAAGTGAAAACTTGGTTTCCCTTCACGCTTACAAGTTTCCAACCGCTCATATCTATGTCAACTGCATCGTTGTTCTTGATTACCACTTTCTCTTCTTTGAGGTCTTTGCTGATGATAATCACTTTTGGAAGAACTTCTTGCTTAGGTGTGGTTGTGGATGCAGCGTCGGCTTGAGAAGCAGTAGGGCTAACTGATGAACTATCTTCCCAACCGATAGGCTCTACGTTCCAGGTAATAGTTTTACCATCGCTTGTTGCTACCACAGTTCCCTGCCTATCTGTACGGAACACATGAACATTGTAGCTTTGCAGTCTGCTTAAAGTTTCTTCTGAAGGATGGCCGTAGCTGTTTTCTCCCACTGATATAACTGCGTATGTGGGCGTCACAGCGCTCAAAAACGCCGTGGAGGTAGAGTATTTAGAGCCGTGATGACCTACCTGAAGAACCGTTTGGGGCTCCACAACTCCGGTGTTTATCATGTCATTTTCTGCTTCCTCCTCAGCATCGCCTGTGAGTAAGAAAGAAGTACTGCCGTAAGTAATTGACACCACAGCTGACCAGTTATTTGTGTCGTCAAGGTCGTATTCCTTCACAGGTCCCCACATGCTCACCTTTACCTCTGGATCCAGAGAAATGGTTACTCCTTTCTGGGCTGTTTTTATGGTAAGCCCCTTGGCTTTAGCTGCGCTGAGTACGTCTAAATAGCTCTGCGTACTGTGAGCCACTTTTGGCATGTAGAAAGAACCAATGGTAAAACTTTCTATTACCTCGTCTGCTGCCCCTATGTGGTCGCTATCAGGATGACTTAAAATAAGCGCATCGACTTTACTTACAGAATGGCTTTTGAGGTAATTTACGATGGTCTCAGCAGACTTATTTGGTCCTGCATCATAAAGCATGGTTGTCCCATTAGGAAACTGCACTAATACAGACAAGCCTTGACCAACATCGATGTAGCTTACCACAAGGTTAGAACTGTCTTCAGCGGTAAACGTAAAACTGCAAGCAGTAAGACTGATTAGAAGCAAAAGAACCAACGATACGGCAAGCAGTTTAGTGTTTTTACTATTTCCCAGCGTCACTCTTCTTTCTCCCAAAGCTCATCCATGAGGTTTTGCGCCTGTTCAAGCTTGCTTTTGGTTTCCTCTTTGTCCACCTGCCACAAGCCTGATTCTGTTTCATACACCACATCATTTACATGCACTTCACATATGAATTTTCCCTTGGATACTGCAATTGTGGTTTTGTCTTCCAATTCAATAACTACCAGTTCCCCATTATCTTCAAAACTGTCCACAACGCCCTTTCTCATAAAGTTTTCACCTCCCCCAAAAGGCATTTTAATACCTATGATTTTTCAGTGCCTGCCTCGGCCTCTTTCATTCTGCTTAAATACCAGTTGGTGAGATCCTTGACTGTTTGAGCCATGGGCATGGGCTCAAACCCCAACTCCTCACGGATCTTTGAGCTATCTATGTCGCTTTTACTTCGAAGAGTCTTTAGTGCATAGACGCTCATCTGCGGCTCTTTTCCCTTGTTAACCTCATACCATTCCATGAAGGGGCTGACTGCCAAAGCTAAAACATATGGAATTTCCTTAAGATTAAAAGGTTTGCCAGCGGTTTTGAAGCACTGCTCCAAAAAATCCTTCATGGAAATGTAGTCACCTGCCACAATGTAGTTCTCGCCGCATTTGCCCTTTTCCAGTGCCAAGTAAGTAGCTTTTGCCACATCACGTGCATCCACAAAGTCGTAACCCCCTGATACATACCACTTCAGCTTACCGCTAAGAGCATTCATAATGAGCTTGCCTACAATGGACGTGCGAAAATCATAGGGTCCCACAATGCCCGTGGGATGTAAAACCACTGTGCAGAGCCCTTCCTTCGCTGCCTGAAACGCCAGTAGCGTTGCTTTTACCTTAGTTTTTGCGTAAGCTCCTTGCACTCGGTTTACCGAGAGGTCTTTAGTTTCTTTTACGGGGCCTTCCTCGTCAGCAGGCAGAGCATGTATGGAACTTATGTAGATCAGCTTCTTAACACCGTTTGCTTTGCACGCTTCGATGACGTTTTTGGTACCTTCCACGTTAACAGCTTCCAACTTCTCCTTACTGGCTTCAGTTATGCTAACTAGACCAGCAGCATGCACCACCACTTCTGCACCTTTCAGCGCTTCTTTTATCTGCTCAGGGTTCGTTATATCAGCACGCACCACCCTAACACTTAAACCTTCTAAGGACTGCAATCCATCCCCCGGGTGCACCACAGCCAAAATATCGAAACCCAAGCTCAGAAAGAACCTAACCACGTTGTCGCCAACCAAACCTGTTGCACCTGTTACTGCCACTAACACAGTGGATTCACCTCACTTTTATTCCAAAAAGTAAAACATTTACCAGGTGTTCCACTGCTTCCTTTAATGCTTCTTCACTTCCAAAAGAACTTAGCTGCGCTTCTAAACCCTTTAGCCACAAGAGAATAGCATCTGCAAGCACTTCTGAATCAGTCTTATTAAAGCGACCCAGCTCCATTCCGGCTTCTAAAATGCTCCTTAAGGTGTCGCGCTCGAAGTGGTCGTAACGCTCATGTATTTCCTTTACCAGAGGATAAAGCTCATCATATTCCTCCTGAAACCTTGCGTACTCCGTCGACAAGCGTCTAATTTCAAAGCTTCTGGTGAGAGCGTATGCTTTAAGCTTTTCTTCTGGTGTGGAAGCCATTTCCACAGCATCGTTTATGCTTCCTATGAGCTTCCCAATCTCCTCATCAATGACTGCCGTCAGCAATGACTCCTTGTCAGGAAAATAGTAGTAAATTGCCGACTTCACTTTACCCAGAGCTTTTGCAATATCCGATACGGTAGTCTTCCTGTAGCCATATTGCTGGAATAATCTTTTCGCAGACCTGACTATCTCTGCGCGTGATTCATCATTATTTGACCTTTTTACCATTATGGTCAAATTATACAACACTTGTGAGTAATTCAGAAAAAAACAGTGAAGTGAGCACCGTTTGAAATAGACACTTCAGCACTGGTTTCCTAAACCCCTTATCCAGCGTGAACCCAACCATCTCGCTCTTTTGTATGAATAAACCTGTAGCCATCCAGAACAGCCCTGCTGCAAACTTGGTAACATATAAACCATGACGCAAGAAACTTCGCAAACAAATCCTGTTAGAGCCATTGCTCTGCTTTCCGGCGGCTTAGACAGCATGCTGGCAGCCAAGCTCATTCTGGATCAAGGGATCGAGGTCATAGGCATCTCTTTTGAAAGCCCGTTTTTTAACGCAGATCGAGCCAGAACAGCGGCTAAACAACTAGGCATACCGCTTATAACCTGGGATATCACCGATGAACTTATAAGGGTTTTGAAGAATCCAAAGCACGGTTTTGGTAGGTTTTTTAATCCGTGCATTGACTGCCACGCCTTGATGGTGAAAAAAGCATTGGAGCTTTTACCCTCACTGCAAGCACAGTTCATCATTACTGGTGAAGTGCTTTACCAAAGGCCAAAAAGTCAAAAAATGGGAGGACTCATGGCTGTAGCAAAAGACAGTGGTGCTCAGGATCTCATCCTCAGGCCTTTGTCAGCAAAACTATTGCCGCCAACAAAACCAGAAAGAGAAGGCCGGGTTAACCGCTCCTTACTGATGGACATTCAAGGAAGATCTCGCCAAAGGCAGCTTGAGTTAGCACAAACACTGGGCATAAACGACTATCCCATGCCCGCTGGCGGATGCCTGCTTACTGACATTAGTGTTACACGAAGGCTTCACAAAATCTTCCAATACTGGAAAGATGACATTGACAGACCTTTCCTTGAACTTTCCAAGGTGGGTAGGCATTTCTGGGCAGGTAGCGACCTCATTGTGGTAGCCAGGAACGAGCAGGAAAGTTATAGCTTGCGCGCCCTTATGAAAGTATGGGACTACAAAGTGGAACTTACCGATGTACCAGGTCCTACTACTGTTGTGCGGTTCTCGGGAAAGCCCACAGGCGATATCTTGGAGCTTTCAGCCCTTCTTACTGCACGCTACAGCAAAGCCAGATCCATGCCCTTGGTTAAGGTGAAAGCGGAAAATTATCTGTTCTTGCACACCGAAACACGGCAGGTGAAACCCTCCGCGCTGGCTGAAACCATGGAACGCATGAATGCAGAGCAACTTTGAGAGATGAACAAGAAGGGACCTAAAGTATAATGCTTCTTAAAAGGGGTGAAGACTATATGCGCCTATTCGTTTCAGTTGATTACGAAGGCATTTGGGGTGTTCCATCATGGGAATTTATGAAAACGGAAGAAGCGAAGCAACTGCTTCACAAAGAGCTAAACGTGTTCCTAAAGTCCATCGAAGAAGTAAATGCCAATGCCTATGTGCTCATGGTAGATAGTCATTCGCGTGGAGATAACATTTGCCGCAGCATGCTGGAAACCCGTTCTGTGAAGCTGGATCTCATTTCTGGTTATCCAAGGCCCAATTACATGATGACCGGTATCGATAGCACCTTCGATGGGGTCATGTTTGTGGGTTACCACACAAAAGCTGGTGGCTGGGGTGCCATGGACCACTCTTACTCCTCATCCACCATTTACCGCGTGCTCATTAACGGCAAAGAGGTGGGCGAATCCACCATAAACGGCTTTTTGGCTCACTACCATGGAGTGCCTGTCATTTTGGTAAGCGGTTCCGAGGAATTGGAAGAAGAAATAAAGGAAAACTTACCCGAAGCCGTATTCCATGCCACAAACAAAACGTGGTCCCGTTTTAGTGCACAAAGTTATCACGATGCATTATTGACTCTGGCAGAAAAAGTGCACCAAGCACTGCAAAATGCAAAACAACTTAAAGACTCCTCCATCACAAAGATAGGCGAAGCCACATTCACCGTGGAATTCCTAAATCGCCTGGCTGCTGATGTAACCTCTGAGCTGCCTTTCGTAAAGCGCCTAAGCTCACGTACTATTGAATTCACCATGTCTGACTATGCCCAAGCCTTCCATGCTTTCCAAGCCATTGTTTTCATGGCTTCTTCAGCAATGAGGTTGTAAAAAAAATATGAAGGGCATCGTGGAGGGCATTGCCCGAGGTAGAGAGAAAAAGCACGAAGTAATAGGCTCTCCCATACTGTTCACAGCTCGGTGGCTACATGTGATTACCCAAGATAACTTTGATGCTTATATTCCACATACCTTTAGTGGACGCACATGGCTAGTAAATACGGTAGACGATCAACCCACTTTAGGTGTTTTTGTCATGGACAACAAACCCATGTACTGGCTTAAGCAGGTTAAATACGTAGAGAGCATCTACCTTGACAAAGAACCGACTGAGCAAATACCACTGCCAAATATGGAGCCTAAGCAATTTAGCAAGGGAAAGCTCTCCTACACAGGTGTTCCTCTCTCTTTATTGGCTCCCTTGGTGGGAAAACAGCTTTGGTGGGTACAGAGCAGTGATGGCCTTGAGCGAGTAATAACTGAACATCAACTGGAAAACTGGATCTTAACAGAACAGCGCGAACTAATAAACATAAACACGAAAGCTGGTAGTTGGATTAAAAACGTATTACGGTTTTGTGGAGAAAAGGGGTATATCTCGCTGTGATTACCTTCTCAGTATTCGGCAGGAAACACAGTGGGAAAACCACGGCGTGCCAAGAGCTCATCGATGTGCTTTCTAAACTTGGCACCGTGGGTTACGAGAAGCGCACTCATACCACCATTAAACTGGATCAGCACCTGCAAATGGCACACCAAACCCTGTGGTCAGTAGTACGCGACAGTGAAAACCTTCAGCTCATTACAACCAAAGCACCAATCGATTTACCCCCAGTGGATTTCTTGGTGGTAGAAGGTTACATCCCCGATGTACCTAACATCCTCTGCGTGAAAGACCCATACGATTTGGAAGCCATAACACCATTTACCTTAGCAGCTGTGTCCCTAAGCGGTATTCCCGGCACCAAGCGAACGGATGAACTAAAAAACATCATCATTAGTTATTTGGAAAGACAGAAAGGAGCGTGAGTATTTTTTCGCTAAAGCGTTTCTTTATAGCTTTTAAGCAACAACTTGAACAACTTACCGTGGTTAGGAATTTTCAGATGCAGTAACTCGTGAAGAACAACTTCTTTTATGAACCCAAAGTCCTGCGTTAGCAGATCCTTGGAGAAAGTAAGTCTGCCTTTGGAGGAACAACTCGCCCATTTGTGCTTCATGTCCCTGATTTGCACTTCCTTAGGTGAAACATCCATGCTTTCAGCTAACTGATAGACCAAAGCTTTCAACTCTTCTGGTTTCATCATGCACCCACCTTCAAAAGTCGCATAAGTTGATCAACCATTTCCGCCAAAACCTTAGGTTCTACGTAACCTACGAGCACCCCATACATTTCCATGCGCACCTGTTTTTCTCTTTCCTTACTCTCTGCCCAATAAGGATACTTTTCAAGCATTTCACCAACGGCTTTTGCTAATTCTTCAGGGTTCTCCACCCCATAACTGTGCAGCGTCCAATAGACCGTAAACACGGCTGGGTTCATGTCCTTCTCTGCTTGTTCCATCTTAGCTTTGTTCATTTCGCTGATAATCTCCTCGAGCTTTCTTAAGCTCTCTTGTGCGGTCTGCTGCTTTTCCATGAAGGCTTTGACAATGTTCTCGGCACGCTCACCAATGGATACTAAGTAGGGGTTCTTCTTTGCCTCTTCACTAACCACTTTCGCAATACTCTTTGCTATGTTGAAAACCTTTTCCGTATCTGATTCCTTGCTTTGTTTTATCCTGTCCATTAGATGCTCGTCGATCTCATAAATCTTTAGGCTAAGATCGGGCGTAGTAGAATTTGTATGTTCCTGTACAAGTTTCGCAGTTTTTTTCGTAAACCCCCTACTGACCAGTGGTAGCGGTCCGAAGGCTTCTTTGAGGAGTGCACTCATTCTGCTTATTGTTTCATAGTCCTGCAGATAAGGACTCAGGAAAGGATCAGGTGAGATCACTTCATAAATGCTGGAAAGCTCTTTGTAAAACACCTGAAAATCCTTCCTCTTTTTCTCGTTTTGGAAGTATTCCAATACGCTTTCAACTGCCTTGTCGCGTTGTTTACCCTTCAACAGTGTTAAGTACTCCCGCCTTCCTTCTTCCATGAGTTCAGAAAAACGCCCCCTAAGTTGGCCAATTTCTCTTACAACCTTTTCGATGTCCTCCACATCCTCGGAATCGAATGCCAAAGCCTTCTTAAGGTCTTCAAATACGCCGACAAAATCCAAGATAAAGCCGCATGGCTTCACTAAACCCTCTTCATCCTCATAAGGTCTGTTAACACGGGCAATAGCTTGAAGAAGAGTGTGGTCACGCATGGGCTTATCCAGGTACATGCAGTAAAGTATGGGAGCGTCAAAACCCGTAAGCAGCTTTGATGTGACGATGAGAATTTTAGGTAATTCATCTTTTTTTTGGAAAGCCTTTCTAATTTGCTTCTCCTTGTCTTCAGAGTAGTGGAACCGTTGAAGGTGTGGTGGATCGTTCTGCGCTGAGCTTACTATGACTTCGCTGTATTCTGGCGGTAGAATTTTATCCAGTTCATCTTTGTAAAAAGCGCAGGCTTCTCTGTCTACCGCTACCAAAAACGCTTTAAAACCCATGGGTTCCACGTAGTTTGTAAAATGTTCTGCAACAGCTTGGGCTACTTTGGATACCCTTTCTTTGCTCTTAAGCATGTTCTTCAGATTCACGGCCTTCTCTAAAACACGGTTCAGTACGTCAAAATCCGCCACACCTTCGGCCTCACTTAAACTGAGGAATTCTCGATCCAGCGTTTCCCTGTCCACCCTCAGTTCGTTGGGAGCAAGGCCGTAGTGGATCTCCACTGTGCTGCCGTCTTCAATGGATTCAGCAATGCTGTATTTATCTAAATAGCCCTTGGGATCATCAACGCCGAATATTTTGAACGTGCCCTTCCCATACGCGGTTCTATCTATGGGCGTGCCTGTAAAACCAAAATAGGTGGCATTGGGTAAAGCTGACATGAGGTAGTTTCCCAGATCGCCCGTGGTAGTTCTATGAGCTTCGTCGACGAGAACAAATATGTTGTCACGTGTGTTTATGTTAGCTGGCATGCCTTCGAACTTCTGTATGGTACTGACTATGAGACCACGCGTGTCCCTCCCCAGTAAGTCTTCGAGGTGTTTTTTGCTCTGTGCAATGCGGTCTTCATCAATTTCAAATCCAACTGATTTTAGATTCCCAAACAACTGCGCTTCAAGCTCGTTTCTGTCTACAAGCATTATCACCGTGGGGTTAGAAAAAGCAGGGTTCTGGAGTATTAACCTGGCTGCAGCTATCATGGTGTAGGTTTTACCAGAACCTTGCGTGTGCCAAATAAGGCCACGTTTTCTGGTGGTGTCCTCGGCTCTTTGCACGAGTTTCTTCACAGCTCTTATTTGATGCGGTCTGAGGACTACCTTCTTAAGCTCCTCATCTTTGCGTGTGAACAATATGCCGTTGAAAAGCAAGTCCAAGACGTTTCGCTTATCAAAGAAAGTCTTCACAGTGTCTTCAAACGTTTTCGTCTGCTTGTCCACCTTCCAATTGAAAAGCACTTTTGGCGTGAAAGACCATGTGGCAGCGTAGAAAAAGTGAATCACCTGCGTAAGCGTGTAAATTTGCAGCACTTTCATAGCCTCGGGCGTTTCACGGTGATACCGAGCCACCTGCTCCAGCGCTTCTCCCAATGCGTCTTCTCGATGCGCTGCTTTGGTTTCAACAAAGAACAGCGGAATACCGTTTATGAGGAAAACCACATCGTAACGGTTCCTGCTCCGTCCATTGTAAAAAGAAAACTCATCAGTCACCTGGAAAACATTGTTCTGAGGCTCAGGATCGATGAACGTAACGTTCCGCTCTCGCTTTTCGCTGGGGACAAAGACTGTCTTCTTGCCACAAAGATGTTCCCAAATGTCCAAGTTACCTTCCAAGGTTGCTGGTATTTTTTCCAGTCGCCTTATGAGTTCGTCAACCAAATCGTCGGTAAGAAAGTGGTTAAGACGCAGAAGCTGTTGCCTTAGAACATCGTAGAAAAACAGGCTACTTTCTGACCGACGTTTTGCCAAAGCTTCGTTGCGGTCAATGTATTGCCACCCCAAACTCAGAAATAGGTCTACACCTTCTGCAGTTTCGTAAAACCCCTGTTCCTCCTGAACATACTTCAAGATGGCATCTTGCACCACGTCCCGCTCGTTACCCAAGTACCCCATCTTCCATTTACACCCCCACTAACAGTTGTTTATTGTACTAGCCACTTGTCCCTTCCTCGGGAGTTTGGAACTTAACTCTGAGCTTGCCACTCATAAGCATGTGCAGCATCGAATTAAAGAGGTTGTCCAGTGCTTGCTTCTTTTTCTCTTCAGCTTGGATCTTTTCATCAACCGTTTGTAGAATCTCTGCAATACGCTTTTGTACAGGCAGTGGCGGAAGAGGAAGAACTACCTTCTCCTCAAACTCCTTCATCTGAAAATTATTCTTACCGTCTGATGCTCTCTTAGTATATTTAGAAAAATCTACATAGTGGCTATTGATCAAGTAGTATAAAAAATCAGGTTGTACATTAACATTTTTCTTTAGTCTCAGAACAGCCAAGAATGAGGCAAATGCTATTGGTATGTTGCCTGGTAATTCTGTAACCAAGCAGTTTCTGCCAATGTTTTTCAAACTTCCACTAGAGGTCACAAATATAATGTCATGCTTTTGGATAATTTTGGAGGGCGGTATAGATCCTTTCAAAAAATGCTGAAAATCAAAGGAGACTTGCCCCCATTTTATGTTAGGAATGCTTAGCACCGGTACACCAAAACCGTTCCGACTTTCTTCCTGCCTGTTCCATGAGATACCACGGACAACTGAAGCCATATCTTTTAGCTTTACTACTTCCCAATCTGCTGGGATCTCACCAATTTCGGTTTCCTTCAAATTGATGCGGCTCGCTTCTTCCAAACTCACAGGTCCGTATGTGAAAAGGTGCTTCATAAGTGATTTTTTCAGCTCTTTTGCCGCTTCAATGACCTTTTCAGTTTTCTCCCGTGCTTCTTGCACTGCTGAAAGCACATAGGCAATGGCCTTCTGCTCTTCCACTGGCGGAAGAGGAATAGACTCATTCTGTACGAAGTCTTTGTATTTGAAGTTTCTTATTCCAGTAGTTCTTCTCTCATAGAGAGATGTCTTCTTATTCTGATATAAAAGTTTCCAATACAAGTAGAAATATTCCGAGAAGCACACAGAATCGCTAATTCTTATTCTCTTCACAAAATTCGAGAAAACTACTGGGAGGTGTACTTTCTCAAGCCAATTCCTCCTCGCAAGTAGCACCCTGCCCGTTGGTTGTTTCTCGCCGCCACCGGAGAGCTCCACAAGGACATCTCCATCCTGCAACCTACGCTTGATTAAACTCGAACCTTTCAAAAATCTGATCGGTACCTCTTCAAAATCACCATTAGCAACTTTCTGAAAATCTGTTCCTCGCAAAACAAAACACTCCGTAAAATCTGGGTTTTCCTTTACACCTTTACCCCAATCTCCATTCATTTCGTCAACTATTAACCCGCACAGCTTTACTACTTCCCAATCTTTCGGGATCTCGCCAAGTTCAGTATTCTTAAAGTTTGTTTCCTCGTAAAAACAGATTTTTTGTTCCCTGTTCTCCTCTTCAGTCTTCAAGGAAATAGTCCTCATCAATCTTTTTTATTTCCAGGACTCTGTCAACATGCACGCCAACGTTATAGCGGATCATATAGTCAAGAAGTTTGTCACGGTCAATCAGTACCACTTTTATGCCTTTCAAGCTTTCAGCATACTGCCAAGCATCTTTTGTGAAAGTGGCAGTGGTTATGAAGATGCCCTTGTTGGCACCTTTACCCTGTAGTGCACCCACAAAACTTTGAACTTCTGGCCGTCCTATGCTTCCCTGTGTCCACCTCTTAGCCTGGATGTAGACATTATCAAGTCCCAAGACATCTTCTTTTATGACGCCATCAACACCCTCGTCGCCTGCTTTTCCTAACAGTTGGCTAACTTCCTCAAAACTGCCACCATACCCCATCCGCACAATGAGCTGAATTACTAACATTTCGAATCGAGCCGGAGATAGGCTGAGAACTCTTTGCAGAAGATCATCCTTCAAAGCTTGATTTAGCTGATCCAAATTTTCAGATATCTCTTCTTCTGGCGTTCGAACCTCGTCACCGCCGTTAATTGTTGGTCCCTTGGGTTTGCTCCCGTTGTAAAAGGAAAAAAACTCAGGATATTTTTCTAAGAACTTGCAGTCAAGACGTGTTAGATTTTGCGCTAATACGTCCCTGCCTCTGTCAGTGATGATCACGTAGCCGCGTCGCGGTGCATCGATCAGTTTTGCCTTAAGAAGGTAAGTTCTTGCCCACGAAACTCTGTTCTTGAAGATCGAATCACCGCTGACTTCATATCTTTGAGCTATTTCTTCTTCAGTTAAATTGAACACTTTAGCCAAATGGTCCTCAACCTCTCTCATTGAGTGCTCCTGCCCGTCACCTAAAAACTTCAGCATTGGCAACATGAGTTCGTCCAACGACGGTATCATATTTCACACCTCCTTCCGGCTGAGTCTTTTTCTCGCATAGAATTCCACTCCATCATGATCCCAATAGTTCCTCAAGGATGGCCTGAAGCTTGCGGTCGGCTTCCTGACATTCCTCTTCAGCTTCTCTAAGCTCCAGCACTGCTTCATCCAGAGGAAGAACTTCATCGTTGCCGTTCTGAGCCACATAGCGCGATGGGCTTAAGTTGTAGTCGTTTTTGGCAATGTCTTCGAGGGAAACAATTTTACTTATGCCCTCTTCTTCTTTCCAATCGTGGTAAATACTGGACACAAGCTCAATAGTGGAGTCGGGCAAGTAGTTCTTGGGCCTGCCTTTTTCAAAAAGCTTGGAAGCGTTCACAAGAAGCACTTGCGACCTGCGTTCCTGTGCTTTATTCTTGTTTATGACCAAAATGATGCCAGGTGCGGTCGTGTTGTAAAACAGATTCTCTGGTAGAAGGATGACAGACTCCACGAGGTCTTTTTCAACAAACTGTTTCCTTATATCACGCTCACGGTTAGAACCACTAGCGCCAGAACCGCGAGAAACTGAGCCTGTATCGAGAACTACCGCCATTCTACCGTTCTCCCTGAGTGAAGCATACATGTGCTGAACCCAGCCCCAATCAGCCGAGCTGGACGGAGGAAAGCCGAAAGTGAACCTACCAAAGGTGTCATTCTCATATGTGCTTTTTGGAAAATTCTGGTTCCACATGGGGTTAGAAACAACAATGTCAAATTTCTTAAGTCCACCGCGTTCATCTAAAAACTTCGGCAGATTCATGGTATCACCTAAGGCAATTTCTGCCTCCATGTTGTGTATGAACACGTTCATGTTAGCCATGGCATAAGTGCTGGCAAGGATTTCCTGACCAAAGAACTTGAGCGACCTAACGTTGGGGTCGTCATCGTAACGCTCCCTAAACAGCAAATGGCACTTTATGAGCAGTCCACCTGACCCTACGCATGGGTCATAAATCTCTTCGCCGGGCTGAGGATCCACAATATGTGCCATCAGAACAGCCACTTCACTGGGTGTATAGAACTCACCGGCACTTTGTCCGCTTCCCTCAGCGAACTTTCTAAGAAGGTACTCATAGGCTCTGCCTAAAATGTCTGGCTCTACATCCTTGAGCCCGAGTCGGTGTTTGCTAATAGTGTCCACTAGCATCTTCAAGCGCTCATCACTAATAACACGCTGGCCTGCCGTGGTGGCATTAAAGTCAACAATGTCAATGACTCCTTGTAGTTTTGGGTTTTCACGAGCCACAGCTCTTACTGCATCAGTCAGATACTCACCTAAATTCTGGCTTTGCTTAATAATGTTTTCCCATCGCGCCTCTGGCGGTATGTAGAATCGGACAAGGTTATGATCCTGCTCAACCAGCATCTGTGCAGTTTCATAATTGCCGACTTTCTCACCAAAAGCTGCAATTTCATCTTCAAACACGTCAGAAATTCTTTTAAGAAAGATGAGAGGAAGTATGTAGTCCTTGTATTTTGGAGCATCAATTTCCCCTCTAATCTTACATGCGGCTTCCCACAGCCACGACTCCAAGGTTTTTACATCAAGCATGCCGTTGGCACCCCTTTTTCTTTAAATAAAGACAAACCCTATATATGACTTACCATTTCTTAATGAACATATTAATACAAAACAACGTAGAAATGGGCACAAATGCTTCTCTCAATCGAAGCCCAAGGCGATGTCTTTTCTGTAAAACATACCGGGGAACGAGATTTTTTCCATTTCCTTGTAAGCCTTTTGCCGTGCTTCTTCGTAGCTTTTGCCAGTAGCAACCACGCTCAGTACGCGGCCACCTGAAGTTACCACGTTGCCTTCTTGATCGAATTTTGTTCCAGCATGAAAGACCATAGCATCTTCAATATTGTCTAGACCGTTTATGGGATAGCCCACTTCGTAATGCCCCGGATAGCCTTTTGAGGCAGCCACCACGCAGACACTCTTGGCATTTTTCCACTGCACGTGGACATTATGCAGGTTTCCAGTGCATGTGGCAATCAGAAGCTGAGCAAGGTCACTGTCCAAAAGCGGCATCATGGCTTGGGTTTCAGGGTCTCCAAAGCGAACGTTGAATTCCAGAACCTTTGGTCCATCTTCAGTAAGCATGATGCCAGCATAAAGCACTCCCGAGTAGGAAACGCCTTCCTCCATGAGCCCGCGCAAAACTGGTTTTATGATGGTTTCCAAGATGCCTTGCTGCATTTCATAGCTAAGCAGAGGGTGAGGACTAATACTGCCCATACCGCCCGTGTTTGGCCCCTGATCGCCGTCAAAGGCACGTTTGTAGTCCATGGCACTGCCCAAGATGACAGCATCAGTACCATGACACAGAGCAAATACGGATGCCTCCACACCCTGTAGGAATTCTTCTACAACCACCTTTTCACCAGCGCTGCCAAAGACTTTTTCCTCCATTAGAGATTCAAGTGCCTCCGCAGCTTCCTCACTGCTATGGGCAATCACGACACCCTTTCCCTGAGCCAGACCGTCGGCTTTTACCACTAAAGGACGCTGGCACTTTTCTACGTAAGCAATGGCATCCTCCAATCGTGAGAACACCTCAAACTCAGCGGTGGGTACATGGCAGCGTTTCATAAGGTTCTTAGCAAAAACCTTGCTGCCTTCCAGTAGGGCAGCTCCTTTCGAGGGTCCAAAAATGGTTAACCCCACCTCTGCAAAAGCATCAGCGATGCCTTCCATGAGTG
>Ga0209204_1002251_pt1 | contig 16161 bp, 11 predicted proteins | sample AD_JPNMR2_MetaG_FD_184425 | JGI IMG/M metagenome (GOLD analysis project Ga0209204, IMG submission 184425) | Active sludge microbial communities of municipal wastewater-treating anaerobic digesters from Japan - AD_JPNMR2_MetaG (SPAdes) (version 2) | ecosystem: Engineered > Bioreactor > Anaerobic...
GGCGTGTGCTAATTTTTAAGGCTGCTATAACTCCTTCTCCCCAGTCTATCTACTTTTTAATTTCAAACCCTGCCGCTGTCCTATTTATCCTCACCCCCTGCCCCTCATCCTTTCTATCCTCACCCCCATCCCCTCTCCTTACAAAGGAGAGGGGTGGCCGACAGGACGGGGTGAGGTTGTAGAAGAGAGGTGTCCGGTAAGGAAAGGTCAGTTTTTATTTCAGCCTATCCTTTGGCGGATACGACCCTAAAAATTTTAGCCCTTCCAACCCCGTAGGGGTGACTCTTATGGTAGCAAAAAGAAAATCAAGCACAAATGATCCCCTACCCGCTCTGGTCAAAACGGAGTATGGCAGGCAGGGTAAGCCAAATCGTTGGCCGTGGCGTTTATTGTGGCCTGTACTTTTCGGAATAGCTGTAGCGTTTCCACTCAAGGTTTTTCTCCTGCCAACGCTTTGAAACGACAAGCGCTCCTGCGGCCATACTTGCCGTTTTGACCATTCACTACTCCACACCGCCGCGCATTTGTGCTACCCACCGCACAAAGTTTAGATTGTGGCCTGTGCTAATTCACAACGTATTTTTACGCCGCCTCACCCTCGTTCCCCCGCCCTTTCAATCCTCACCCCCATCCCCTCTCCTTTCAAAGGAGAGGGGTGTCCGCCAGGACGGGGTGAGGATTTTACAGATTAGGAGTTCCAGCTTAGGCGGGGTGAGGTTTACAAAGATAAAAGACGTCTTTAGAATGACTTTAAGGTTATACTCTTGTTACCCGGGAATTTTTATACAAAAAAAACCACTGTCAAAAACGACAGTGGCTGTATTATAGAACGAACAATTCTTGTTATTCTGCAGGTTGCTGAGTAGATTGATCCTGTTGTTGCGAAGCAGGTTGCTCTTGTTGTGGAGCAGGAATACGCGGAGTTGCATTAGGGTTGATTACATTCTGTATTTCATCTTCCAATACCGACCGCTGCTGAACTGTACCATGATTGCTTTTTACAATGTTAGCCAAAATGCACAAAAACAACAAAACGCCAACCAACGTCCAGGTAGCTTTCTCAAGGAAGTCGGCTGTTTTACGAACCCCAACAATCTGACTACCTGCAAAGTTAGCAGCCAGTCCACCTCCTTTTGAACTCTGGGCAAGCACAAACAAAATAAGAATGACGGCCACTATAATCATTAAAACGTACAAGAAAATCATAAACTATGGCTTTGGGTTATTTTTTAATTTCTCTATTTCTTCAATTTGGCTTGCAAAGTAAGTATTTTTTTCGGGAAATTTCAAAATTAATTTCCGATATATTTCAATAGCCCTATCGTAACTACCCTGTTTTACCAGAATACGAGCAAAGGTTTCGGTCATAAAATCATCATGAACTTCAACGCTATTCTGAGATATATCGGTAACAGGGGCGGTCTCGGGTACGGGCTGCGGCTTAATATGGGGCAGTTTTTCAAGAAATTCATCGATAAGCGAAAATTGCATGTTTGTTTTTTTACCAAAACTATTCGATGAAGGGGCAGCTTCATTTGCCTCCTGTACCTGGGGTGTCGAATCCTCAACTGCGATGGCTGGAGATGTTTCCTCCAGAGTCACCGACGATGTGGTAGATATTTCATCAAGTTCCAGCACATTATCTTTATCGTTCTCCTGGTCGCTTACGGAAGGTTCCAATAAAGAAAAATCTTCATATTCCTCGGATGGCTTAATGATTTCAATACTTTCGTCGAGTTCAAATTGAATATCGGGTAATATCTTTTTTTCAAATTCTTCCGAAACATCCACCTGTGTAGCCTGGGATAGCGTTTCCGACAGTGATTCCTGAAGGGATTCACTATCGCGTCGATTGGCGACAGTAAAGCTTTTCGGTGAGGATGATGTTTCGACTGTTACATCTTTTTCAGCCGAAGTAATCGTTTTGTCCGTTCCACGACTTTCGAACGAATGAACATCGTTTAAAAAATCATACAACAGTTGCCTATTATGAATATGCCATATATAGCGTTCGATGGATTCGGTATACTTAGCGTAGGACTGTTGTTTATGAAACTTTAAGAGAAAAAAATAGGCAGGTTGAAAATAAGGGAATTCTTCCACCACCTTCTGAAGTTGGGGAAGATAGTCAGACGAAAATTGTTGGGGCTGGCACAAGATATTTTTAATTTCTTCTTTCATTTTTAGTTAAAAGTCGTTTTTACCAGTTGGCAAAAGCTTTATTAAAAATGTCTTCTGTTATTTCTTCGAAAATAGTTTTAACAAGCTCCTGTTCCACCTGATTAAGCATCTGGCTGGAAGGGAAGTCCTGGTATCGCGAGAAATTGGCATCATAGTTATATTTTGGTTCCACATTATTCACAAATCGTACCCTCACCGTTACGGTAAGTCGATTTTGTGCTGCTTTGTCATTGCCTTGCACCGCCTGAGGGGTAACCTCGTAGCCGGTTATTTCCCCTTCAAAATATACATCACCGCCATCGGACAACATGGTCAACCGGGTAGAATTCTGAATCTTTTCCCTGAGCTTATCGGTAAGCTGCTGGGCCAGATAGGGGCTTGCATTAGGTGCTCGATTCTGGAAATAACGTACCGTGCAGGTTTTTACATCGGGCGAAATAGAAGCTCCTGTTGTCGAATAATGTACACTAAAACACGATGATAAAAATACAAGAAAAATAAGAATCCAGTATGGGAAAAGCAATTTTTTAATCCAGGTCATACTCTTTAATTTTTCGATAAAGGGTTCGTTCGGAAATACCCAGTTCTTCGGCCGCCAATTTACGCTTGCCATTGTGTTTATTGAGGGCTTTAATAATTAACTCTTTTTCTTTTTCCTGTAAGGAAAGTGATTCCTCAATTACCTCGTGGGTATCTTCAATATGTTCCGAAGCTCTTGGTTTTGCGTTTACCGATTTTACCATTTCGATCTGAGGCTCGAAATCTTCATTATCTTTATACAAACGATCAAAAGCCGATTGATGATCGAGGTTAAGATCCTCGATACGTCCGGTCTGAATTAATCCATACACCAGCTTTTTTAAATCATTCATATCGGCTTTCATATCGAAAAGAATTTTGTAAAGAATCTCGCGTTCGGAAGCAAACGAAGCCGACGATTCTGCCTCATTGCGGTTAAAAAGCACTGGTAGCTTGTTCTCCGAATAATTGGGCAGATACATTTTTAAAGTTTCAGCGTCGATAACCCTTTTCTTTTCGATAATTGAAATTTGCTCAGTAATATTTTTAAGTTGACGAACATTTCCCGGCCAATGATAATTTTCAAGGACATGGATAGCCTCCTCGTCGAGGCTGATGGCAGGCATACGGTATTTTTCGGCAAAATCGCTGGCAAATTTACGGAACAACAAATAAATATCTTCCTTTCGTTCTTTTAGCGCAGGTACCGTAATGGGAACTGTATTAAGCCGGTAAAAGAGGTCTTCCCTGAATTTGCCATTTTGTATAGCAGTAGGAATATCGACGTTGGTAGCTGCTACCACACGTACGTTGGTTTTTTGGACCTTTGAAGATCCGACCTTAAGAAATTCGCCAGTTTCGAGCACACGTAATAGTCTTACCTGGGTTGCCAGCGGAAGTTCTGCTACTTCATCAAGAAAGATGGTTCCGCCGTTGGCCACCTCGAAATAACCTTTTCGGCTCTCATGAGCGCCTGTAAACGAGCCCTTCTCGTGTCCAAACAATTCGGAATCGATGGTACCCTCGGGTATGGCTCCGCAGTTGACGGCAATATACGGCCCATGCTTACGAGCACTAAAATGATGGATGATTTGAGGAAAAATCTCCTTTCCCGCCCCACTTGGCCCGGTGATGAGCACCGAAAGATCGGTAGGCGCTACCTGAATGGCTATGCTGATAGCCCGGTTTAAGCCTGGATGATTTCCAATGATGCCAAAGCGCTGCTTAACCGCCTGCAAATCCATATGCTGTAAAATTTATGACAAAATTAACCATAAACTGACAAAATTGCAATTATATTTTAGCAAATGCCAGACCAAAATATTGCCTCAATAGGCTATTTTTGCCAATTAACATAATTACAGATTTGCCCATCGTTTTTCTATGAAGAGAATATTTCAGTTGGTCATAACCTTGCTGTGTAGTGTATTGGTGTACAGCGAAACTCCTTGGCCGGGTGCTTACGATACACAAAAATATTTTCCCTCCCTGACAGGTAAGCGAATTGGTGTTGTTGCCAACCACAGTTCAACGATTCATCAGGTTCACCTGGTCGATACGCTATTGTCGGCAGGATTCAGGGTAGTAAAAATATTCTGTCCCGAACATGGTTTTCGGGGTCAGGCCGAAGCTGGGGAACATGTCAACAGCGAAATTGATGTTAAAACAAAATTGCCCATCATCTCCTTGTACGGTAAGCACTACAAACCAACCCCAGCCGACCTGAAGGGTATCGACGTGATGATACTTGACCTGCAGGATGTTGGCGTTCGTTGCTACACCTACCTATCGACTCTGCACTATGTAATGGAAGCCTGTGCCGAATATAAAATTCCACTAATATTGCTCGATCGACCCAATCCCAATGGATTTTACATCGACGGACCTGTATTGGAAACGCGATATCGTTCGTTTGTAGGGCTTCATCCGGTACCCCTTGTGTATGGGATGACCATCGGTGAATATGCACAAATGATTAACGGTGAAGGATGGTTGAAAAATGGAATACAATGCCAACTTACCATTATTCCCTGCCGTGAATACCACCATCAGATGAAATTTACCCTTGATATTGCTCCGTCGCCCAACCTCCGGTCGATGAAAGCCATATACCTATACCCTTCGCTGGTGCTATTCGAAGGAACTCCTATCAGCGTAGGACGTGGTACTCCCGAACCCTTTACCTGCTTCGGGCATCCAGCCCTCGATAGTGGCGACTTTCGATTCGTTCCCGTAAAAAATTCGGGAAACATCCTACCTCTTTATGCCGACACGGTTTGCTTTGGATTCAATCTTGAAAACTATACTTTTCCAGAATCGGATAGCTACTTTACCTTACAATGGATTATCCTTGCCTATAACCATTTTCCCAATAAAGCAAGCTTTTTCAACCGTTTTTTCAATTATCTGGCTGGTAATGAAAAACTCAGAAAGCAAATAGAGCAAGGCTTATCAGAAACCGAAATACGTCAATCGTGGCAAACCGACTTAGAGCATTTTAAAAAATTGCGAAGCCGGTATTTGATCTATCCTTAAACAAGACAGTTACTCTACCAGCATTAATCCTGGATGATTTCCGGTAATACATTCGCCACCGCTTGGGGTTACCACAAAGGTATTTTCTATGCCCACCATGCCCACGTCGGGGATACCCTTTTTGGGTTCGACGGCAAAGACCATATTCTCTTCAATGGGTTCATCGAATCCGCGAGCAATTACTGGCCATTCGTCGATTGTTAGGCCGATACCATGCCCCAGAAATTTTACGGTACGCGAACCATACCCCATGAAATGGGTCATAAACTCTTCGTCGAGACTCCCTGTAATCTGCTCATAAATTTGGGATAGTACAGCCCCAGGCTTTAGCTTTTCGGCAATTCGATGCTGAAGCTCCACACAGCGTTTGTGTACTTCAATAACTTCAGGATTAGGTTTATTTCCAAACCAATATGTCATCGTTTTATCGGTATGATAGCCATTATAGCCACAGGCAACATCCAGAAAAATTAGTTGTTCTTTCTTTAGCCGGTTGTAGCGGCTGCCCATAAACGGTGTTGCCGGGGTACCGTAATTTCCGCCGGGACCATCAAAGCTGGTAGGATACAACGAAGCTACCCCAAATCCCACCTGACCTACGCCCAGCTCGGTATCGAACAAACCAAACCGCGTAACTCCATGATGTCCTTCCTGTAACAACAAACGGTACAATTCGCCCACCAACTCCACTTCGTGCATGCCTTCCCTGAACAATTGCGGTGCCAATACCTCGAGCACACGTTGATGAATATGCCCCGACTTACGCATCTGATCAAGCTCATAGGCCGATTTTACCGCTTTAATCTTCGAAAGCTGAAGGTCCAACGGCTTAACCTCTTCGAAGGGAAAATACTTTCGCAACCTCTCCAGATAGGCCAGGGTCATAATTTCGGACTCAACATAAACGGTTTTGTACTGCTGTATGCCATGATATGCCGCAGCCTCCCTGAAGCTATTCATGGGCATTATGCGTTCAAAGTGCGATTCGTCGCAGGCTCTTTCATAACTTCGCCGTACCCACAATACCGGTTCCTCGCCTGACGTTATGATCAGCACCCCTTCCTGTCGGGTACCCGTAAAATAATATAAATGATTTTTGCTGACAATAATAGCATATTGCCAACCTGGCCAATCCTTATCCATTTGCCTGATAAAGCGCTGCATGCGCTCATCCAATTCATGCTTCGGAACTCTTACATCCATCATTGCATTCCTTAAAAACAACAAAGGTAGTGGTTTTTTAGAAAAGAGTTGGCTACCACAGGGTGGAAAAACATTTTTATGATTTACCGATTCAATATTTCGGCTACCTTTGTTTTCAAAACTGTAAGTATGTATTTCGAATGGTTTGTTGCGCGTCGTAGTTTTGGCCGTAAAAACAACTCTGTAGGCACCTCATACAGACTTATGCGTATTGCCATTTTTGGTATAGCCCTCTGCATTGCTGTGATGATTGTTTCGGTGGCAATACTGGTAGGCTTTAAAAAAGCAATACGCGACAAAATGATTGGATTTGGCGCTCACATCCAGGTTGTCAACTACGATGCCAATACTTCGCTTGAGACCACTCCCATAGAAAAACAAACCAGCATCATCGAGGCCATTAAAAGCATAAACGGCGTACGGCATGTCCAGACCTTTGCCATAAAAGCAGGACTCATCAAAACCGATACCGATATCCAGGGTATTGTGCTAAAAGGCATTGACAGCGAATATGACTGGACTTTTTTCCGAAATTGTTTGGTCGAAGGGAACACCTTTGAGGTCAACGATACCAGTCCCACAACATCGGTAGTTATCTCCCAATATCTTTCAAAAATACTTAACTTAAAAGTTAATGATGAATTTCTCACCTACTTCATTCAGGATCCACCCCGTGTGAGAAAGTTTGTGGTCAAAGGGATATACCGAACCGATGTGGATGAAATTGACAAAACCTTTATTCTATGCGACATAGCACACATCCAGAAGTTGAATAACTGGAACCGCAATCAAATAAGTGGATATGAAATAGCCCTGGGCGATTTTGGACAAATCGATGAACTCAAAAGCGAAATCAATGAAGCCATCAGCTATGAGACCCTTTCGAAAAATTATGTCCTGAAAGTCGAAAGCATCAAGGATAAATATCCACAGGTATTCGATTGGCTTGGCCTGATGGACATGAACGTAGTGGTAATCCTTATCCTGATGCTGGCCGTCAGCGGTTTTAACATGATTGCCGGACTTATTATTCTTATTCTCGATCGCACACAAATGATTGGTATACTCAAATCGATGGGCGCCAGCAACAAAAGCATTCGGAATATTTTTCTGATTCAATCGTTACGAATTATTTTTATAGGATTGTTCTATGGTAATCTTATTGGCATAGGATTATGCCTGATACAGGACCACTTCAAACTTATACAGCTCGATCCCGCCTCGTATTATGTAAATTATGTTCCTGTTTTTCTTCATCCAGGCTATATATTAATTCTGAATATCGGGGCAGCGGTGGTAACTTTTATCATGTTACTTATACCTTCGCGTATCATTTCACGGCTCAATCCGGCAGAAACCATTAAATTTGCATGACAAAATAATACACGATGGACGAAGCAAGATATCAACAACGGGGTGTATCGGCCTCGAAAGAAGATGTACACCGCGCAATCAAAAACGTAGATAAGGGATTATTTCCCCGAGCTTTCTGCAAGATAATACCCGATTATTTGACCAACGACCCCGATTATTGCGTAGTGATGCATGCCGATGGTGCCGGTACAAAATCGTCGCTGGCGTATCTTTACTGGAAAGAAACTGGCGACCTATCGGTATGGAAAGGGATTGCCCAGGATGCATTGGTAATGAACCTCGATGACCTGCTGTGCGTAGGTGCTACCCAAAATATTCTGCTTTCGTCGACCATTGGACGTAATAAAAATCTGATACCAGGCGAGGTAATCACTGCCATCATTGAAGGAACCCATCAACTATGCGAAGAACTAAGTCAGTGGGGTATATCCATTCATCCAACGGGCGGCGAAACAGCCGATGTAGGTGACCTGGTACGTACCATCATCGTCGATAGTACCGTCGTATGCCGGATGAAAAGAAGTGAGGTAATCGACAATGCTAATATTGCAGCTGGTGATGTGATAGTGGGACTCGCATCGAGCGGAAAGGCAACATACGAAACTACCTACAACGCTGGCATGGGGAGCAATGGGCTCACTTCAGCTCGCCACGACATGTTTATCCACGAACTTGCCCTAAAATATCCCGAAAGCTTCGATCCGGCTATCCCATCGGATTTAGTTTATACCGGAAAATTCAAGCTAACCGACCCCATTGAAGGCTGTCCACTCGATGCAGGCAAGCTGGTACTTTCCCCCACCCGCACCTATGCCCCGGTGGTTGCTCGTATTCTATCGAAACATCGCAGTAAAATTCACGGCATGGTACACTGCTCAGGAGGAGCACAAACCAAAATACTACATTTTGTCGAAAATTTGCATGTGGTGAAAAACAACCTTTTTGAAACACCCCTACTATTTCGGCTCATTCAACAACAAAGTCAAACCCCATGGAAAGAAATGTACAAGGTATTCAACATGGGACATCGCTTCGAAATATATACCGATACCGAGACATCGCAGGATATCATTCGTATAGCCAGCGAATTTAATATTGAAGCCCGAATTGTGGGATTTTGTGAATCAGCATCCGCCAAAAAACTCACCATCAAATCGGAACACGGCGAGTTCGTGTATGACTAATTTACATTATTCTACCGTTTCCATTACATTTCCTAACATTTTTCGGTAAAAATGGCATGAAATCCATGTCGTATTTTTTTATCTTTGAGTTATAAACTCAATAGTTGAAGTCATGAGAACAAATCAGGGAAAGCCAACGAAACATTACACAAGAGCTGGACTTATGCTTTTGTGCCTTAACTTATTGTTAATAAGCAGTAAAACTATGATTGGACAGACGCAAGGACAGATGGAGATTAAGGAGGGCTGGCAATTCACCCAGGCCGGGATGAATGAATGGAAACCTGCAACTGTGCCCGGTACCGTACATACCGATTTACTCAACAACAAAGTTATTCCCGACCCATTTTTTCGTACCAACGAAAAAGAATTGCAGTGGATCGACAAGGTGAACTGGGAATATAAAACCGCCTTCGAAGTTACCCCCGAAGTTTTGAGATCAAAAAATATCTGGCTGACTTTCTATGGACTCGACACGTATGCCGATGTATATCTGAACGATTCCCCATTATTCTCGGCCGATAACATGTTTCGCACCTGGAAAATAGATGTAAAACCGTACCTCAAACAAAAAAACACACTTCGCATATATTTTCATTCACCCATTTTTAAAGGACTCGGGTTATTGGAGAAGCACGGTTATCGTTTACCTGCTGCCAACGACCAATCGGAAAATGGTGGATTGGGTCCAAATGTAGTGAGCATTTTTACGCGCAAGGCGCCCTATTCCTATGGTTGGGACTGGGGACCGCGGTTTGTAACCTCGGGTATCTGGAAACCCATTGTACTCGAATGGTGGAACGATGCTAAAATTAACGATGTATATCTCTATCAGCAAAATATCGAACCTGCGATGGCCAACCTGGTAGCTAAAATAGAAGTTACAGCCCAGGAAGCAGGTTCCAGAATTCTTACCATCAGTACCAGTGGGAAGACCATCGCCCAACAAACTGTAGATCTTAAGCCAGGAAATCAAATCATCGAGGTTCCTTTCACAATTAAAAAACCCCGATTATGGTGGCCCAATGGGCTGGGCGAAGCCTACTTATACCAGTTTGAGATATCCCTGCAAAATGGCAAAGAAACACTCGATACTCGGAAAGTAACAACTGGTTTACGCAAAGTGGAAGTTGTTCAGGAACCCGATGCCGACGGCAAGGGCAAAAGTTTTTATTTCCGCATCAATGGCCAGAAAGTCTTTGCCAAAGGTGCCAACTACATTCCCAACGATGCTTTTGTAACCCGAGTTACAGCTGCCGATTATGAAAAAATCATTCGTTCAGCTGCAGAAGCTAACATGAACATGCTTCGCCTATGGGGGGGTGGTATATACGAATACGACATTTTTTACGAACTGTGCGATAAATACGGGATCATGGTATGGCACGATTTCATGTTTGCCTGCAGTATGTATCCGGGAGGAGAGGAATTTTTCGAAAGCATACGGCAGGAAGCTATCGACAACGTACGTCGGTTGCGCAATCATCCATGTATTGTACTGTGGTGCGGCAACAACGAAATCGAAACTGCCTGGGCCGAAGGCCATGAAAATCTTGGCTGGGGCTGGAAGCAACGCTATTCTCCTGAACAGCGTAAGCAAATGTGGAACGATTACCAGCAAATATTCAGTAAAATTTTACCAGAAGTTGTACAAACCTATTCGCCAGGCATTTTTTACTGGCCTTCTTCACCTACTGCTGGTGATGATGTAGCAACTTATGAAAGTCGTTCGGGCGACATGCATTATTGGGGAGTATGGCATGGACTTCATCCCTTCGACGATTTTAACAAGTACCTGGGACGTTTTATGAGCGAATATGGCTTTCAGTCGTTCCCCGAATTTAAAACAGTTCAGCAATATGCGTTGCCCGAAGATTACGACATTACCTCTCCGGTAATGGCCGCTCACCAGCGCAGTGGTATTGGTAACCTGCGGATTAAACAATACATGGCAGATTGGTACAAGGAGCCGACAGATTTTGCTTCTTTCTTGTATGTAAGCCAGCTGCTTCAGGCCGAAGCCATAAAATCGGCCATATACGCCCATCGACGCAACATGCCCTATGTGATGGGATCGTTGTACTGGCAAATTAACGACTGCTGGCCTGTTGCAAGCTGGTCGAGTATCGACTACTATAAGCGCTGGAAAGCCCTACATTACTATGTAGCCAAAGCCTTTAAACAAACCATCGTTATGCCCTATCTAAAAAATGATACGGTACAAATATACCTGGCAACCGACAACCCCGCCGGAATAAATGGTACGCTAAAACTTACCCTGATGGATTTTCAGGGAAAGACGCTAAACACTATCCAGGTACCAGTTAAAGTCAGAATTAACGAAGGTAAGCTTTGTTATACAACATCTGTAAACCAGCTATTGCAGGGGGCTACTCCCGAAAACCATCTTTTATATGCCGAACTCATTGTCAATAAACAGACTATTGCCGACGACATCCTCTATTTCGTTCGGCCTATGAAGCTTCAGCTCGAAAAACCCCAGATTAATTTTAAAATACAGCAGCAAAACGATGGTTTCCGTATAAATCTCAAAAGCAATGTATTGGCTAAGAATGTCTTTCTATCGCTAAAAAATCACAACGGCTTCTTCTCCGACAACTATTTCGACCTGTTACCGGTGAAGGAAACCGTGATTTTCTTGCGCGAAACTGATATAACCTCTGATGTAGTTAATGAACTTCAAATACTAACGCTATACGATACGTTACCTTAGCGTTTAAAAAAATTGAAAATAAACTTTTACAGTATTTTTAACGATATCCTTGGGTAAAAAAGAAAGAGGTGAATAAATTTCACCTCTTTCTTGTATAATTGTGAAAATTGTCCATTAGAATTTGTAGTCTTAAAAATGACCTGAATTCTGTCCATTATCTCAAAAATGCCCCATTTCAAAAACAATTAATAAAACACGGATAACACAAATGTAAACGGATAATCATGGATTAGTGTAAATCTTTGTTAATCAGTTTAATCCGTATCATCCGTGTGCTATTTTTAAACATGATTACAACAGACAGTAGATTTTACTGGAAACACAAGGAGTAGTTTATCAGTGAGTTTTTAAAGGCATCCTACTCATGGAATAGTAATAAATAAAGGCTGACAGAAGCCAGCCTTTAAGACCAATCCGCTCATCAGGATACTCTTAACCTTAACCGGCTCCCCAGCAGAGCCTGTTTCTGCTTACCTGTTAAGCAATAATATTAAAAAAAATGACGATAAAAAGAAATGAAAAAATAATAGCCTGAAAATATCCATAGTTTATCCGCACCCAGTAGCAAGATATTATTTTACAGCAACAGTTTCGCCCTATATGCTAAGCTGCCATTCTTCACCTGTATATAATACATCCCTTTCTTAGCTTGAAACGATTCCTCAAAGAAGTTGTTGCTGTACACATTTCGGGACAAAACGATACGTCCCAGTGAATCGTTAACAATAACCTGCCAGAAACGATATGAGTTATTTGCAGGCCACGACACCCTTAGTTTTCCATTTTGGGCAATCACCTTCAACGGCTGTTGCGTAGGTAATTCAATGGCTGTATTAACATCCTGCTCATCGGGAGGGATGGAGTCGACCTCGGGGACAACTGGTGTATTATCCTTCATAACTACAACTTCGCCAGCATCGGGAATCACATCAAATTCTATGAACACGGCCGTATCGCGCTGTACGATTCTTGAAAACACCGTTTGCTGATTTTGCTTAACTACAGCCGATGGCCATGACGAGGGTAATACACAACGCAGGGTTAAGGGATGTGAATAAATAGAATCGGACAAACTGTCAGTAATATTCAACGTATACTGCTCGTCATTGGAGGAAATCAAAGTTATCCGGGCTGCATTTCGTTCCTTCGAATATAGGGTAGCTGCCTTAAAAGTAGTAACCCAATACTTGGGCGTTCGGGGTACCAGGTACAATACACTTTTCTGAAGTTCGTTCGATGGTATTGGCGAATAACCGCCATCGTTGTCGATACCATGAATGAGAAATACCAACCACCCTTTCTTTTGGGCAGCCTGTTGAAATGAGTTTTTAAAATCGGTATACGTTTTTACAGCCCCCAAATTACCCACAATGATAGAACTTACATTGTAATAATCGAGTGGCGTAGAATTTTCGATAAACCCCTGACATCCTCGGGCTGAAATGTAATACTTGCTAATAATAGAATCAAGTGCTTTAACACAGTATGGATAGGCATGAGTTAAGCATGGCTGGCCTATCTTCTCTTCAATAATCACTTTCGAATTGGCTAATTCATTGTCCTGCTGTTCGGCGCTAATCTGTCCAAAATTAGGATGCGAAACTGCATGGCTGGCTATCTCATGCCCCTGCTCGGCCATGGCTTTCAATACCGACCAGTTCGATGCCCAATTGGTCACCGTAAATAATGTCATAGGAAAACCCGCCGAATCAAACATTGGACGAGCTTTCGTAAACTGATTGGCACACCCATCGTCGAAGGTGTAGCACACCGCAGCCTCTTTAAATCCATACCAGGTGGCTATTTCGAATGAAACTTCCTGCGCAGACATCTTTAAACCAATCGCTGCGCTTATGAAAATTAATAAAACAGTTCGTAACATATGGCTTTGTTTTTAAGATTGATTAATTATCAACAAACTTAAATAAAATGTAACCTCACAAGGTGCAAAAAATTGCCATATTCGAACAATAAATTTTGCGAAACACATAAAAACTGCTCAAAATTTACCTACGTTCACAAAAAAGGAACTAAATTTACCCTATAAACAAAAAACACACTACCTATGAACAGTATTGTATTTATACGGAAAGCTATGCATTGGCGACGGATTCTAAAATCGACTTTTTGGCTAACAGTCTGTCTGGCATTTTTAAGTTCTTGCCACTCAAAAACCGGGACAGCGGAAAAGTTCGTAATTAACAAAGGTGTTAACCTTAGCCACTGGCTTTCACAGGATTTTGGCTGGGAACCTAAGTATACCTACATCAAGGAATCGGACATCAAGTTTCTCGACAGCCTGGGGTTCGATCATGTCCGTATTCCCATTGACGAACAAGAAATATGGGATGAACAGGGCAAGTTCATTGAACCAGCTGTGAAACATCTACTGGCTTGTCTCGACTGGTGCTTGAAATACGATTTACGGGCAATAGTTGACCTGCACATCATTCGTTCGCACCATTTTAATGCAGAAAATGAAGGTGGACACAATACGCTTTGGACCGATACGACTGCTCAACAGCACTTCGTAAATCTGTGGATTGAACTTTCGAAGATATTAAGTAAATATCCAACCAGCCATGTTGCCTATGAATTGCTGAACGAGGCGGTAGCCCCCACAGCCGACGACTGGAACCAGCTTTTCAACAAAGCGCTAAAAGCCGTCCGGCAGCTCGAACCTCAAAGAGTTATTGTGGTAGGAGCAAACATGTGGCAAACGGTTCAAAATGTTCCCCTGCTTAAATTACCCGAAAACGATACGAACCTTATCATCAGCTTCCATTTTTACAGCCCGCTTATGCTTACCCACTATAAAGCCAGTTGGACACCTCTGAAATACTTCAACGGCACAGTTTCGTATCCAGGTTATATTATCTCTCCCACCGATTTAAAAAACTATTCCGATACTGCCTCGGAAGCAGTCCGAAATATGGTACAAGAACTTGCTGAGCCATACAATAAAGAACGCATCCATGCCATGATAAAGCCTGCTATTGAATTTGCCCAGAACAAAAAACTTCCACTCTACTGCGGCGAATTTGGGTGCCTTCCTACCGTTCCCCGTGAAGCTCGTCTTGCCTACTATAGGGATTTGATCAGCATTTTTAAGGAAGAAGGGATCGCTTATGCCAACTGGGAATACAAAGGTGACTTTGGAATTTACTTTTTCGATAACGTAAAATTAAAATCCCTCGAGCCGGATACTGCACTCATCCAGATCCTCTTAGGTCATTAATGCGCGAGGATATTTGATTTTCCTATTTGCACGCGTTGGCTATTAATAAGGCATCTATTTATAATGGCATGCAATTACCACAATCAAAAGTTATAATGCGAATTTCCTTCCAACATTTGTTATGATGATGAACACCTCACCCCCGTCCCCTCTCCTTTGCAAGGAGAGGGGACGGGGGTGAGGATAGAAAGGATGAGGAGCCGGGGGTGAGGATAAAAAGGACAGCGGCAGGGTTTGAAATTAAAAAGTAGATAGACTGGGGAGAAGGAGTTTTAGCAGCCTTAAAAATTAGCACAGGCCACAATCTAAGCGTTGTGCGGTGGGTAGCACAAATGCGCGGAGGTGTGGAGCAGTGAATTGTCAAAACGGCAAGTATGGCCGCAGGGGCGCTTGTCGTTTCAAAGCGTTGGCAGGAGGAAAGCCTTGAGTGGAAACGCTACAGTTATTCCGAAAAGTACAGGCCACAAAAAACGCCACGGCCAGCGATTTGGCTTACCCTGCCTGCCATACTCCGTTTTGACCAGAGCGGGCAGGGGTCATTTGTGCTTGATTTTCTTTGCTACTTTCTTGTATCAAGACAAGAAAGTAGGAGAAAGAAAATATTGGCTGAGGCAATGATGGAATGCAGGTTAATCCTCACCCCGCCCTAACGGACACCCCTCTCCTTGGAAAGGAGAGGGGACGGGGGTGAGGATAGAAAGGATAAGGGGCCGGGGGTGAGGTTGAAAACCGGGACGTAAGTTTAATGTTATCAAACAGGAATAAATAAATTAAAACACAAAGGGCACTAAGTTTACGCCTAAAAACGTCAAGAAAAATCTATACGAATTCTTTGCGACTATTTTGCTTCCTTTGCGTGGCGATATTTAAAAACATTATTTTTATATGAAATGAGCATGTATGGTAGTGTTCAAAAACGAGTATGAGAATAATTTTTCAAACCTACTTGATTTTAGAGCACAAAACATATTACATGCGAGTTCCATCCGACCGCTATAAAAAATTTAAAATTATTTTCGGATGAAACCTTCATGATTGTGCTCAAGCACAAACACACAATGAATAAAATGGGGAATATTATCCATACAACGAAATGGAAAAACTGTTTAAATAATTAATATTCAACATATTAAATAATTTTATTCGGATGAATATAAAAACGCAAAGTGCGCTAAGTTTTTGTTAAGAACGCT
>Ga0209204_1002252_pt1 | contig 16159 bp, 4 predicted proteins | sample AD_JPNMR2_MetaG_FD_184425 | JGI IMG/M metagenome (GOLD analysis project Ga0209204, IMG submission 184425) | Active sludge microbial communities of municipal wastewater-treating anaerobic digesters from Japan - AD_JPNMR2_MetaG (SPAdes) (version 2) | ecosystem: Engineered > Bioreactor > Anaerobic >...
TTGATATAATTGGAACTCCTCAAACTGCAGGTAATTCATTTTCAGTTAAAATATATGCAAAAGATAGCTTAAATAATTTAATAACCAATTTTAACGCTGCTGTTCCTATAACAGCGACTGTTCCAACAAATTATGTAATTGAACCAACTTCAGTTACATTTATAAATGGAGTATGGAGTGGATATGTAACTTTATACAAATCAGGGACAAATGTTCAACTCAAGGTTGAATTTGCATCAAAATATGGTTTATCAAATAATTTTAATGTTTTACCAGGGCCACTTCATCATTTTAAAGTTACATCTAATGACCCTGACCCAGTAACTGGAGAATACAAACCAATTGGACCCCAAACTGTAGGATGTGTCTTTAATCCTGGTGGAGCTCATCCAGAAAATGCTTTAAGAGTTACAGCGAAAGACCAATGGGATAATATTGTAACGACATATACTGGAAAGATACATTTTACCTCAACAGATGGAGCTGCAATTTTACCAGTAGATTATACATTTACAACGGGAGGTGGCGGAGATAATGGCACTCATACGTTTGGAACTTCTACAACAATGAAAACAGTTGGTATTCATACTATCACTGTGACTGATACTTCGAATCCAGGAATAAAAGGGACATCGAATCAATTTACAGTTGCAAGCAAAACAGTACATCATTTTGATTTTGAAACAATAGGGCCACAAACAATAAATAATCCATTTAATATTACAATTTATGCAAAAGATGCAAATGGATATATAGTGAGCGCTTTTGATGATACTGATACTTGGGGTATATTTGGTGGGGCTCCAGGAGGTGAAAATTGTAAAGTTAATCTTTTAGCAACAACAGGTAGTCCAACTCCAAGTTCTACAGGATTTTTTACCTTAGGTAAATGGACTGGAAGTATATCTCTTGATACTCCACATCCTAATATGAAAATAACAGCAACAACATCAGGTATTGCACCACCATTGCCTTTAATTACTGGAACATCAAATTCATTCCCTTGTGCATCAAATGTTTTAGGGAAATTTGAGTTTGATTTAATTCCAAATCAAACAGCAGGTGTTCCATTTAGCATAAACATTAAAGCACTTGACCTTGCTGGTTCCTTAATAACAACCTGGAATGGAACTGCAATTTTAACATCCTCAACAGGTGCAGGAACAATTTCTCCGAGTTCAACAACATCATTCGTGAATGGAAGATGGACAGGGAATGTTACCATAAATACTCCAAATCCATCTGTACAGATTTTTGCTGAAGATCCAGTAACACATAAGATGGGAATGAGCAATATTTTCTCAGTTTATGGAGCACTTGATCATTTTACTTTTGATACAATTTCATCACCACAAACCGCAGGAACATCTTTTACAATTAAAATTTATGCAAAAGATTCTTTAAATAATACAATACCAAACTTCACTGAGCAGGTTAACCTTTCAGTTTCTGATGGAACTATAAATCCAACCATAACTGGTTATTTCAGTGGAGGAACATGGATAGGAAATGTAACATTAACAAAAGAAGGAACAAATATAAAGATAAAAGCAGAAAAAAGTGATAAGACAGGTGAAAGTAATGCAATAACTCTTTTACCAGCTCCTGTAAATAGATTTGAATTTTCAACAATAGGATCTCAATCAGTAGGAGTAGCATTCAGTGTTACAATAACTGCAAAAGATGAGTTTGGAAATACTTGTACTAATTTCAATGGTTCAGCTACCCTCTCTGCTGTAAATTCAACTGTAACAGAACCAACATCAATAACATTTGTTAATGGTGTATGGAGTGGAAGTGTAAAATTAGGAACTCCTGGAAGTGATGTCCAACTAAAAGCGATATTAACAGCACCATCAGTTACTTCAACATCAAACAAATTTTCTGTTGCAAAAGGACTTCACCATTTCTTAATATCAACAATAGGAAATCAAAATAAAGGAGTTGAATTTGAGATAACTGTAACAGCCAAAGATGAAGATAACTTAACATTCACAAACTTTACAGGAACTGTTAATTTAACCTGTTCGCTTGGAGTTGGTACAATTGAACCAATAACTTTAGGGCCATTAGTAAATGGAACTATTACCTCTAATATTAAAATAAATAAACCAGGAAATAATGTAACAATAACTGTTACTGATCCAGTTTCAGGGAAAACTGGAACCTCAAATTCATTTAAGGTTGCAGGAGATAAATTAGTTTTTAAGTCTTCACCCCAAACAATAAATCTTGATGAAAAATCACAGGTAATTACAATTGGACTGTTAGATCCATCTGATAATCCAAAAATTGCATCAGAAAATATAACAGTAAATCTTTCATCAAGTTCTTCAACTGGAAAATTTTCTGAAGATGGTTTAACCTGGAATGTTACATCAGTTACTTTTGCTTCGGGAAGTAGTGAGAAATCTTTTTATTATAAAGATACAACACCTGGCGCATGGGATATAACTGTTTCTGCAACAAACTATGAAAGTGCAGTACAGAGGATAATAGTTACAGGAACAAAGGCAAATGGTTCAGGAACAGTTACGATGACACCATCTTCTGGATTAACAAATGATAAAATAAATATAACATTCACATTTACAGGAACATATAATCTTTCTGGTGGCGGAGTTAAAGTAACTTTTCCATCTGGTTTTCCTCTTCCACAATTAACAAATCCACAAGGAGATGGATTTATTTCAGTTACACCAGGGAGTGGAGTAACTTTAGGACAAATCACAACAGTTAGTAACACTTTAAATATAAATGTAACAACTCTTGCATCTGGAGATACTATAACGATTAAATATCAAAATGTCACTCTTCCTAATATCCCTCAGACTTATACATTTTCATTTATGACTATGGGACAGGGTGGAACCTTTACCCCAATTTCGAATCAACCACAATTTATTGTAGAACTTGGTTTTTACCTTGAAATTCTTTCTCTATCAGTTAATCCTTCTTCTGCATCAGTTAATGCTTCATATACGATAATCTTTAAAGTTGGGACAAAAGGAGAGTTAAATACAACAGATGAGATAAATATTAAATTCCCATCTGGCACTATGATACCTATAAATATTCAAAGTTCATCGATAAAAATAAATGATTCTGTTTTAACTCAAACTCCAATTGTTAATCAATCTGCTAATACAATTACAATAAAACCAGTATCACCAATACCAAAAGAGACAACTGTGAAAGTTGAAATACTTATTCAAGCAGGAGTTGTGAATCCATCTACAGCAGGTATTTATAACTTAGAGATAACAACAACTAAAGAGACAAGAGCAGCAAAATTTTCATTTACTCTTTCACCAGCCCCACCAATTGGAAACATCGAAGTTGATGTAAAACCTCAAAGCGCTGGAAGAGAGAGTGAATATACAATAAGATTTAGAATTGGAATAAATTTATTCGAAGGAGATAAAATTTATATTAAATTCCCACAGGGAACAACTTTACCACCATCAATTTTACCAACATCAATTTCTATAACTGGAATTCCACTTCTTTATGAGCCACTCGTTGTGGGAAGATTACTCATACTACCTGTTTCATTTCCAATTCCAAAAGGTGATGTTTTTATTACAATTTCTAAAAGTGCAAAAATTAAAAATCCAGAAATTCCAGATAAATATATTTTATATATCTACACTTCAAAAGATTTAACTGAAGTACCCTCTTCTCCTTATACAATAGTTGGAACACCAGTTACTGTCATAACAGTTACTCCAGAAATTCCAGATGGAATAAATGGATGGTATATAACAAAACCAAAAATAAAACTCGAAGGAAGAGGAGAAGGTAGTGTTGAGACATATTATTACTGGGATGATGGTGAACCAACTTTATATGTAACTGAAATTTCAGCTCCTGAAGGAGAGCATATCCTTAACTACTATTCAAAATCAAAGGGATTAGATAATGCTGAAGTTATAAGAAGCAAGACATTTAAAGTTGATACAATGCCACCAAAAATAATAATACTTGAACCACAGTTCGAATTTACTAATAAGGAAGATTTAGTAATAAATGGAGTCACTGAACCAGGAATTCTTGTTACATGTGGGTCATCAATGACAACATCAAATTCAAAAGGACAATTCACACTTAAAGTTAAACTTACGCCAGGATTAAATACTCTAAAAGTACAAGCATTGGATTCTGCTGGAAATAAAGGAGATGTAACAATAAATATTACGCTTGATACATCACCTCCATTCCTTAAACTTGATCCGTCACTTTCAAGCTGGATGGAAGTCAACACAGAAACATTAGAAGTTAAAGGAGAAGTCGAAGTTGGTACAAACTTAACAATCAATGGAGTTGCAGTTAGTTATGATTCTCAAGGGAAATTCTCTTACACTGTTAGACTGCAAGAAGGGAATAACTCTATACAAATTGTTGCAGTTGATAAAGCTGGAAATACAAATTCAATATATCTACCAGTTAAATATGTAAAAAGAACAATTGTGAAAATTAAAATTGGTTCAAAAATCGTTTATGTAAATGATAGACCGATTGAAATTGAAGCAGCTCCTTGGATTGATGGTAAGAGTGGAAGAGCGATGGTGCCCCTTAGGGTTATTGTTGAAGCATTTGGAGCAACTGTAGAATATAGATATATCTCATTTGATGATGAAAGAGTTTCAATTATCTTCAATCTTAAAAGGATAGATTTAAGAATTGGATCTAATATAGCTTATGTTGAGGGATTGCCAGTTAAACTTGATGCTCCTCCAGTTATCATAAATGGAAGAACTTTTGTTCCAATTAGATTCATAATGGAGACATTTGGTGCAAAGGTTGACTGGGATCCATTTTCAAGTGAAATTACAATAACCTATCCAGCACCATAAGGAGAGAAGATGAAATCTATAAAGATTTTATATAGAGAGTATAATTTTAAAAATGATAAAAAGGAGGAAATTTTATGAGTAAAAAAATTAAAAAGTTTTTAATCCTTCCACTTCTTCTAATTTTAATATTTTCATACCCATTAAAACTATCTTTTGGAGCAGCAGGTTCAGGTACTTGTATAGTAGATCCTACAACAGTTGTACAGAATTCAACAGGTAATACATTTTATTTTACTTTTACAGCTGCAGAACCAATGGAAAGTGGAGAAATATCAATAACAGTACCTTCTGGTTTTAATATCCCACAAACTACAACACCAGCTGGAACTGGGTATGTTTCAATAGATTCAAAATCATCAGATGTTTATGTTGCAAAATTAGTTAATAATATGGATTCTTCTTCAAGCTGGTTTTCATCTGATCCAGATTTAACAATATCTACCGATGCTTCTCAAAAGAAAGAAGGTTCATCTTTAAAAATAAGTGTTGCTTCAACGGCAAACGCTTCAAATGAGAGGGTGTATTATCAACTTCTTGCAACTGAAGATTGGAATACTTATACCGCTGTCGGTTTTTGGATCAGATCTTCAGTATATGTTCCATCAGGAGCTATTCAATTTGCTTTTGATGATGCAAATGATTTATCAAGTCCTTCAACAACTTATTCGATAGGTGCTATTTCTGTAAATACTTGGACATATGTAAAAATAGCAATTACAGGTATCGCAAATGTTAAATCATATGGTTTCATCTATGCATCAGATTATTTTAGTTCATCTGCTGGGACAATCTGGATAGATGATTTATTAATTTCACCTTTAACAAATGTGACTATTTCTGGTATGGATATTAGAGTAAGATTTTTATCAATAACAACAGGTGACTGGATAAAAATAAAATATGAAAATGTAACAGCACCTTCAACAACAGGAGTAAAAACATTTACAACCAAATCAAGAGTTGAATCTGGACAAAAATTAACAAATATATCAGTTCAACCAACAGTTAGTGTAACAACTACACCACCAGCAACAAAATTTGTATTTTCCGCTCCTCCTACTCCATGGTCCATGAATGCCGGAACTTGGGTTGGACCATTAACTGTTCAGAGGCAGGATGCTTCAAATAATCCTGTAACAAGTGGGACCACAACTGTAAATCTTTCAACTACATCTCCTCATGGGAAAGGAAAGTTCAGTTTAACTTCAGGAGGTACATCAATAACTCAATTAACTATACCAGATGGAGGTAGTAGTGCTCAATTTTATTATTATGATGAAACAGCTGGGGTTTGGACAATAACAGCATCTGCTACAGGATTAACATCTGCAACTCAGAATATAACTGTTAACCCAGGAACTACATCAAAATTTATAATTACTCTATCCGGAGAAACTTTTGAAAATGGAAAAGGCAATAGTGGTTCACCTCAAGTTCAAACAGCAGGTGTTAGTTTTCAAATAAGAGTAAGATTTTGTGATGCATACAACAATGTCGTTAATACTTGGAATGGACCATACACTCTCACTTTTAGTGGACCAAATCCATCACCAGACGGAACAAATCCAGATTTTGCAGGGGACAACACTCCTCCATATTCTCCGAATATTAATTTTACAAATGGAGTATCTGATCCTATTAATGTAACTTTATATAAAGCTGAAACAATATCTATTCATGTTGATTCTGCTCCATATTCAGGTGATTCAGCAAATTTAACAATAAATGGTGGTCCTTTAAATTATTTTGGAATGCAGTTTCCTGTTGTAGGTACAAAAATTGCTGGTCAATCTTTTCCTTTAATACTTGGTTCATATGATCAATACCAGAATCCTACTAAATTTAGTGGCACCGTTGACCTATCTTTAGTTGATTCTGGTGGTATTCCTATACCGCCACCACCATCACCACTTATATCACCTACATCTGTTAATTTTAATAATGAAACATCAAAAACAGTCCAAATTACAATCTATAAATCTTATGATGATGCATATATTAAAGCACAGAATCATGATGGAATACAGATAGGATATTCAGCTGCAATAGATATTTGGCATAGTGATTTACACCATTTTAGATTTTCAAATATTTCTCCTTATGTGGAACAAAACAACCCATTTCCTGTTACAATTTTTGCAGAAGATCAATGGGGAAATTTAATTGATAATATTGCAGGCGCAACTCCATATAAAGGCACAGTAACTTTAACGTGTTCTCTTGGAGTAGATAAGATAATTAATGTAGCAACAGGTTATAATACAGTTAACTTTGTTGATGGAACACCAAATAATGGTAAAACAGATGCAAATGTAGAAATTACTTCACCAGGAACTGCTGTTACAATAACCGCAACAGATACAACTTTAAATAAAACTGGGACTTCTAATTCATTTCCAGTTTATGGAGTAATAGATCATTATGATTTTGATACAATTGGTCCACAAGTTAAAAATATACAGTTTTCTGTAAAGATTTATGCGAAAGATATGGTTGGTAATACATTATTAAATAATGGTGAATGGGTGGAACTAACTGCAGAGGCAAATGATGGTACAACAGTTGACATTGTAGGTGGTGAACCATTTAATATACAACTTATAAATGGTTCATGGAGTGGTAACATTGCTATAAATTCTCCAAATTCGCAGGTTAGAGTTAAAGCTAAAAGAAGTGGAAATCCCCAATACGGTTTATCCAACTGGTTTACTGTCGCTGATAATGCACCAACAAAATTTATATTTGATACTATATCTTCACCAAAAATTGCGGGGACTCCATTTCCAATAACTGTTAGAGCAGTTGATTATTATAACTCACCTGTTACAAATTATAATGGAACTGCTACTCTTTCGGCATCAACTGGTGCTGGAACAATTTCACCAACATCTATTACATTTACAAATGGAGTTTATACTGGAAATGTAACTCTTACAACACCAAACCCATCTGTTGTTATAACTTGCTCGACAACAGGCGCAATGGGAACTTCAAATGCATTTCAGGTTACAGGAGGAGTAGAAAGTTTCAGGTTTTCAACTATATCATCCCCTCAATATAAAAATGAAAATATTTATATTTCAATTCAAGCAGTTGATATAAATGGAGATATCGTAACTGGTTTTAATGGAACAGTTAATCTATCATCAACTGCGGGAACAATTACTCCAACAAGTGCTAATTTTGTTGGTGGTATGTGGAGTGGAAATGTAAAGATAAATGGAGAAGGTCAAAATATTAGAGTTCAAGCAACTTATAGTAGTAAAACTGGATTTTCAGATCCATTTACAATACTTCCTTTCTCACAACTTGTTTTTGAACCAATCATCTCATCACCTCAATATGTTGATGTTCCATTTTCAATAACAGTTAAAGCAAAAACTCCATCAGGAACACAAGCAACCTGGAGTGGCACACTATCACTATCCTGTTCTCTTGGAAATGATAAGATTGATAAAAATTCTCTTACTATGACTAATGGAACAGTAACTGATAATATTAAAATATCACAAAGAGCAACAGGGGTTACCTTAACTGTTCAAACAACGATTTATGGTAGTACAATTTCAGGGACAAGCAATGTTTTTGAAGTGAAAGAGGGAAATAAACTTGCCTTTATAACAAATGAACAGGTTATTCCAATTGATACAGCATCAGGTGATATAAAGGTTCAGATACAGGATCAGGATGGAAACCCTGTTACTGCATCAGCAAATGTAACTGTTAATCTTACTTCAAGTTCAACAACAGGAAGATTTTCAACAGATAAGAACACATGGAGCACATCAAGTAGTCATTCTGTAACAATTCCTTCTGGTCAAAATCAAGTGACATTTTATTATAAAGATACATCGCCAGGGCTCCACACATTAACTGCAAAAGCTACTGGATTAAGAGATGGTACACAAACAATCAGGGTATCAGTTGATGGAAGTGGTGAGTGCAAAATTTCACCAGAGAGTGCTTTTGTAAGAGAGACAAATAAAGATTTTACTCTAACATTTACCTCAAAAGCAACGATGGATGGTGGAGAGATACAGATAACTATTCCAAGTGCTTTTTCTTCTCCACAGAAAACATCACCAGCAGGTGAAGGATATATTTCAATAACAACAGCAGGTTCAGGTGTAACAATAGGTGACTTCACAATAACTGGATATAATATAAACATTCCAATAAACATAATGCCTAAGGATAGAACGATAACAATAAATTATAAAAAAGTAACCTGTCCATCCGCAACTGGTGATTACACTTTTGATGTTAAGACAAAAGGACCAGGTGGAAGCTTAACCTCAATCGCAACTATACCAAAAGTAACAATTACTTTAACAACTGCTTCTGATGTAAAAGTTTCAATTGATCCAAGCACTGCATCAGCATTTTCTGAATATACAATTACATTTAAAACTTCAACTGTTGGTCAATTACTTTCAAATATTGATAAAATTTACATTAAGTTCCCAACTGGAACTGAAATACCTGGAGTGATTGATGCTCAAGATATACAGATAAATACTGTAGCTTTAACTTCACCACCATCAATTGATGTTCCAAAAAGAGAAGTTACATTAATTACACCAGTTGATATAGGAGCAAGTTCTGATGTTACAATTAAATTCACTGCTAAAGCAAAGCTTAAAAATCCATCGACAACAGGAACAAATTATCAGATTGAATTATGGACAGATAAAGATCCAACTCATAAACTTTCAACTGCATATTCAATTACATCAAAGACAAATGTCGTGAATGTAACTGTCTCTATTAACCCACCTGGTGCAAATTCATATGGTGATATAACTATTGGATTTAAGATTTCAAATGCTCTTGTTAAAGATGTTCATACAATAACACTGATATTCCCATCTGGTTTTGATGTTCCTCCAAACATATCTCCTAATTTAATTACTGTTGGTGGAACTTCTTTAACTGATGCTCCTACAATTGATTCTGGAACAAGGACAATAACAATGGTTACCCCAAGAGATTTTTCAAAAGCAGGAACAGTTGAAGTTATAATAAGTAAAGATGCAAAAATTAAAAATCCATCAAAAGCTGGAAAATATAAATTAACTGTTTATACATCTCAGGATAGTACTCCTGTTGATTCACCTCTTTTTGATATATTAAGTGAATCGCAAATAAAAGATGTTAAATGTAGTGTAAATCCACCAACAATAAATAAGGTTGCAAGATGGGAAATATCATTTAAGACAGGGACACTTGGTGGTTTGAGTATTGGCAGCAAGATATGGATAGAGTTTCCAAGTGGAACTACTATTTCAGGAACAATTCCTTCTGGTTCTGTTACTATTGATGGGCTTCCTGCAGTAACGCAAAAAGAGCTGACACTTAAGATTGGAATTACAACTCCTAAGGAGATTCTTCCAAATTCAACAGTTAATGTTGTTATAACTGAGGATGCTGGAATTAAAAATCCAAGTTCTCCATCATCTACTTATAAGATAAAACTTTCGACAACAACAGAACAGACACCAGTTGAGTCAGATGTATTCACAATTTATCAACCACCTTCTTCATCTCATAAAATTGATCCAGCAACATCAAATGGTTTATCAGGTTATTACATAACAAAACCTGTTATAACAATTACAGCAGCATCAAATTATGATACATCTCCAAAAATTTATTATAAATGGGGAACTGAACAGTACAAACTTTATACAGGTCCATTAACAGCCCCTGAAGGAGTAAACAAATTATATTATTACTCTGAGGATAAATTTGGAAACATTGAAGATGAGCATACAGTTGAGATAAAAGTTGATACAGTTCCACCAGTCATATCTTTGGTTGAGCCAAAAGATGGAAGTTTTGTTAAGGATAAAATGGTTACAGTTGTTATCTCATCCCAAGAAGAACTTCTTGATGCAACATTGAATAATGAAAAGATGACAAAAGGCGCTGGTTTGAGGTGGAGTTTAACTATAACTGTAAAAGAGGGAGAGAATATTCTTGTTGTAAAAGGAAGGGATCTTGCAGGTAACAGTGCAGAGATTTCATTTAAGATTTATCTTGATACAACACCCCCAGTTGTGAAAATAACATCACCTGCATCAAATCAAGTTGTAACTACAAGAAATATAAAAGTTACTGGTGAAACTGATCCGAACTCAAAAATTAACTTAAAAATAACAGGAGTCATTGGAACAATATTTGAAGGTGATGTTAATTCTGATAATCAAGGAAAATTCGAATTTGATTTAACAAAACTACCACCTGGTTTCATCGGAATAACAGCAACAGCAACTGACCCTGCAGGAAATGTTGGGAAGGCAACCTCAAACTTCATTCATAAACAAACAATACTTCTATGGATTGGAAAACCTGAAGCACAAATTGATGATGAATCAACTTTTGTTGATCCTGACAATAAATCAGTAACTCCATTTATTCTTCCACCAGGTAGAACTATGGTTCCAATTAGATTTATATCAGAAGCATTTGGTGCTAAAGTTGAATGGTTCGAAGCAACAAGAACAGTTAAAATTACATGGGGTTCTAAAACAATTGAATTAACTATTGGAGTCTATACCGCTAAGGTTGATGGAAAAGATGTTAAACTTGATGCTCCACCATTAATTAAAGAAGGAAGAACCTTTGTTCCAATCAGATTCATTTCTGAAGCTTTTAATGCTACAGTTGATTGGAATAGTAAGGAGCAAAAAGTAACAATAACCCTATAGAATTCATAGTTTTTTAATAAGGGGAGAGATATCTCTCCCCTTTGTGTTATAATATCCTAAAGGAGGGTCTTATGAGAAAAAGTGTGATTAGTTTAATTATGATTTTTTTACTTCTCCTCGCTTTTTCAGGGGTTGTTACTGCAAATAATTTAAGAGAAGTTAAAGTTAATCCAGTTAATCCAGGTGTTGATAATTTAATAAACAGTACAAATGCAAATTGGGAGATATTAATAGATAATAGCGGAGGAAATCTATTAATCTCTGGAGACAAAATTTATATTGAATTTCCATCTGGTTTTGATTTGACATACTCTAATTTTGTTTCATTGATTCCAGTAACTGCTTCTGGTGTATATGCCTCAGGTAGTGGTGTTGTTATTGGTGGTTCTCAAATAGTAATACCTGTAACTAATAATCAAACAACTTTGGGAAGTTTTAAAATTAGAATTAGTGGTGTAAAAAATCCTTCAACTCCATCTGGTACATATATGGCTAAAGTTATAACAATGACTTCAACAGGTATTACACTTGACGGTCCATCTTTTTCACAACCATTTCTTATTATCTCTCAACCTCAATATCCAACTCCATCTGTTATTTCAAGGGTTGAAGTTATCCCAAATTATATAAATTTAAATGTTGGTGCTTCTCAACTTTTTGTTGGTAAGGCATATGACATTTATGGAAATTTAATAACAGGTATCTCTTTTTACTGGAGTTTGATACCTGGCACAGGAAATGGAGTTATTGACCAAAATGGATATTTCACATTAACTTCCTTTGGTTCTGTTACTATCAAATGTGAAGTTTTAGGAACTGGGAATTATGGATTGGCTTATATAAATTCGTATTATCCATACCCATATCCATATTATCCATATATAGTTAACAATGTTGTTATAACTCCAAATAATATAAATCTAACATCTGGAAATAGTAAGACCTTTTCTGCTCAAGCATATGATAGTTTAGGAAATCCAATCCCTAACTTAACATATATCTGGACAGTTAGCCCAATTTCATCAGGAACTTTTACAATTTCATCAGATACAAAAAATTTAAACTTCACTCTTGGTAGTTATTCTGGTGTTGTAACTATAAAATGTGAAGTAGCAGGGTATGGAATTTATAACTATGCTTATATAAACGCAACTTCGCCACCATTGAATGTTGATAAAATTTTAATTTCTCCGTCAAATGTTACATTATCTTATTCAAATCCAACACAAACATTTAAAGCAACTGGATATGATAATTCTGGTTTAGTTTTATCAGGTTTAACTTTTACATGGAGTGCTTATCCCTCTATTGCTGGTAATTTAATTGTTTCACCGTCAGATACATCTCTTTGTACTTTTACTCTCAATCCCGCTTTTTCTGGAACTGCAATAATTAACTGTTCATCTTCTTATGGTTCACCACCAAAATCTATTTTTGGTAGTTCTTATATTAATACAACATACTATCCATATCCATATTATCCATATTTAAACACAGTTTTAATAACTCCTAACAATACATCAATGTCTATTGGTGAATCAAAAATGTTTTCTGCCCAAGCATATAATAATTATGGAAATCCAATTTATGGAGTAACATATTTATGGACAATTATATCTGGAAGTGGATATATAACACCTTCATCAAATTCTCAAACAATATATTTTACATTAACTTCAAATCAATCAGTAACATTAAAATGCGAAGTTGTATCTTTAGGAATAACAGGTTTTGCATATATTAATAGTTATGCACCACCAACTCCTGCAATAAATCAACCTCAGGTTTTTGTATCTCCTCCAACTGCAGGGTATCAAGCTTCATATTTTATATCTTTCAATCTTTCACCTTTAGTTTCACTTTCTACCGGTGATTACATAATGATCACTTTTCCAAACGGGACATCACTTCCATCTTTTATTTATCCGTCATATGTTTCAATTAATGGAGTTCCATTAACTTCTTATCCAGTTATTTATCTATCCTCAAGGTCAATTTTACTATATTTACCTATTACTGTTTCTGCTGGAGGAAGTGTCAACATATCTTTTTCATATTTTTGTTCAATAAAAAATCCTCCATCAGTTGGTACATATAATTTATTAGTTACAACAACTAAGACACCAACACCGATACTTTCATCTGGTTATACAATAAATTAGCTTATGAAAAAAATAGCTCTATTTTTATTAATAATCCTTGTTTTGACAGGGTGTGAAAAAAAAGTTGAAAATTCTATTATTAAAGGAAGAGTATTAGACAAAAATTCAAATCCAATTTCTAATGTGACTATTTTCATAGATGAACTTGGTTTAACATTTGAGAGTGATGAATCAGGTGATTTTTTAATATCATATCCATTTGAGAAAAAAACATATACTTTAAAATTTTACAAAGAGGGTTTTGTAACTGAAGAAAAACAGGTTGATATTATTGAAAATGAATCAGTTGTAGAGGTATATTTAAAATATACAACAAATGAAAAAGTTTTGAAAAAAGGTGTTTTGATGATTGGAACATATTTAAACAACAAACCACTTTCATTTATTGAAGGCACTAACAAATCTGGTTTTGAAATGGACTTAATAAGAAGAATATCAAAAGATTTATCAACAACACCTGTTATTTTAAATGTTGAAAAAGAAAATCTTATTTCATCTCTTTTAAATTTTGATGTTGATTTAGTTATTTCATCGATAAGCAAAAATTTTGTTAATAATAATGAAAATAAAGATAAGATTATCTATTCAAAGAAATATTTCATAGATGGTTATGTGATATTGGTTAGAGAAAGTGATAATAGAATAAAAGGATTTTCATCGTTAAAAGATAAAAGGGTTTTAGTTACAGATGAATCTATAATTCCTATATTAAACAATAATGTTAAAGGAATAAAAACCATTGATTATGAATCCTGCGTTGAAACCTGCATTAAAAATATGCAATATGTTCTATACGATGCAATAGTAACAAAATTTTCATCTGCCTCATACTATACAAAAATGTATAAAAAAATAAAAATTGTTAACGATGTTTTAAATAAAGAAGAGTATGTTATTCTTTTAAGAGCTGAAGATGGCGAACTCCTTGAGAAAATTAATATGAGTTTAGAAAATTTAATTAAAAGTAATGAATTTTATAAGATTTACAATAGCTGGTTTTACCCACTTGACAAATTTAAAGTAAGTTAATATAATTTAAAAAATGGCTACTAAGAAGAAAGATAAAGAGATTTCAATTATTATAGTGCCAAACACAAGAGGGAAAGTTAAAATCTTAAAAATTAAAACTATCCATATTTATTTTCTTATTTCGATTTTAGTAGTTTCATTACTTTCTCTTTCCTATTTTTTTGTTGATTATTCAAATTTAAAAAATTCTCTTAACATATTATCAAGTAAAAATCTTTACACTCTTTCAGAAGTTAAAGATAAACAGATAGAAGCACTTGATAAAAAAGTTACAGAACAATCAGCTAAAATTGATGCTTATATCGATTATATTTCTTATCTTTCATCTTTAGAGGTTGATATAAGAAAAATGGCGATGATTCCAGGTGTTCCAGTAAATATTAATGAGTTGATAGAACAAAAAAGAAAAGACTATTCTTATACAATCGAAAGTTTAGCAGCAAAGGTTCAAGAAAATGAGATAAAATTTAAAGCACTTGATTCGCAGGCAAAAAATGTTGAGACAAATTTAATTGTTTTGAGAGAAGCAACAAAAGAATATAATAACATTGTTGAGCATACTCCTAATATATGGCCAGTTGTTGGACCTATTATGTCTGATTATGGATGGAGATTACATCCAATTTATAGGAATTTAGAATTTCATAAAGGTATGGATATTGATGCAGTTGAAGGTACTCCCATTAGAGTTACGGCTTCTGGGGTTGTTACAAAAGCTGGATGGAATGGTGGCTATGGTTTAATGGTTGAGGTTTTTCATAGAGAAGGAGTATCTACAGTTTATGCTCATTTATCAAAAATTTTAGTGGATGTTGGACAGGAGGTTGAAAAAGGAGAAATAATTGGTAATGTTGGAATGACAGGAATTGCAACTGATCCACATGTTCATTATGAAGTAAGAATAAATGGTTCACCAGTTAATCCATCTACCTATCTTCCAGGTCTTGAGAATAGATAAAAGTTATAGTTACTGAGAATTTCGAAAATTTGTTTTTATATTAATATATTTCAAATCTTAATTAAATTAATTTAAAAGGAGGTGACGATTTTAAAAATTTTATTAGATTAAGAAATTTTAAAAATTTTTAGTTTAAAGGAGGGTTTTTGTTATGGCTAATGAACAACAATCGGCACAGCAAGCAGTAGGATGGGTAATTTATCCCATTGGTAGCAAACCAAAATGGAGCCTTGCATTTTTCTTGGGTTTCCAACATTTTTTAACAATGTTTGGAGCGACAATATCAATTCCACTTCTCGTAGGTGGAGCAATGGGTTTTCCACCGGATCAATTAGCAATTCTTGTAGCGACATGTTTTTTAGTTGGAGGAATAACGACATGGTCACAGCAGTTAATTGGTAACAAACTTCCAATAATTCAAGGTGGAAGTTTTGCATTCCTTGG
>Ga0209204_1002256_pt1 | contig 16143 bp, 9 predicted proteins | sample AD_JPNMR2_MetaG_FD_184425 | JGI IMG/M metagenome (GOLD analysis project Ga0209204, IMG submission 184425) | Active sludge microbial communities of municipal wastewater-treating anaerobic digesters from Japan - AD_JPNMR2_MetaG (SPAdes) (version 2) | ecosystem: Engineered > Bioreactor > Anaerobic >...
ATGAATATAATTTAGATCTATATACAACTATGACCTCTGATGAAATCAAAACATTTAAGATCTTTTATCTTATTCCTAATTATAAAGAATGGAGAGAATTTATGCTAACAGAAAGTGAATTTGCTGGATTAGAAGGTACTACAATACTAATAGAATTTATGGATCATTTTATAAAAGATGAAAATAAAGTTGTTGAAGGTTCTTCATCAGATCCATTTAAAATCGAATTTATGTCATATAATCCAGATAGCGGCATTATAGCAACAACACGTGGATATGAAGATATTGCACATGAGATTGAAGCTTCAAAAAGAGTTATAACAACTGCATTAGGAAGACCATATAACGGATCTATATTTGATTTAGATTTAGAACAATTTATAATATATTTAGATGCACTTGATGGCGCTGCTTTATCAATACCAGCATTTAATGATAGCGGATTTGCAAAGGCATTTAAAAATTATATAGAAACTATATATGCTATGAATAAGATTTTTGATAAAAAATTTTCTCCGGATTTGGCTTATACGGATAAGCAAAACGAATTGTCAATACCTAATTTGATTACAAAAATAGAAAATTTTTATAAATCCGCTAAATTAGAAATTGATGTTGAGTCAACGACTCTTTTCTTGATACAACGATTAATAAGAATGGCAGCTTCTTATAAAGCATTACCGGCCGATTATTATGTAGTTTCGGGAAAGAATTCAATTATGAATTCAGATAAAATTTTAGATGATATACGTAACAAAAATTATAAAAATATATTAACAGTAGATGAATGTAAAAATATAAATGCATGGATTAATGGATGTACTTCAAAATATGTTTCATTTAAAGGAGAATTTCAAAAAATATTTGCATTAGCTCATCCATATTTGATTACTAAATATGTAGAAAGTACGAATGAGGTGGATAAAGAATTATATACTTATTTAAAAAATCTTGAAAACGAATGTAAATTTTTAGATGTTAAAATAGCAATAGATAAATAGCAATAGATAAAACGATATCAGTAGATAAAAAGAAAAAGAAAAAATAAAATGATAAAAGATTTTTCAATATTTCAAAAAATGATGCTATTAAAAGATAATATAGTATATTTAAATTCTTCTATTAATGAAGAATTTAGAAAAGATGGACAAATATATTATAATGATTTTGATGATGAAAAAATAAAAAGAATACAAGAAAGTGTCGCATATGAGGTACTAGAAGTTATTGGATATTTATCTCAAGGAGGATTTAAGTCAGAAGACACTCACGAATATGTATGCCCTAGATTAAAAGAGCAAATAGGAAATCATTTTTATAAATATAGAATTATTATAGATCATCCAGAAATAGAATCTTTTGCCACAGATGGAGTAAATTTATATATATCATCAAATTTTGTATTACATCCTTGGGGAAGAGATAAACAACTTAGTCTTAGAGAAATCGAGTTTATTTTATGTCATGAATATTTTCATATATTGTTAAATCATAATTTTAGAGAAAAATCTAAACCAACAAAATTTGAGCATGAGAAATGGAATTATGCTGCTGATTATGAGGGAAATCTTTTTATAGACGATTTAAAACTTGTGAAAACTGATATTCAAACAAATTTAAATGCTTGTTTAAATTATGATTATCGTGGAAAAACAGCAGAAGAAATATATAATATTTTGGATAATGATGATATTAAAAATAGAATGAAAAACAAAGATTCGGGAAAACCAGAATTTGTATTAAAAGAAGGAATGCTAGTAAGAAATAAAAAAACTGGAGAATATGGACTAATAAAAAAAGTATATGATGATGGACATATTGATTGTGAAATAATAAGTGAACAACAAGCAAATGATATAATTAAATCATATCAAAATCAGTAAAAAAATAATTATGATAAAAAAATTAAGTAAAGACGAAATAGTAGTTATAATGCCAGGAAAATCATTTTCATGGACTAATGATGAAAATAAAATTATTACTTCAGATGTTGATATAGAAATTGTTGGAGAAATATCTCAAGAAGAAGACAAAGAATCTCAACAGGGTCAAGGATCTCAACAGGATCAAGAATCCAAACAAGGTCAAGGATCCATACAGGGTCAAGGATCTCAACAGGGTCAAGAATCCAAACAAGGTCAAGGATCCAAACAGGGTCAAGGATCTCAGTCTGGTTCTTCGGGAAAAATAAGTCAATGGTCAGAGACAACTACAAAACCATTGTCAAAAGAAGAAATTGATAGGATAAGAGGAGAACTAGAAAAAGCAATAGAAGACGCAAAAAATGGAAAAAATTCTAACAAAGGATACAATCCAACAGGAAATGTTGGAGAAGTTTTAAGCCCAGAAATATCTAAAGAATATCAAGAAAAAGCTGGAATAGATCTAAAATTACCTAATGAAAATAAACAAAAAAATGAAAATGATGAATTAATTAACGATATAGTTAATCGTCCAAGTTATTATGGAATTTCACCTCATGGATTTGGTACATCTGATTTTGGGCGCATACAGCGTAAGGAATATAAAGCTATAGTTAACTGGAGACACGAACTTAAAAAATCAGTAAAACAAGTTCTGCATGGCAATAATGTTAAATATAAAACATCTAGAGATAATATCGGAAGTGATGGAATTGTTCCATGGGAAGAGATGTTTACGGGAGAAGAAACAAATAATATAATAGTTGCTATAGATACAAGTGGAACTATTGATGATGATGCTTTTAATGTTTTATTATCTGAATTGTTTGATATTGTAAGTAAATTTAATTTAAAAACATTAAGATTGATATTTTTTGATACAGAAATTAAAAAAGACTTGGAATTTAAAGGTGCAAGAAAAGCAAAAGATTTTTTAAAAACTAAAAATGTTGAAAGATCATCTGGAGGTACAGATTATATAGTACCTTGCAAATATTTGTTAGATAATAGCAATATTAAGTTGAATAAGTATAATGTAATAATATTTTTTACAGATACTGATACAGTAGCTATGAAAGATTTAATTAATTCTGGCTTAAAATTTTCTATATCAGATCAAAATAAATTTATATGGTTGATTGCAAGAGATGATTATAATCTTCAGGTTGTACCCTGGGGCAGAAAAATTAATTTAACAAAAGATCAGATAGACAAAACCGTTGAAGAATATAATTCTAAGCATCATGATATATAGAGGATATTTAAAATTATTTGGAGATTATAAAAAAAGTCCAAAAAATAAATTTGATGTTAAATATAAATTTAAGGATTACACAAATGATTTTAATATGAAATTTAGTGATATTGCGCCGCAAAAAAAAATGAAAATAAACATTATTGAAATTCAATTTTTAAAGAATCAAAATAAATGATCATATTAGCAAATATAAAAATGTAATTAAAAAATAATAAGCAAAAAATTTTAAATATGGAAAATTTAGAAACAGTTGAAAAAATAAAATCTAGTAAATATATAAATTTTAATTTTTCTGGGAATTTTATATCAAATAGTATAAAGATAATATGTAAAAATGCATTTTTTAATAGTGATTTTGATGGTGATTTTATATGTCCAAATTTAATAAAGGTGGACGACTCTGCATTTTATTGTAGTTATTTTATAAATAATAAAAAATTTTTTGCTCCTAAATTAGAATATGTTGGAGATAGAGCATTTCAGCAAAGTAATTTTATTGGAGTTTTTAATTGCCCAGAATTAAAAATTGTAAAAGAAAAAGGATTTAAATTTGCAAAATTCGAAGGAGATTTTGATTGTCCAAAATTAGAACATGTTGGAAAATATGCATTTAGAGATTCAAATTTTACTGGATATTTAAATATACCAAATTTAAAAAAAATTAATAAATTTTCATTTGCAAATAGTAATTTTAAAAAGATAAATATAGGAGATAATGTTGTATTAGGAGAAAATTGTATTGGAATAAATACAAATTCATTCAAACAATATTATAAAAAGAATAACAAAAAATCTGGTATTTATTATTTTGACGAAAATAAATGGAATTATAAAAATTAATAAATATATATATAAAAAATAATATTAAAAATGAAATCTATAAAATTATTTGAAAGTGGCTTTTATAATAAGACAGGCGATAATATTGTTAGGCCATTATCAAATTTAATTAATAGAATTTCAAATATAGGAATAGATTATAATGATCAGTTAATAAAAAATTCTTTATCAATTGGTGTTACAGAAGCCACGTCATCAGTAACAGATCCAGACTTGATTAAATTATTATCGATGGTGGATTTGTCTCAAAAGAAATTTATTCCTTATTATCAGCAACAATATGCCAAACGACGGGAATTTTTGAGATCGTTTGCATTAAATCCCGAGATAGATTGGATGGTAACGACAATTACAGATGAGGCAATTGTTTACGATGAAAATAATTATTTTGCATATTTAAAATTTAATAATATAGATTTAAAGGAAGATGTTATTGAAACCATAAATGATTATTATAAAATGATATATTATCGGTTTGGATTTAATAATGATATAACTGCATGGGAATATTTTAAACAATTATTAATAGATGGAACATTAGCATTCGAAATCATTTATGATGAGGATTTTACGGAGATAATAGGATTTAAAGAAATTGATACTGCATACTTAAAATTAGATATTGAAAAAGATGGCAATTCATATAAAAAAATATGGATACAATATCCAGATGATGATAATTCTAAAAAAAGAATTTTATATGATAATCAAGTTATATATATTTCTCTTGCAAAAGGGAATATGCCTTCTAAAATTTCATATGTTGAAAATTTAGTTAGAAGTTTTAATTTATTACGAATTGTAGAGAATTCTCAGGTGATGTGGCTTTTGATGAATTCAGCATGGAGAATGAAAATGGTTGTGCCAATACGAACAAATTCCCCTCAAAAGGCAAAGGAATCACTTGGAGAGATGATGTCATATTATAAAGAGGATATAACATTAGATCCAACGTCAGGTGAATTATCTGTCAATGGTACATCCTCAATGCAGTATTATAAAAATTATTTATTTCCATCAAAGGATGGAGATGCTGTATCAATAGAATCAATACAAAATCAAGGGCCAGATATAAGTAATTCAGATTTGGTTTCATATCTTAAACAAAAACTTCAGGATAATTCTAAAATACCTCCAACACGTTTTAGTAAAGAAAATAATGGAGGATCTTATGGAGGGGCAACATCTGCAACAATAGATAGAGAAGAAATTCGTTTTTTTAATCTTATTAATAGATATAGATCTATATTTCAAGAAATTATTTTGAAGCCATTGTATATTCAAATAGTACTAAAATATCCAGAGTTGGACAATGATGAAAATTTCAAATCATCAATTGGACTTAGATATAATTCTAATAATATATTTGAAGAATTGAAAACTCAAGAAATATATGAAAAAAGAATACAATTTATTAAAAATATGAGTGAATTAAAAGATGATGAAGGTAAACCATATTTTGACATTGATTTTCTAATTAAAAAATATATGAATTTGGATGAATCAGATATAGAGATGAATAAAAAAATTAAGAACGAAAAGAAAAAAAATAAAGAAGAAAAAAAAGAAAAAAATAAAAATAACGAAGAAAACGAAGAACCTTCAACAGGTGAATATGGATTTTAAAATAAATATTATATATGGACGCTAATAATGATAAAATATTTTATAATAGATATAATATAGGTGATTGTTATAATAGCGATTCTATAGATATAAATTTAGAAAAAATATATGATATTTATGATCAGCATGAGATAAATAATATAATTAAAATTCAAAAATTAATAGAATGTTATTTTACAGAAACAACCTTATATAAAAATTTATGTAAAAAAAATAAAATACAAAAACGATATATTAAGCCATTATTTTTAGAAATTTTAAATAAGATAGATGTATCTAAATATAATACAATTGACATAATAATATCATTTTGCGAATATTTTCAAATTTCATATAAAAATTTATATGATGAACTGCCAATAGAATATAAAAAATATATTGTAAAATATTTTGATAAAATGTATAATATAGTAGACGATATTTTAAATGATGAATTGATATTTTGATAATATAAAAATAAATATGAATAACTTTGATGTTGATGTTATTATTTTAAGTAATGCTAAAAATGAGAATTTGTTTAATATGACTAATAATACTATCAAGTCATTATTTAATTCGATACATAATATTAATTTAAATGTTATAATTGTAGAAAATAATTGTAATTTAAAGAATGAGCCATTTTATGAAGAATTTAATTATGATGTAAAATTATTATTGACAAACGAACAATTTGGATATAATAAATTTTTACAAATTGGATATGAGAATATTAAAAGTGATGCCAAACATGTGATGATTTTAAATAATGATGTTATATGCTATGATAATTTTTTGAATGTTTTATTAAGTAAATTGAAAACTTATGATAGCGTATCTCCTATTGATCCATACTTATTAAATAATATAGCATATCCTAATATAGATCTTAGTAATGACATTTTGGGATATAAAACAGGAGTTACATTATGCGGATGGTGTATAGTTTTTAATAAATATATATTAGATAAAATTCCATTTGATCAGCTATTCCCCGATAGATATCGTTTTTGGTATTCAGATGATTATTATGGATATATGCTTCAAAAACATAAATTTATACATGCATTAATAACATCAAGTTATTTACATCATCTTACAAGTAAAACATTAGAAACCGTTAATTCATCTGATTATTATGATTTTACTATGGGACAATATGAGATATATAAAAAAGATTTAAATTTTAAATAATATATCTATTATAAAATTTAAAATTTATATATATATTTAAAAAATATATGTCTTCATATAATTCGATGTCTAATTTTTTTGAGCATACATTAAATGTTCAAAACAATTCGTTAACAATATTATCAGCTCTTACAGATGTTATAACAAGTAATTCAGAATCTATAATATTAAATTTAGTATCTAATGATAATATAGAATATAATTATAGCTTGCCTACATTAAAATATTTAAAAAATGAAATAACAAGATTAGAAAATAATTTAAATATAATTATAGGGTCTGGCACAGGGAACTCCATTATTGAAACATCTGATGGAGTATATAAAAAATTAGTAGAAAGTAATTTATTTAAAGAGCCAAGAGAAATTGATACATTAAAAACTCCAACAACATTTAATATTAAAAGCAATTGGTTTTTCGAAAGTTTTTTAACTCCACTGTTATATGTTTCATTTGATTTGTCGGACTATGTAGATTATGATGTAAAAGAAATATTTTATAAAAGAATAATAATAAATGCGGATTCAGATGAAACAAAGACATATTATGACAATACATATAAAAATAGAAATGATATAGATTATAATTTATTTATAGAAGATTTGAAATCTAGAAATATTTCATATTTTTCAGATGAAGGAATTGCCAAATTTCCAATTTTTATATCAAGATATTCGGGATATTTTGATGTTATATCATATAAGGATATTATACGAGAAACAATTATAGCAGGGTCACCAGCACAAGAAACCGTAAGAAAATATTTTTTGAATACATTATACTACACAGATAATTTACAAACATATAATAACACAGAAATATTACAGCCGGGAGATAAATTAGAATATGGCCAAATTACAACGTATGAAATAGAAGAAGTTAACACATCAGAAAACTCTATTATAGTTAAAATGCTTTCAGGCAATGAATCAATATCTCCTGGAACAAAAAAATTAAAAATATTAACAGAGGCGTTTTCTGCTAAGACTATACAAATAAATGTAGGATATGATGAGAGAGAGGTAATATTTTTGAAACCTATAGATTCTAATACTAATTTAACAACAATAAATTTTTCGAAGGGAGTTGGATTTTATACAAATGAATTACTAAATAACGACAATGTAAATCTAAAAACATATTACAACGAAAAGGTTATTGACTTTGGTAAACTACTTATAATGATGGCAAAGGATAATATTATACCAGCAATATATGGAATAAAACCAGATCCACCAGATCTCACAAAATCTTCATTTAAAGTTGTAATAATAAATAATCATAAGCGAAATACATCTAGCGTTGAAGATATAAAAAGCAAACTGTCTCAAAAAAATTCATTATATTCCGAGCTAAATCAATTGCAAAATTCAATACAATTAATACGTAATAAATTATATTCATCTCAATTTGAAAACGAACAAGAAAAAAAATCATTGTCAGATCAATTAAATCTACTAATAAAAAATGAAGCCGCTACAAAAAAATTATATATTTCTTTATTATCTGAATTAAATACAATATTACAAGCACCTCCCGCAGAAATATCAAAGCCCAAGTTTAGGGTTCGAGGATTTTTTCCAATACCGGCTCCAAAAATATCAGAAAGCAATATACCGCAGCAAATTGTTCAATTTATTATATCATATAGATATTTGTCAAAGGATGGAACATCTAACAATACAGAGCAATATAATTTTTTAGATGAGAATGGAAATGTATTACAAGGATATTATTCTAATTGGAATGAATATCTAACAGTGCCATTGCGAAAGGTATATGATGAAAGTATTGGAAAATATGTATGGAAAAATGAAAACATAGAAAATGGAGATGTTATAAATATAAATCAAATAGATATACCAATATCAGCTGGTGAAAGCGTTGAAATTAGAGTAAAATCAATATCTGAAGCCGGATATCCAACAAATCCAGTTATATCAGATTGGTCAAAATCTGTCGTGATAACATTTCCAGAAGAATATGAATATATGACAGATCTTATTACAGAATTAAAATCTGTATATACAGAATATATTAGATCGTCTATTTTACAAGATTTAGAAAATATGGGATTAAATTCACACTTATCTAATTCTTTTAATATAAATGATAAATATTTTGTGCATTCTTCTGATAGCATATCATCAGGATTTTTTGATAATGCAGGTAATATAATAAATTTATATGAAAAAATAAAAGCAATAGATACAAGTATAAAGCAAATACAGGATACAATATCTCAAGCTCCTGGAAAACTATTGGTGTATATATTAGGCCCAAATGGAGAAAAATATAATGTTTCTAATAATTCATGTGTTGATATTTTTGCAGGATATTATTATGATATTGTTTCGGGATATCCTCCAAATGAAAGAAAAGGAGCAATAATAACAAATAAATATAAATTGATAATAGAAAATGACGGATTACTTCCATTAAATTTGGTTTCTAGATTCCCAGGCGGAATAGATGAAGATTTAATGGATAGTGATATTTTATCATTGCAGGATGAAGATTATGCAAAGAAAAGAAAATATGATAAGGTTCCATTAATGCTATCATCTGTCAATGCTAATAAAATAGCTAATGATAAATATTTTCAACAAATGCCATTTCAGTCAGCTCAAAGAAAATCTCAATATATTTATTTGCGAAAAAATGATATTGGACTAATAAACGAATTATATAAATATGATAATAATTCATACAATGTTTCTAATAATAGTTTATATCCAGAAATATTATCATATGGTCAATCATATCCATTTATATGGAATTTTAATATAGGAGGACAAAATTCTGGTGGAGGATATTTAAGTGATTTTTGCGTGCATGTGTTACATCCAGATATTCAAGGAGTTACTGATTCATATGATAATATCAATTTTCCACCTGTTTCTTCAATTGGCCCGGCAACGTATCCATTGTTTACACACTCAAAGTTATTTAACATAGAATCATTTCAACCAGATGGAGAAAAACAAGTTGGATATTGTAGAGCAAATTTGCAATCATCAGAAGTAAAAGATCATTATCCATTAAAAATGGGATTTTATGAAAATGATAGATACCTAATAGGAAAAAACACGTGCGGAAACTATCTATACATAGCTCCATCTACATATGATGATATTATTGTGGATGGTACAGATTATTTAGCAAAAAGAACATTAGAAAGTGGAAGCTCTCATAGAATAGAAATTCCAATTATCTATCAATTTAGGATGACAGACTTTTTCGGAGATGGATATGATGGAATTGGACATATAGCTGGTATTTCTAATATGCAAGTTGTTAAAAATGTATCATATGCTAAAAAAATAGGCATTGATTTATATGTAAAAGATACAAGCGTATTTTCATTTGATATTAGAATATCATCAAAATATAAATCATCTACACCAGTAAAAATAACAACTCCAGGCATTTCATCTTCTTATAATACTCATTAAAAATAAATAAAATAATAAAAGAATGAATTCTATATATTTAAGTACTGATAGTATAATTACAAATTCTACTGTATATTTGTGTACACCAAATGGATATTCTAAATCAATAACAATATATAATAGTAATAGTTATAATGTACATTTAAAATTAGCTTTAAATATAGATTATGGAGATTATAATAATTTAAAAATTTTAAATTCTATATTAAATTATGATAATAATACCGGATTATATTATTGGCTATATGAATGTGATATATTATCACAGGGAATGGTAACTATTTTTATTATATCTGATAATGTTTCTATGGAAACATCTGGATATTTAGTAACTATTCCCAATGAACTTATAAATAATCAATTAGAAGAAATAGTAATTAAAAATAAAAATGATGTTGATATAATATCAAGTACAATAGGATTAAAATTAAAAGTTAGCAATGATAATAAATACAATTATTTTCATAATATTTATTATTTGATGTCTAAAAATGGAAAAGGAAATTATAATATACAATTAAACAATGAAATTTCTGATGATGATTCATTTGGTATTATTAGAACAAATCCAAAAATTACAGGAAATGTAAAGTTAACTGTTGATTCATCAGGTGGATTGTGGATGAATAGCATAGATTCTGATATATATTTATCAGATAAAATGTTCAAGAATGTACAAATATCTCATCTTTCTTCATATGCAATAGATCTAAAGCATTTTTTTCAAAATGGTAATACACCAAATGATATAGTATTTAAATTAGATAAATCTGATGATGATTATAAATATGTAAAAAAAAATTTATCACAGCAATATGAAAGATTGTATACATATGGATGTGAATATTCAAAAAATAATATAACAGGTGAAGACTTATCAATATTTGCCCCGTTATTTTTAAAAAAGAAAATTCCCGAATATTTTGTTATATTTAAAACAGAAGGCGCATTAAATGAAATAACATATACAGACTATTGTGATAATAATTCAATTATAGATGATATATTGAAAAAATCATATATTGTTGAGATATTTGATTTGAGCGAAAAATCTAAAATAGGAATATATTTAAGAAATATAATTTCTAGAAAATATTTTGATGAAAATGGTGTGAATGTTTCATTTAAAAAAAATGGATATACAAGCTATAATGGTATTTCATATAAGGACGGATGTTATGTTTCAAAGAAAGAGTATCTTTATGATTTTTTTACAAATAGCCATTCTATAACAGAATTTGATGAATTTATAACGCAAGGATTTGAAAGAAATGGTATTATATTAGATAATATTATAAATCTAGAATTTTTATTTACCGATAAAACATCAAAAAATTATGAGCTGAATAGATACTTTGGATTATATGTAAATACCATAGATTTATTTAAAATGAAAACGGATTTGATTGCATTAAATAAAATGTCACAAGATATAAATCAATATCCTATTCCATCTAATAAAATAATTGAAAAAAATAATATATTTAAAAAATATATCATAAATAATGAAAATGGTATTAAACTTTATTTTGATACATCAACATTAAATGAAAAATATTCTATATTAGATTTTACATCTCAAATATCATCAATAGCACCAATTGATCAATTAAATTATTTATATGAAATAAAGCTATTAGGATGCTGGCAGGATAAAATAAATATAGACGATGTATGCATTTTATATGATGGAGAAGATCTTTCAATGGGGGACGAATGCGTTATAAAAAACATATCATATGATAAGATATATACTATAATTAATTGCAAATTTAATGAGGATCCTAATATTTCAAATAAAATTTTTTATTTTTATTCTGATGAGAAATATGAAAATTATAAGATAAAATTTTTTAATAATAACTATATAGGTGATGATTATAGAAGGCATTTTTGTTTAAAAGATAAATATGGCAATTTATTTACAATTAAGAATTCGTGTATAAAAGAAGTAAATATAACAAATTTTGAGAAAAGAAAAACAATAGAATTATCATTTAAGGATAAGAGTTTTGATTTGAGCTCTATATCTGGCGTTGGTAAATTAAAATATCAAATACGATCTAAACTAATCTCAAAATCATACTCTTCATTAGGAATTAAAATATTAAAAAATTTTAAAAATGGTGATTATATAGAAATTTCTGATGGTATCAGCTCTTCGGATATTCCGCATAGATGGAGATTGATTGCTAATGAATCTTATTTAACATCAGATAATTCTATTTTTTTATCATATGGAATAGGAAATGATTTAGATGGACTATATTATTATACATATTTTTATCCCTCAGATATTTCATTATCAGAATTAGCAAAAAATATTTCAGATGGATTTAAATTATTTGAATTTAAAACCTTTTATATATTTAATAAAAATGAAAATATTTATTTTATTTCAAATGTAAAAGGCATAGATTCCGAATCATATTATTTAAAATATGAAATTTATGATGCCGATACAATATCTGTTATGAATCAAAGCGTTGAAAGAATAGGAAAAATAAATTTTATAGGTGCCTCTGATTATAATAATAATAAATCTATTATATCAATATCTGATTTAGGTAAGATATCTGATGATGATTTTGCTATGACAAACGATGGTTTTTCAAAGATAAAAAAATATAAAATATCTAATTCAAATATAATATATTCATTGTATATAGATGAGATAGAATTTTTAGAAAATGAAATAAGTGATATAAAAAATATAGATGAATATTATACATTAACATTAGAAGATAAAAAATCACAATTTTATATATCTAATGACGATAGAATATCTATATATGAAAGCTTTTATCCAAAGATTTCATTATTATCTTTTTCGGGATTGAAGGATTTTGATACAGACATATTTTTATCAGATTATAATAAATCATATAATAATGAATTAATAAAATATTATAGCAATAAATATGGCGTTGCAAATGTAATAGAAATTGATGATTTAAATAATACTATTACAATAGATTTAAACAATATAGATTTATTACAGGGAGAAACAATATCATTTGCTATATTAGATGATGATATGCCTATATATCATAAAGAATGGATGATAGAAAAAACCATAAATAATAATGTATTTTATTGTCATGGATTCTTGCCATCTGAATTAATGAATAAAAATATAATATTACTTCCAGAAGAAAGTGTTTTATATTATAATGATTCAAGTTTATTTAATTTTAATGGATTTTTTGATTTAACAAATTTTGTAACAGAAGATATAGAAAACGAGTATGAAAATCTAAAAAAAGAATGGAACCTTGAAAGATTTAATTTATCAAAAATAAAAAGCGAGTATGATTTATTATTAGAACAATATCAATCTTCATTATGTTTAAAATCAAAGGTTGAACCATATATTTTAAAATGGGTAAAAAATGGAAGCAATATAAGAGATGTAGATTATAGACTAAATAATAGTATATCATTTGGAGCAATGAATTTTTCTCCAAGTGAACTTTTTAATGATGATGATCCAAATTATCATACGCACGAATGGTATTACATAGATAAAGTTCCACAATGTATTGTTGATAAAACATCTATTGATAATTATTGTATTGGAGAACTTTTAGATATTATAGATTTTACATCCACAGATATAGATTTTTTCACATTATATTTTTCATCGGGATATCCAACAGAATATTATAATAATAATAAATTAGAACTATTTTCAAAAAAGAAATATTCAACATTTAGATACGATTCGAGTATAGATAAAGTATATACATTTTTTAGGGGAAGATATTTGACTATTGATAATTATAAATATAATAATTATAAATTTTCTGTTGTCTTAAGTACATCTCCTGCTAATATAGATACTAATGATCCTCCTGTATCATATGAGACAATTGTTAATGAAAAATGGAAATTTATTTTAATCAAAATAAAACTGTCTATATCATCATATAAATATGAAAATGGAAATATTTCATATTTGGATTTATATACATTCAATAATATTTCGCAAAAGTCTGTAATAAATTTTGGATATGGTAGTACATTTTTAGAATCTCCAATGGATATAAAAATATCACAGCCACTGAATTTAGAACATTATAGTCATTTTTTTAATAATATAAATACATTTGGATTATTTAGCAATAATATTTCAAATTTAGAATTTGAAATTAATCAAAATGAGGATGGAATGTATAATAGACTAACTGCTATAGCAGATTTATCACATATAACATTACCTACTGTAGAGTACGTCGAGAAAACAAATCAGATTGTAAAATTTGAAAATAATCTTTCATATATAAAACCTGAATATTTAAACGCATCATTACCATTTTATTTACCAAATTTTGACTTTTGGGGCAATAGCATTATGTTTTATGAAAATGGAGGATATGGATATGGAAATTATTTGAAATATAAACTTTCATTTGCATATTTGATAGATATTATATCTAATGATAATAATGAAATGAAATATATAATATCTAAATCTAATGGAGATATAACAAATACAAAAGATTTTAATATTAGGTGTATTCATCCTGATGAATTAACAAAATTAAATGAATTAGTACCGCAAAATATTTTGAATAAACCATCGCAATATTATGAATATGATATTATAGGATATGAAATGAAAAAAATATCTAATAAAAATATCATATACAGATATGGCGGAAATTATATTCCCAAATTTAAAGATGTATTGATATTTGATTTGAGAGAAGATGATGATTTTACTATATTAACAAAAAGGGATTATCTTATGCTAAATACTCATTTAAATATTTCAAATGATAATTCTATATTATTAAAAAATCAATTTTATAATAAGGTATCTAATGAAGATGATTTGATATCATCTGTAACATTTGGACTAGATCCTATATATCCATTAATAGATGAAATTGCAATAGATAAAAAAAATATAAATATTTGGAATTCATCTTTTGATAATAATTATTATAATTTGTATTATACAAAATCTAAATATAATAATAAAAATGGATTTAATAATTTAAAGGAAATAAAATCATTTATGGGAAGTAAAGGAATGAATATAGAAAATGAAATAAATTTATCAGAATTTATAGTAAGAAAATATAATAATATAAATGAATATGATGCATTAAATGATGAGATTGCATATGCTTTTGATAATGATAAAATTATAATTATTATAAATTTTAAAAATAGACTAATTAGAAACCTTATGGGAGATGGACATGATGATAAGGTAAAAAAGGTATTTAAGAATTTTGCCGACAAGGGCATAATAAGTATAAATGATATTGATAATATGACAAAATCATATATCATTGAAAATATAATAGACTTGTATAAACTAGATAAAATAGAACTTTATACAAAAAATATACAAAATAATAGTGAAATTTTTGATATTGAAAATGGAAAAACATTGTCCGAACAAAATATTCATAATAAAAAATATGTGCTGAAAAAAGATTTTCAAAAAGATTATATAGATAATATGAGTGTTAAAATAGAATTAAATATGCTAGAATATAACAATATACAAATTGCAATAAATTCTATTGTGAAAAAATGAATAAATTATGAGAAAAAGTAAATATTTAATAATAAACAGTTTTTATTTTGATTTCAATAATGATTTAACAGAAATTACAAATGTCAAAAAATTATTTAAAAATCAAACTGTTTTAGATTTATTTAGATTTGATAAAATAACTATTATAAAAAAAATAAATTATGAGAACAATATTAATTTTATATATTTGCCGCAATCTATTGAAATAATAGATGATGAATCATTTGAAAGTAATCAAATTAAAATATTAGATTTATCAAATTGTATAAATTTAAAAATTATTAAATTTTGGGCGTTTAGGAATAATCAAAT
>Ga0209204_1002257_pt1 | contig 16138 bp, 7 predicted proteins | sample AD_JPNMR2_MetaG_FD_184425 | JGI IMG/M metagenome (GOLD analysis project Ga0209204, IMG submission 184425) | Active sludge microbial communities of municipal wastewater-treating anaerobic digesters from Japan - AD_JPNMR2_MetaG (SPAdes) (version 2) | ecosystem: Engineered > Bioreactor > Anaerobic >...
GTAGAACTAGTAAGGCCACTAATTTGTTTGTCCACGTCATAAAATGTGGTTTGTGTGGTGCGCCTCTTCATTTTGTTGACAAAGGTAAATTGTCTAAAAGTGGCCAATATTTACAATGCGTTAACAATAGGAGATTTGGAAATTGTCCAACCAAATATGTACCATACCACGAATTTGAAAAGATAATTTTTGATAATGTTGAGAAATTAGACATATCGAAATTATTGCCCAACAACAATGAAGTTGAATCACAATTGAATGACTTGAATAGTAAGCTAATAGCCATTACACAACAATTGAATGAGTCCAAGAATGCGGTAGAAAACTTGACAGACACTATTGCCAAGACTAAGGACAACAGAGTTAGAGCACAATTAGAAAATAGATTATCAACAATTTTTGATAAAATAGAACAATTGGAAAATGAAAGTAGTAAAATACAGGATGAAATGTCTAAGCTTAAAATGCAAAAAGAGGAATTACAGGAACAAATAAATAATGCCACTCGAGTTTATCAATTGTTAAACTCAGCCAAGGATGAAGAAGAAAAGATAAATATTAGGTTGAAATTGCGTCAGATTATACAAAATACTATAGAGGTAATCAAAGTTTATCCATTGTTAGAACCTTATAAAAAGTATCAAGAAATAGAAAAACCAGAAGAGGGAATGACGCTCATTAAGTACATGGATAACAAATACCTTGACAAGATCACTGTAAAGTTTAAGGGTGGGGCATTTCGCATATTATTTTTTACAGGCTTATTTGATCCATATGATATTGACCAGGATTAAAACCGTCTATAACATGCTAAAGTTATATATAGTTTTACCAAGTATAAGCATAAGTAATACCATTAAACACATACTTGATTAAGGTAAAACATTATATTGTGCAAGGGTTATAAATTGCTATACAGGTTATGGTATACAATAAAGTGGTGTAAACTTTTAGCATGCCACCCTAATAAACATCAGGGCAAGCTAAACATAGATGAATACTGGTTTTAGGCCATATTACAATACCCAAATTGATACCAGACAAATATTGTATTTTAGGCTGAATTTATAGACATGGCACAAACACTGATGAACACTGGATATTGTAATTGCTCCATTTCGTAGGATGCCCTAGAATGAAATCAAAAAAGCTAAAAGGTATAAACATACCACCCAATTTAAGTTAGGGGCCTTCTAGGGCATCCTAGAGGGGCTATGCAAAACAAAAAGCCTATAAACACTGATGAATACTGGGTTTTTGGGCTGAATTTATAGACATGGCACAAACACTGATGAATACTGGGTTTTCGGGCTATATTGCAAATGATACAAAAAAGACCCATTCCACCCTATATTATTTTTGCAGCAACTTGGTATATAGCCTCAGGCATCGTCTCAGCGTATCTCCTCGTAGTGGAAATATCCGCATGACCTAAAACTTTTTGGACTACATCAATTGGTTGGCCTTGAGCAAGTAATTTTGTAGCCAATGTATGTCTCATTCTATGACAATGGAAATTTACACCAGTTACCTTTTTAATATTGTATGCATAAACTTTTAATGTGCCAGCACTAACACCAAACAATTCAGCTTGGCCACGCTTGCTCTCAGCCAATTCAATGATGGCTTTGGCAACCGTAACATCGGTTACTGGAGCTATACGGTCTTTATTACCCTTACCATGATGCACTTTGACAAATACGGAATTATTGTCAATAAAAACATCATCAGGACTGAGGTTAGCTACCTCACTTACTCGTAAGCCAGCATAAAGCATAGTCATAAAGGCTAATTTGATATGATAGGGTAATTTATCCATAGCTGACTTAACCTTGGCCAACTCATCATCGGTTAGGAAGTCAGGATTACGTTTTTGCTCAGCCACTCTAAGCCTTCTCATAATAATTGGATTGCCTTTAACTATGCCTTCTTCACATAAATAGTCATAGAAGCTCTTAACAGCACCCAATATGCAATTAACCGTCTTTGGAGCCAAGCCTAAACATACCAAGTAATTCCTGAAGGCCTTACTTTCCTTACCATTTACTTGGGCATAGTCTAAACCTTGAAGCTCAAGCCAATTGGAGAATTTCTCCAAGTGCTTGGCATAGCTTGAGATGGTATGTACACTCTTACCCTTTGCTTTTAAGTCAGCCAAATATTGATCAATCATATCTCCTCACCCCCACTATAACATAGGATACGCTATATTATAGAGGATGTCAAGTTAATTTCTAAATTCACAGCGAACAACTGATGAAGCGTTAAAGGGTGTGGTACCCCTCTAAAATTTCTACCTAAAATTTGACCTAGCCACCCATAAACTGTATACATAAAAAATTACCACCCTAAATTTGAGTAGGCCACCCATAAACTGTATATTGTATACTGTATTTTATAATAAATTAGCAACTTTGTTTAGCATAAAAACATACATTGGGACATACATAAATCTACTATATAGATAAAAGGGGATATCAAAATGTTTAGAGTAAAACCATACATTGGAGTATCCAAATATGTATTATATGAGTAGATATCAAAGAAATTAGAGTTTAGAAAGGAGGTAAGTTGGCATGAACTTGAAGGAATTACGTAAGTCTAAAAAATTAACTTATCGTGAGTTATCCAGTATAACAGGCCTGTCCAGATCAAGCATATTTTACATTGAAAACGGATATGTTATGCCATGGAAGCAAACCCGTGAAAAGATAGAAAAGGCCTTAGGCGTAGAGATAGACTGGTTAACACCAAGACTGAATTATTTGGCAAATAAGGCTAAAAACAAAAATGAATATTTGGAATTAACCAAGGAAACATTAAACAGTGCCATTGACAAGGTGAGGTGAAAATAAATGAAAAATATTACTGCCAATGTGCTCAGCCCTTGGAAAGTAGAAAATGGAGAGCTTTTAGCTCCAGTAGTCCTGATTAAAGAAGGTGTCCATTGTGGCTCGCATGGTTGTATATTTTGGCCAAGTGAAGTATTAGCAGAATCGGCAAAATTATGGGAAGGTAAACCAGTAACCTTAGGGCATCCAGTTAAAGACAACAGTTTTGTCAGTGTTAAAGAGAAATTGGACTCCATAGTCGGCAAGGTAACTAATGTCAGATTTAACAACAAGACCAAAGCCTTGGAAGGCATTGTAAGAATTCCTATCAGCAAAGCCAATGTCCAAGGTGTTAAGGAAGTCTCGGTAGGTGTCTTTTCTGACGATATCTACATCACGGGTACCTATGACGGCAAACAATACAGTGCAATAGCACAAAATTGTATACCAGACCATCTAGCACTGTTGCCTAATGAAAAAGGAGCTTGCTCATTCTTAGACGGCTGCGGGATCAGAGCTAACAACGAAGCAGAAGACCTTGTAATAAAAATATTTAATGCATTAAACAAGGATGTGGAAAACAAGATGAAGATAGAACCATTGTTGCCAACTGGTCTTAATGTTAACGAAAAGAAAGAGGAGGTGAATTTAACGGAATTGCAGGCTTGGGCTGATACTAACGGCATATTGTTGCCAACTGAATTCAACAGGAAGATCAGGGCCAACCCTAACCATAGGACAAATGAAATTGAACCACTGTTACCAACCAGCTACAGCTGGTAATAATAAGGAGGTTATAGAATGGGACGATATAACAGCAATACATTACCAGAAAGGAAAGAGGAAAGCAAAAGACGGTATGAGAAAGGCAAGCATCCCATATATGACAAAACCTATGGCAATCGTGAGTTTAGCTGGGTACTCAATCCAAGAAATGCTAACGACAATGGTTGTACTGGTTATCCAGATATCATGCCGACCTATCCAGAAGGTGCAAAGTATTGGTTGGACAACGTTAAGATTAAAAAAGAACGATTGGAAAAGCAGCTAACAGAAGCTTACGCCAAATGGAAAGCTGAAACCAAGGCCAAGGTCAAGAAGGGCTACATTAGCTTGGACGAGGCATGCGAGAACAAGCCATATGATTTGCTTAAGCTCGAAGGCCAATATGATTTAGCAGTTGAGGAAGTAGAAGAATTGGAACGCATAGTAAAAGGGTTTGAGAAAGTTAAGGAGAAGGCCAAGGAAAATAGACTTGAAGGCTTTAAGGCCAGCATGGCTCATTGGTCAAGGTCAACGCCACAAGCCAAAGAACCATTAGAATTTGGGCCAGAAGGTCGAGAGCAATTTGATAATGATGTTTTAATAAGCATTGATGGCCAAAAAGTAAAGTTAAACAGCAAAGGAGAGCCAATCATAAAAGACAAAAGATCGCCTTATAACGGAATGCCAGTTTGGCAATATAGGCGAGATGTAGTAGAGCCTTGGCTTGCTGCCAAAAAGGAAGCAAAACAAAAAGCTGAGCAGGAAGCACAAGAAATTTTGGAGGGCAAAGAAGTGGTATTCGATATACCTTTGCCACCGAAACCTAAAGTTGATGAAATAGAAGAGGATGAGATGCTTTTTGCTGATATGGAAAAAGAAAATAAGGATTTACACTCGGCGTAGCCTGTATACAGTGAAAAGGTTGGGACCCCCTACCTCCTAACCTGAGCCTGTATACAGTGAAAAGGTTGGGGTCCGCCTCCGCTCCAACCTAAGCTTGGGTGTAAAACACACAATCACTCATTTCCTGGAATGGGGTGGGGTTGCATCCCCCCCACCCCCACAAATAAAGATAAACATTAGACTTGACTAATTTTGTTAGATATGATATAATTTTGTTAGTTCAGCCAAGAAAGAAATGGTTTCAATGGGTATTTCCTCGGTATCGAGGTTACCTCTTCACATGCCACAGGGGGTAGGGGGTTGGTCGCCTCTACCCCCATAAACTAGGAGGGATAAAATACCTTAGGGGGGTATTGATTTGAGAAGAAATGTAAAACTGACCGAAAACAGTAAAGTTGTCTTAAAGGGTGATTTGCAACCAGAAGACAAAAAAACTTTAACAGCTATTTTAATTTTGACTGGGAAAATAGGCAAAGATTTTGCATTAAAAATAAAGGATTTATCTAGATTTATGGCATTAAAGAAGCCTTACCACAAAGAAACACTGGATAAAGTTAGGGCAAGCGTGGACAGATTATTGAATAGCAGAATTCAACTGTATGATAAAAATAATTTAATGTCCGAATTTGTGTTTTTAGAAGGCATACAAAATTACAAGGATGATACAGTTTTTGGTGTAGTATCAAACGATATTTACTATATCGTTAGAATACTGAATGACTTTGGAATAGATATATTTAATAAAACTAAATAGGAGGTATGGCATGTGAAGAAAAGACCAAAAAATAATGTAAAATTATTAGACGAAATAATTAGAATAAATCCTTTTTTAATCACAGATAGAGAATTATCGGAACAAGGAACATATTATAAAGAGTATAGTAAAGGTAAAGGTATTATTGTTCATGGAAAATTGTATGATACTGATAGAGATGTATTTATAGCCATATTATCTTTAATTGGTGAAACTGCAGAAGAAGTCGAATTAAAAATAACTGACATAGGACGAGCCATGAGATTAAAAAATCCTCGTGATAAACCAACAATTAAAAGGATAAAGGAAAGCATAGACAGATTATTGAAAACTAAATTAGAATTATGTACCAAGGAAAAGTCAGAAGACCATAATATTACACTTTTACAAGGTAATATAGCTCAAGATAACAATATAGTTACTATTTCTATAGCAGATTATATGTGGCTGATGAAAGAGTTAAATTGGGGGTATTTTTATGCTAATACAAACATTTATTTTGACCTAAATAGCTCTATTGCTAGAAGTTTATATTTATTCTTAAACAGTCAACAATTTTTTACAACTGGCAAAGCACCGTATGAGGTTTACCTTGATAAACTGTGCAAATTTATAAATTATACACCGAATTCACCAATTTGGAGGAAGCGATCAATTATTAAGAAACAATTGGAAACATTAAAGTCAGAAGGTATAATTAGCAATTTCAACATAGATATAAAACGAGGTTTAGAACAAAACGGATTAATAAGAATTGAAAAAGGTAAAACTGTAAAGCATCCTAAAACTCATGGTAAGAGATCCAAGGTAACGTGTACCATAATAGAAGAGTAAAAACGTAGTATTGCAGTATGCTTTCATTTTATAAATCCAGTAATACCAAGGCTTAACATAGTAAGTAGAGTTATATCTTTCCAAAGCATACCTTGACAAAAAGGGGGGGTAGAACAAAAGTTCCAGCCTAGATGGAACAAAAGTACACGCATAAAAGTAAAAAATAAAGTGAAAAAAAGCGTAGTTTTGAAAGAGGGTAAACGTAGTTTTGAAGGAGGGTAAACGTAGTTTTGAAGGAGGTTCATAGCCTACTAGCCCAGTGGTAGCAAGGCTTTGCGGAAAGTGTAGGGATTATATAGGGATATTATAGGGATATATATAATATATATAATATATATATATATTATTAATAATATTTATTTTATTAAAATAAATATTATAAGCAGTTTTTTGGAATAGCTACTCCAGCTAAAGCTGGTATAGCTTGTCCATTTTGTAGAAGTAGTATAAAAACACTCATCGTATTCACTACGTGAATACTCAGAGTGTTTTATATACCCCTTCGGGGTATATAAAATACTCTACTTATGTTTTTATTTATGGTATAGCTACTCCATAGAAATAATAAATTAGTATAATTTCTCCATAGAAACAATAGAATGGTATAGCTACTCCAGCTAAAGCTGGTGTAGCTAACCCATAGTAATTTAACTTAGCTTTCTCCATAGTAATTTTTGTATTGGTTAGATTTCTCCATAGAAACAATAGAATGGTATAGCTACTCCAGCTAAAGCTGGTGTAGCTTGTCCATAGTAATTTTTGTATTAGCTAGATTTCTCCAGAATAATTTAACTTAGCTTTCTCCAGAACAATTTAACTTGGTTAGATTTCGCCAAAATAGCTAAAGCTAAGATGGCTTGTCCAATGAAATTTAGACAATATGATTCCGCAGTATTGTATACAATATACAGTATACAAATATAAAACTATTTACAATATATCTAAATTGTGATATACTCTACCCAGTTGGTCGGTGGGGGGGTTTGTATACACATGGTTAAAGCCTATTCTTATGTTCGGTTTAGCTCTCCAGAGCAAGAACAGGGAGACTCGCTCAGGCGTCAGGTTGAGCAAGCAGAAAAATACGCCAAAGAGCATGACTTGACCCTTGACAACAGTTTAATGATCGATAAAGGATTGTCAGCCTACAATGGTGCTCATCGATATAAAGGTGCCTTGGGCGAATTTTTAAGATTGGTAAAAGAAGGAAAAATACCTCAAGGATCGGTGCTGATAGTTGAGAATTTGGACAGGTTATCAAGAGAGGACGTATTGGATGCGCTGAATCAGTTTATCAGCTTGATTGAAGCTGGCATTAAACTTGTAACCCTCCAAGATGGGCAAGAATATGACAAGGAAAGCATAAGCAACAATTGGGCACAATTGATCATTTCAATCTCCTATATGGCGAGGGCACATGAGGAGTCGTCCACTAAAAGCAAGCGTCTAAAAGCAGCATGGCAACATAAGCGAGAATTAGCCTACAAAAACGATCAAAAGCTAACAACTAGGACACCATATTGGATCAAACTAGAGAACGGCAAGTTTGTTTTAATACCAGAAATATGCCAAGCTGTAAAGAAAATATTTGAACTTAATTTAGAAGGCCAAGGGCATGAGAGGATCGCAAAGTTGTTAAATACTGATCCTCACATGTGGAAACCACCAAAGGGAAAAAGAAATAAAACTGGTGGTTGGCGTGCCTCTTACATCAACAAAATCTTAAACAACAGAGCCGTAATAGGCGAATTTCAACCGTATGTTGTAAAACAAGACGGTGAAAAGCGGATAAGAGAGCCGATAGGTGAACCTATACCAGATTACTTTCCAGCAGTCATAGATAAGGATTTATTCTATCAAGTGCAGGCTAAAATAAAAGCCAATAGAGAAAGAAGAGGCAATGCAGGCGGTAGAACTAGTAAGGCCACTAATTTGTTTGTGCATGTCATTAAATGTGGTTTATGTGGTGCTCCTCTCAATTTCGTCAACAAGGGAAAACCGCCTAAAGGTGGCCAATATTTACAATGCGACAATAACAGGAGATTTGGAAATTGTCCAACCAAATGTATACCTTACTACAAGTTGGAAAAGATTATTTTTGATAATTTTGAGGAATTAGACATATCGAAATTATTACCCAACAACAATGAAGTTGAATCGCAAGTAAATGACTTGAATAATAAGCTAATAGCCATTACACAACAATTGAATGAATCTAAGAATGCGGTAGAAAACTTAACAGACACCATAGCTAAGACTAAGGATCATAGAGTAAGAGAGCAATTGGAAAATAGGTTGTCAAAAGTTTTTGATAAAATAGAACAATTAGAAAATGAATGCAGTAAAATACAGGATGAAATGTCCAAGCTAAAAATGCAAAAAGAGGAATTACAGGAACAAATAGATAATGCCACTCGAGTTTATCAGCTATTAAACTCCGCCAAGGATGAAGAAGAAAGGATAAATATTAGGTTAAAATTGCGTCAGATTATCCAAAATACTATAGAGGTAATCAAAGTTTATCCATTATTGGAGCCTTATAAAAAATTTCAAGAAATAGAAAAACCAGAAGAGGGAATGACGCTCATTAAGTACATGGATAACAAATACCTTGACAAGATCACTGTAAAGTTTAAGGGTGGGGCATTTCGCATATTATTTTTTACAGGCTTATTTGATCCATATGATATTGACCAGGATTAAAACCGTCTATAACATGCTAAAGTTATATATAGTTTTACCAAGTATAAGCATAAGTAATACCATTAAACACATACTTGATTAAGGTAAAACATTATATTGTGCAAGGGTTATAAATTGCTATACAGGTTATGGTATACAATAAAGTGGTGTAAACTTTTAGCATGCCACCCTAATAAACATCAGGGCAAGCTAAACATAGATGAATACTGGTTTTAGGCCATATTACAATACCCAAATTGATACCAGACAAATATTGTATTTTAGGCTGAATTTATAGACATGGCACAAACACTGATGAACACTGGATATTGTAATTGCTCCATTTCGTAGGATGCCCTAGAATGAAATCAAAAAAGCTAAAAGGTATAAACATACCACCCAATTTAAGTTAGGGGCCTTCTAGGGCATCCTAGAGGGGCTATGCAAAACAAAAAGCCTATAAACACTGATGAATACTGGGTTTTTGGGCTGAATTTATAGACATGGCACAAACACTGATGAATACTGGGTTTTCGGGCTATATTGCAAATGATACAAAAAAGACCCATTCCACCCTATATTATTTTTGCAGCAACTTGGTATATAGCCTCAGGCATCGTCTCAGCGTATCTCCTCGTAGTGGAAATATCCGCATGACCTAAAACTTTTTGGACTACATCAATTGGTTGGCCTTGAGCAAGTAATTTTGTAGCCAATGTATGTCTCATTCTATGACAATGGAAATTTACACCAGTTACCTTTTTAATATTGTATGCATAAACTTTTAATGTGCCAGCACTAACACCAAACAATTCAGCTTGGCCACGCTTGCTCTCAGCCAATTCAATGATGGCTTTGGCAACCGTAACATCGGTTACTGGAGCTATACGGTCTTTATTACCCTTACCATGATGCACTTTGACAAATACGGAATTATTGTCAATAAAAACATCATCAGGACTGAGGTTAGCTACCTCACTTACTCGTAAGCCAGCATAAAGCATAGTCATAAAGGCTAATTTGATATGATAGGGTAATTTATCCATAGCTGACTTAACCTTGGCCAACTCATCATCGGTTAGGAAGTCAGGATTACGTTTTTGCTCAGCCACTCTAAGCCTTCTCATAATAATTGGATTGCCTTTAACTATGCCTTCTTCACATAAATAGTCATAGAAGCTCTTAACAGCACCCAATATGCAATTAACCGTCTTTGGAGCCAAGCCTAAACATACCAAGTAATTCCTGAAGGCCTTACTTTCCTTACCATTTACTTGGGCATAGTCTAAACCTTGAAGCTCAAGCCAATTGGAGAATTTCTCCAAGTGCTTGGCATAGCTTGAGATGGTATGTACACTCTTACCCTTTGCTTTTAAGTCAGCCAAATATTGATCAATCATATCTCCTCACCCCCACTATAACATAGGATACGCTATATTATAGAGGATGTCAAGTTAATTTCTAAATTCACAGCGAACAACTGATGAAGCGTTAAAGGGTGTGGTACCCCTCTAAAATTTCTACCTAAAATTTGACCTAGCCACCCATAAACTGTATACATAAAAAATTACCACCCTAAATTTGAGTAGGCCACCCATAAACTGTATATTGTATACTGTATTTTATAATAAATTAGCAACTTTGTTTAGCATAAAAACATACATTGGGACATACATAAATCTACTATATAGATAAAAGGGGATATCAAAATGTTTAGAGTAAAACCATACATTGGAGTATCCAAATATGTATTATATGAGTAGATATCAAAGAAATTAGAGTTTAGAAAGGAGGTAAGTTGGCATGAACTTGAAGGAATTACGTAAGTCTAAAAAATTAACTTATCGTGAGTTATCCAGTATAACAGGCCTGTCCAGATCAAGCATATTTTACATTGAAAACGGATATGTTATGCCATGGAAGCAAACCCGTGAAAAGATAGAAAAGGCCTTAGGCGTAGAGATAGACTGGTTAACACCAAGACTGAATTATTTGGCAAATAAGGCTAAAAACAAAAATGAATATTTGGAATTAACCAAGGAAACATTAAACAGTGCCATTGACAAGGTGAGGTGAAAATAAATGAAAAATATTACTGCCAATGTGCTCAGCCCTTGGAAAGTAGAAAATGGAGAGCTTTTAGCTCCAGTAGTCCTGATTAAAGAAGGTGTCCATTGTGGCTCGCATGGTTGTATATTTTGGCCAAGTGAAGTATTAGCAGAATCGGCAAAATTATGGGAAGGTAAACCAGTAACCTTAGGGCATCCAGTTAAAGACAACAGTTTTGTCAGTGTTAAAGAGAAATTGGACTCCATAGTCGGCAAGGTAACTAATGTCAGATTTAACAACAAGACCAAAGCCTTGGAAGGCATTGTAAGAATTCCTATCAGCAAAGCCAATGTCCAAGGTGTTAAGGAAGTCTCGGTAGGTGTCTTTTCTGACGATATCTACATCACGGGTACCTATGACGGCAAACAATACAGTGCAATAGCACAAAATTGTATACCAGACCATCTAGCACTGTTGCCTAATGAAAAAGGAGCTTGCTCATTCTTAGACGGCTGCGGGATCAGAGCTAACAACGAAGCAGAAGACCTTGTAATAAAAATATTTAATGCATTAAACAAGGATGTGGAAAACAAGATGAAGATAGAACCATTGTTGCCAACTGGTCTTAATGTTAACGAAAAGAAAGAGGAGGTGAATTTAACGGAATTGCAGGCTTGGGCTGATACTAACGGCATATTGTTGCCAACTGAATTCAACAGGAAGATCAGGGCCAACCCTAACCATAGGACAAATGAAATTGAACCACTGTTACCAACCAGCTACAGCTGGTAATAATAAGGAGGTTATAGAATGGGACGATATAACAGCAATACATTACCAGAAAGGAAAGAGGAAAGCAAAAGACGGTATGAGAAAGGCAAGCATCCCATATATGACAAAACCTATGGCAATCGTGAGTTTAGCTGGGTACTCAATCCAAGAAATGCTAACGACAATGGTTGTACTGGTTATCCAGATATCATGCCGACCTATCCAGAAGGTGCAAAGTATTGGTTGGACAACGTTAAGATTAAAAAAGAACGATTGGAAAAGCAGCTAACAGAAGCTTACGCCAAATGGAAAGCTGAAACCAAGGCCAAGGTCAAGAAGGGCTACATTAGCTTGGACGAGGCATGCGAGAACAAGCCATATGATTTGCTTAAGCTCGAAGGCCAATATGATTTAGCAGTTGAGGAAGTAGAAGAATTGGAACGCATAGTAAAAGGGTTTGAGAAAGTTAAGGAGAAGGCCAAGGAAAATAGACTTGAAGGCTTTAAGGCCAGCATGGCTCATTGGTCAAGGTCAACGCCACAAGCCAAAGAACCATTAGAATTTGGGCCAGAAGGTCGAGAGCAATTTGATAATGATGTTTTAATAAGCATTGATGGCCAAAAAGTAAAGTTAAACAGCAAAGGAGAGCCAATCATAAAAGACAAAAGATCGCCTTATAACGGAATGCCAGTTTGGCAATATAGGCGAGATGTAGTAGAGCCTTGGCTTGCTGCCAAAAAGGAAGCAAAACAAAAAGCTGAGCAGGAAGCACAAGAAATTTTGGAGGGCAAAGAAGTGGTATTCGATATACCTTTGCCACCGAAACCTAAAGTTGATGAAATAGAAGAGGATGAGATGCTTTTTGCTGATATGGAAAAAGAAAATAAGGATTTACACTCGGCGTAGCCTGTATACAGTGAAAAGGTTGGGACCCCCTACCTCCTAACCTGAGCCTGTATACAGTGAAAAGGTTGGGGTCCGCCTCCGCTCCAACCTAAGCTTGGGTGTAAAACACACAATCACTCATTTCCTGGAATGGGGTGGGGTTGCATCCCCCCCACCCCCACAAATAAAGATAAACATTAGACTTGACTAATTTTGTTAGATATGATATAATTTTGTTAGTTCAGCCAAGAAAGAAATGGTTTCAATGGGTATTTCCTCGGTATCGAGGTTACCTCTTCACATGCCACAGGGGGTAGGGGGTTGGTCGCCTCTACCCCCATAAACTAGGAGGGATAAAATACCTTAGGGGGGTATTGATTTGAGAAGAAATGTAAAACTGACCGAAAACAGTAAAGTTGTCTTAAAGGGTGATTTGCAACCAGAAGACAAAAAAACTTTAACAGCTATTTTAATTTTGACTGGGAAAATAGGCAAAGATTTTGCATTAAAAATAAAGGATTTATCTAGATTTATGGCATTAAAGAAGCCTTACCACAAAGAAACACTGGATAAAGTTAGGGCAAGCGTGGACAGATTATTGAATAGCAGAATTCAACTGTATGATAAAAATAATTTAATGTCCGAATTTGTGTTTTTAGAAGGCATACAAAATTACAAGGATGATACAGTTTTTGGTGTAGTATCAAACGATATTTACTATATCGTTAGAATACTGAATGACTTTGGAATAGATATATTTAATAAAACTAAATAGGAGGTATGGCATGTGAAGAAAAGACCAAAAAATAATGTAAAATTATTAGACGAAATAATTAGAATAAATCCTTTTTTAATCACAGATAGAGAATTATCGGAACAAGGAACATATTATAAAGAGTATAGTAAAGGTAAAGGTATTATTGTTCATGGAAAATTGTATGATACTGATAGAGATGTATTTATAGCCATATTATCTTTAATTGGTGAAACTGCAGAAGAAGTCGAATTAAAAATAACTGACATAGGACGAGCCATGAGATTAAAAAATCCTCGTGATAAACCAACAATTAAAAGGATAAAGGAAAGCATAGACAGATTATTGAAAACTAAATTAGAATTATGTACCAAGGAAAAGTCAGAAGACCATAATATTACACTTTTACAAGGTAATATAGCTCAAGATAACAATATAGTTACTATTTCTATAGCAGATTATATGTGGCTGATGAAAGAGTTAAATTGGGGGTATTTTTATGCTAATACAAACATTTATTTTGACCTAAATAGCTCTATTGCTAGAAGTTTATATTTATTCTTAAACAGTCAACAATTTTTTACAACTGGCAAAGCACCGTATGAGGTTTACCTTGATAAACTGTGCAAATTTATAAATTATACACCGAATTCACCAATTTGGAGGAAGCGATCAATTATTAAGAAACAATTGGAAACATTAAAGTCAGAAGGTATAATTAGCAATTTCAACATAGATATAAAACGAGGTTTAGAACAAAACGGATTAATAAGAATTGAAAAAGGTAAAACTGTAAAGCATCCTAAAACTCATGGTAAGAGATCCAAGGTAACGTGTACCATAATAGAAGAGTAAAAACGTAGTATTGCAGTATGCTTTCATTTTATAAATCCAGTAATACCAAGGCTTAACATAGTAAGTAGAGTTATATCTTTCCAAAGCATACCTTGACAAAAAGGGGGGGTAGAACAAAAGTTCCAGCCTAGATGGAACAAAAGTACACGCATAAAAGTAAAAAATAAAGTGAAAAAAAGCGTAGTTTTGAAAGAGGGTAAACGTAGTTTTGAAGGAGGGTAAACGTAGTTTTGAAGGAGGTTCATAGCCTACTAGCCCAGTGGTAGCAAGGCTTTGCGGAAAGTGTAGGGATTATATAGGGATATTATAGGGATATATATAATATATATAATATATATATATATTATTAATAATATTTATTTTATTAAAATAAATATTATAAGCAGTTTTTTGGAATAGCTACTCCAGCTAAAGCTGGTATAGCTTGTCCATTTTGTAGAAGTAGTATAAAAACACTCATCGTATTCACTACGTGAATACTCAGAGTGTTTTATATACCCCTTCGGGGTATATAAAATACTCTACTTATGTTTTTATTTATGGTATAGCTACTCCATAGAAATAATAAATTAGTATAATTTCTCCATAGAAACAATAGAATGGTATAGCTACTCCAGCTAAAGCTGGTGTAGCTAACCCATAGTAATTTAACTTAGCTTTCTCCATAGTAATTTTTGTATTGGTTAGATTTCTCCATAGAAACAATAGAATGGTATAGCTACTCCAGCTAAAGCTGGTGTAGCTTGTCCATAGTAATTTTTGTATTAGCTAGATTTCTCCAGAATAATTTAACTTAGCTTTCTCCAGAACAATTTAACTTGGTTAGATTTCGCCAAAATAGCTAAAGCTAAGATGGCTTGTCCAATGAAATTTAGACAATATGATTCCGCAGTATTGTATACAATATACAGTATACAAATATAAAACTATTTACAATATATCTAAATTGTGATATACTCTACCCAGTTGGTCGGTGGGGGGGTTTGTATACACATGGTTAAAGCCTATTCTTATGTTCGGTTTAGCTCTCCAGAGCAAGAACAGGGAGACTCGCTCAGGCGTCAGGTTGAGCAAGCAGAAAAATACGCCAAAGAGCATGACTTGACCCTTGACAACAGTTTAATGATCGATAAAGGATTGTCAGCCTACAATGGTGCTCATCGATATAAAGGTGCCTTGGGCGAATTTTTAAGATTGGTAAAAGAAGGAAAAATACCTCAAGGATCGGTGCTGATAGTTGAGAATTTGGACAGGTTATCAAGAGAGGACGTATTGGATGCGCTGAATCAGTTTATCAGCTTGATTGAAGCTGGCATTAAACTTGTAACCCTCCAAGATGGGCAAGAATATGACAAGGAAAGCATAAGCAACAATTGGGCACAATTGATCATTTCAATCTCCTATATGGCGAGGGCACATGAGGAGTCGTCCACTAAAAGCAAGCGTCTAAAAGCAGCATGGCAACATAAGCGAGAATTGGCCTACAAAAACGATCAGAAGCTAACAACTAGGGCACCATATTGGGTAAAACTGGAGAACGGCAAGTTTGTTTTGATACCAGAGATATGCCAAGCCATAAAGAAAATATTTGAGCTGAATTTAGAAGGCCTGGGGCATGAGAGGATCGCAAAGTTGTTAAACACCGATCCTCTCATGTGGAAACCGCCAAAGGGAAAAAGAAACAAAACAGGTGGTTGGCGTAACTCCTACATTAGCACAATCTTAAACAACAGAGCCGTAATAGGCGAATATCAACCGTGTATTATAAAACAAGATGGTGAAAAGCGGATAAGAGAGCCGATAGGTGAACCTATACCAGATTACTTTCCAGCAGTCATAGATAAGGATTTATTCTACCAAGTGCAAGCTAAAATAAAAGCCAATAGAGAAAGAAGAGGTAATGCAGGCGGTAGAACTGGTAAGGCTGCCAATTTGTTTGTCCACGTCATAAAATGTGGTTTGTGTGGTGCGCCTCTTCATTTTGTTGACAAAGGTAAATTGTCTAAAAGTGGCCAATATTTACAATGCGTTAACAATAGGAGATTTGGAAATTGT
>Ga0209204_1002261_pt1 | contig 16101 bp, 11 predicted proteins | sample AD_JPNMR2_MetaG_FD_184425 | JGI IMG/M metagenome (GOLD analysis project Ga0209204, IMG submission 184425) | Active sludge microbial communities of municipal wastewater-treating anaerobic digesters from Japan - AD_JPNMR2_MetaG (SPAdes) (version 2) | ecosystem: Engineered > Bioreactor > Anaerobic...
AATCATTAAAAAATATTATAATTCATCTCAGGGTTTAAAGTTATTAGAAGTTTTTAAGTGGATTGGAATATTTTTTTTGATATATATACTATTACTGCCACTTGGTGGTTATAGAAACTATCGCCCTTATATTCTTAGATATGATACCATAATGCCTATAACTATAAGTTTGATATTCATGTTCGGCGCAACAACTTTATACCTCTTCAAGCAAATGAAAAAAACACATAAAAATGGTATATACCTCTAATTATTTTTATTTTATTTTTATTTACAAACGCTGATGAACCTGAATTTAATAAGAACCAATGCGAAAAGATTGCCTTAAGAAGAATCGCTGAATCAAAAGAAAAAATTGTAGAATTAACAAATAATTGCACTGTTTTATCATGGGAGAAGATAACTAAACCAGAAGACTCTGAATTAAACGCTCAACTCCTGCTTTTGTGGAAAATAACAAATGAAAAAAAGTTATATTTTAATAAATAACATATTATAAATTCTCAATACAGATACTAAAATTTATTTGTTTATGACTAAACACGGAATTTTTAAGATAGGGTTGATAGCATTTATCATTCTATTTGTTCTTTTTGTTTACTTTGCTTATGAAAGAATCCTGTATTTCGATACCCCATTTCATTTATTTAAAATAATAAATTTTGAGAAAATAAATATTGAAGCCAATAGATACTCCACATTTATTACACAAATACCCTTGTTATTAGCAATCAAATTAAATTTACCTATTCAATTATTAATCCATATTCTTAACATATCTTACTTTTTACTTTTTCTTGGAATTTATTTCTTAATTATAAAATTTACTGAGAATATTTACATTTCATTAGCTTATATATTGCTCTTAATTGTAAATATTAAGCAATGCTTTTATTTTTCTTCCACAGAAACACATCAAGCACTTGTATATAGTGCTTTAACATTTTCATTATTATTTTCTAAAGAAAAAAATCATGTTTTACTACCTTTATTAATATTAATAAGCATAGCATTGTCATTTTTCTCTCATCCAGTTGCCTTTTTCTGTGTTATATATTCATTAGGTTATTATATGATTGATAAAAATAAATTCCAAGATAAGAAAATCTATTTTTATATACTTTTTACTATATTACTTGTTGTTTTTAAAATTTTATATGTTAAAAGCGATTCATACGAAGGCAATTTCTTCAATACATTGTTTTTTCGAGACAATTCTTGGGATAATCCAGTTCTTTTTAGTGCTGTTTTCTTATGGCGTAATTTAATAAAACTTTATTGGGTAAATTTTGTAGGCCTTATAATTCTGCTTATATTTTTGAGAAAACAACAAAAAAAATTAAGCTTTTACTATCATTTTTTTGCTTTTTTTATATTTTTAAGCATAACCATTATCACCTATCAAAAAGGAGATGCAGACGTTATGATGGAAAGAGCATACATGCCATTATCTTTTTTTACCATTTTACCACTTTTCAATGAATTAAGTAAATCTGATAAAATTAAAAAATACTTGCTTTATTTTTTTGTATTGATTTTTACAGTTAGTATCGTCAGGATTGCAAATTTTGGATTTTATTTAAAAAATGGCTTAAATGAGGTTGATAAATTGATATATGAAGCAATTCAAAAGAATAATCACAAAATTATAATTGAAAACAGAAATTTCGTGACAAAAGATGAGTTAAAACGTTGGTCAATGCCATTTATGTCATTACTCTATTCAAAAAGTAAATACGACAAGTGTGTTACCATTAATGTCGTGAATAATATAAATGATGCAATGCCATATATAAATAATAAAGAAAAATGTAATATTCTGTTAGGTCCTGATTTCTGGCCTGAATGGAAAGTTGAAGATTTGAATCAAAAATATTATAATTTTCCACCATGCGAATTATATACTCTCAAAAAATTTGATTAATTGTGTGTAGCTTATTCATCCACAATACTTTTTTTCCCTGCACATATTAATGAGTCATAGTCATGACCATAGATGTATCGTTTTTCATATTTAAAACGAGCGTTAAAAATACTTTTTTCAGGGATAAAATCGTTGCTATAACAACCCGTTAGATCGATTATGCTATGTATCACATCATCGGTCTGATATTTTCGGTGCGTATAACCACTTATCTCATTTCCTTTTTGGGGGTGCAATTGTTTATATTCATCGGAAAACCATACAATAAACGGAATATCCATCATATAAATGCTTGCACTACCCTCTGCATGCCCCCAAAAATCTCGATAATCAAAAATTTCTTCACCATGATCACTAAAATACAACCATATTGAAGGATTATGCATTTTTCGCAGTAGATTTATACTTTGATAAAGGACATAATCATTATACAAAACCGAATTATCATGGATGTTTGTAACATAATATACCCAATCTCTGTTATAGGGGTGATAAGGTATACCTGTGGTATCAGTAAATCTATTAAATGATTCGGGATATCGTTTTGACTTATCGGAATGGCTACCCATAAGATGCAGGACAATAAACTTTTTAGGATAATTTTGAATTAACGCTTTATGAAAGGGTCCTAATAAAGCTTCATCATATATAGGTTTACTGCCAGCAGAATCAATATAATTTACATTGGTAAAGTAATATTCATCAGCCTGTATTCCAATCATGGTCGATAAAGTATTATATTCGCTGGCAAACTGCTGGTTAGAGAACCAAAATGTTTTAAATCCTGCATCCTTAAAATATTCAATTATAGAACGTTTTTGATACAGCGGTTCCATGCTTTCGAAATTAGCAAAACTAAGTACTTTAGCCAGTGCCGGATTAGTATGCGTGTGTGGTGAAATTACTGAATCAAAAATATAAAGCTCGTCTTTGATAGTCGTCAAGAATGGATTAGTATTTCGTCCGTAACCATATAATCCCTGATGATATTTCGAAGCCGACTCTCCGATGACCAACACAAAAGTAAGCGTGGAATCGGAACAATTAATATCAGCCTGCTTCGACAAGGGGTTCTTCTTCCGAAATTCAAAGGAATCACGAAATCGGCTTAGCTCTGCCTTAAAGTGGAGATAACTATCCACAAACTTATTAGGAAGATTCTGAGGAAAAGAGTTACTGAGTATATTGAATAAAAATATCATTGAAACCAAAACTAATCTGTCTTTAATAGCTATTTGAAAATATGGTCTTTTGATTCGTGCAATAACAAGTAGAATAAATATCCATAAAAGAATATTTAGTCCGATAATAGGAACAGACAAATATTGCTTAATAAAGTCAGTCGACTCAGTAATTGTGGTTTCCCAGATTGCATAATATGCGCTGGGAGGAATTTCGGCTTTGTACAAAATTATATGGGAGTTTGATACAAAAGCTGCAATATAATAGACTATGCCCAAAACAATAGCATATGCTTTTGTTAACCTTGGGAGCACAAGGGGAACAATAAGAAATAGCAAAGGAGCACTGAATATAGTGGCGTAATGAAGGTAAATATTGGTACGACCTGTGTATATAATTAAAAGAATTTCTTTATAAAGTAAAAAAACAAGTACCAACAAATATGTATAAACAACACTTCGAAAACCTTCTGCTTTATAAATGCTTTTAAAATATTCAAATGTTGCAAACACAATTGGTACTAACAGTAATAGAATATACAACAGCTTATCGGAAGGTGGAAAAAATAAGTAAAATAAAAGCACATAAAAACACGAAAAGAACGAAATCCAGGGGAAAACATTTCTTAATTTTTCATTTTTGTCAAAAACAAAACGAACAAACCCGTAAAAAAGCAATCCCAAAATTATTCCACTAAGCAAAATTCTTAACCAATGGGTAGTAATACAGGCATACAAACCATGTTGATAAAGCAATCCTTGTGCCCAATTGAGTTGCAATACTACACCGGTAATAAAACCAGGCAAAAAAATCTTCCATGCCCACTTTTTGCTCATATCAATTAAATATTTTATCCCTGTATATTCCCAACTTTGCCAGGAAATATTTAATCGAAGTACTTAATACGCCGAGTCCATACTTTACACTTCTTCGAAAATTAATTGATGAAGCCTCCTCGAAATATTTAGTAGGGCAAGTTACTTCCGCTATTTCAAAACCCTTATAAAATATTTGTGCCAACATTTGGTTGTCGAATACAAAATCATCGCTATTGGCCATATAATTGACCGATTCGAGCACCTTACGCGAAAAAGCCCGGTAGCCAGTGTGATATTCCGAAAGCTTCTGGTGCATCAAAGTATTTTGAATGAAAGTAAGCATACGATTGAAAATATACTTGTAGCGGGGCATCCCTCCTTTTATCGCCCCTCGACCTAAAATTCGCGAACCCAGCACTACCTCATATACCCCATTGGCAATAAGGTATGCCATTGAATGAATGAGTTTTGGCGTATACTGATAATCAGGATGAAGCATGATTACTATATCGCTGCCCAATTCCAATGCCTTGTTGTAACACGATTTCTGATTACCACCATATCCCTTGTTTTGCTCATGACGAATGATATGCTTGATACCCAGATTACGGGCTATTTCAAGCGTATTGTCCCTGCTGCAATCGTCCACTAAGATGACCTCATCAACAATATCAAAAGGTATTTCTCGGTATGTTTTTTCAAGAGTTTTGCCCGCATTATACGCTGGCAATACAATGGTTAGCTTTTTCCCAAGCAACATAAGTTATTTTTTTTAGCTCATAACAAAGCGACATCAAGCATTCACAAAAATACAGCTATATTTTAAAAAACAAAGTAGGCATTGCTCATTATGGGGTACTGGAAACGGCAAAAACATAGATAGTAATACCAATACCGAACAATTGAAAAATGTTCGGTATGATAAATATCTTTACCAGCAAAAGCATGGATTTAAAGAGTAAAAGAAAAAGGGAAAAAGTTTTTTCCCTTATTTCTTACTTTTCGTATGTGATTGTGGTTGATTTCTTTGCGGTTGTTGCGACTGAGGCTTAGGCAACAAAACTCTTCTTGAAAGCTTTAGCTTGTTAGTTTTTTTGTCGATTTCGAGAAGTTTGACTTCTACCTCATCGCCTTCTTTAAGCACATCTTCAATTTTATCGATTCGCTTCCAGTCGATTTCGGATATATGCAACAATCCATCTTTACCGGGTAATATTTCGACAAAAGCGCCATAAGGGGTTATGGCTTTGACTTTACCCAGGTACACTTCACCTTCTTCGGGAACTGCTACAATACCTTTAATCCATCGAACGGCTTTATCAATGGCTTCTTTGTTATCGGCAAAGATATCAACAATGCCCTGATTATCTACCTCTTCAATAACAATGGTAGAACCTGTTACGCGCTGGATTTCCTGGATAATTTTTCCGCCCGGACCAATGATAGCGCCGATGAAGTCTTTATCAACTGCCATTTGAACGATACGCGGGGCATGCGGTTTGAGGTCGGGACGAGGTTCGCTGATTACCTCCAGCATTTTATTAAGGATATGAAGCCTTCCGGCCTTTGCCTGTTGCAATGCTCTGGCCATTACCTCGTAAGGCAGCCCATCCACCTTTATGTCCATCTGGGTAGCTGTTATCCCATCACGGGTACCAGCAACCTTAAAGTCCATATCCCCAAGATGATCCTCATCGCCCAGAATATCGGATAGGATAGCATATTTTCCGTTACCCGAACCATTTTCGGTGATGAGTCCCATGGCAATACCCGATACAGGTTTTTTTATTTGAATACCAGCATCCATAAGTGCCAGTGTACCTGCACAAACGGTAGCCATCGACGACGAACCGTTCGACTCAAGGATATCAGAAACCACACGAATGGCATAGGGGGTATCTTCGGGGATCATATTTTTAAGGGCACGCAAAGCCAGGTTGCCATGACCTATTTCGCGTCGGCTCAGCCCACGAGCTGGACGTGCCTCACCGGTGGCAAAAGGCGGAAAGTTGTAGTGCAATACAAACTTTTCGGTTCCCTGAACCATCACATCGTCGATGACTTTTTCATCGAGTTTGGTACCAAGCGTTACCGTAGCCAGAGCTTGTGTCTCGCCACGAGTAAAAATTGAGGAACCATGAGTGGAAGGCAAGCAATCGACTTCGCACCAGATGGGGCGTATTTCATCAGTTTTGCGTCCATCGAGACGAATCCCCTCATTGAGTATCATGTTGCGCATGGCTTCTTTTTCTACCTTTTTATAGTAGCGTTTTACCATGGGCATTTTTTCATCTCTTTCCTCTTCGGGGATATTGGCCTCCACAAAATCCTCGAGTATTTTTTCAAATGCCTCGCTTCGCTCTTTTTTGGGCAGAAACGACTTGGCTATAGCATAAATTTTATCGTAAAGTTCGTCGTGTATTTTCTTTTGTAATTCTTCGTCGTTAACTTCGTGGCAATATTCACGTTTTTGGGTCTTACCGGCAAGTTTTGCAAGTTCCAACTGGGCAGCACAATGTTTTTTGATAGCCTCGTGAGCAAACTTGATAGCTTCGAGCATATCCTCTTCGCTAATTTCCTTCATTTCGCCCTCGACCATCAAGATGTTTTCAGCAGTAGCCCCCACCATAATATCCATGTCGGACTGTTCCATCTGGCTAAAGGTAGGATTGAGCACGAGTTGGCCATTGATTCGACCCACACGCACTTCGGAAATAGGCCCATTAAAAGGAACATCCGAAACGGCAAGTGCTGCCGAGGCTGCCAATCCTGCCAGAGCATCGGGCATGGTATCCTTATCGGCCGACAATAAATTGATCGTGACAAAAGTTTCGGCGTGGAAATCATCGGGAAACAAAGGACGCAGTGCCCGGTCAACTAATCGAGCTACCAGGGTTTCATAATCCGAGGGTTTCGATTCTCGTTTTAAGAAACCACCTGGGAAACGACCCATCGCTGCAAACTTTTCCTTATATTCTACCGAAAGAGGCATAAAATCGACATCCTCTTTGGCTTCTTTTGCAGCCACTACTGTAGCCAACAGGATTGTTCGTCCCATGCGCAACACAACTGCCCCATCGGCCTGCTTGGCTAATTTACCTGTCTCCAATATTATTTGACGCCCATCGCCTAAATCTATCGTTTGGGTTACCTGATTATACATATGTTTTTTTCGAATTTATAAATACAAAAAAAGGCAATTTAAATTGCCTCTTTATTTTCTAATATTCAGCTCTTTCAGAATACTTCTGTACCGTTCGATATCTCTTTCACGCAGGTAATCGAGCTGACGACGACGCTTACCTACTAACTTTAAAAGGGCACGCTGGGTGCTAAAATCCTTCCGATGAATCTTCAAATGCTCAGTTAAGTCATTGATTCTTTGAGTAAAAAGAGCAATTTGTGCTTCGGGCGAACCTGTGTCATTGGCTTTACGGCCATATCGCTCAAAAATTTCTTTTTTTTGCGCTTGTGTTAACATAACTGCTTTAAATTTTCAACTTATTCTTAATTTTTTTGAGTGGCAAAGTTAATTACTTTTTTTTATTTCCACTTGTTACAATAAAAAATATTTTTCTAATGTATAGCTGCCCAGTATTTAAGATTTACAAATTTTAAACGTAAACACCACCCTATTGCGAGTTGCTCAAAATGCTAAACAGCAACAAAACCCTGGCAAAGGCAAAATTTTTCATACTTCAAAAAAAGAACTATTCAGATTGGGATAATGTTGCTATCTTAGCGCCCTGAATCTATTGTAAAAAGGATTACGATGATTTATTTTCTACTAATATTCATAGCTTATCTTCTTGGTTCAATCCCCACATCGGTATGGGCAGGCAAATGGTTTTACGGGATAGATATTCGCGAGCATGGGAGTGGTAATGCAGGTGCCACCAATACACTCAGGGTATTGGGGTGGAAAGCGGGGATACCTGTTTTCTTAATCGATATAGCCAAAGGTTTTGTGGCGGTGTCGTTAGTTTCGTTCCTGGATTTTTCCTCAGGTAGCAATAGCAAAATTCTTTATCAGCTGGCATTGGGTTTTGCAGCGCTGCTGGGACATGTGTTTCCCATTTTTGCCCAATTCAAAGGGGGCAAGGGTGTAGCCACCTTGCTGGGTGTTGTTCTGGCCTTATCGCCAATACCTGCCTTGCTGGCATTTGGCATATTTGTAGTGGTTCTTATCATTTCAAAATATGTATCGCTGGGGTCGATGATTGCAGCCATTGGATATGCCTTGATGATAATTTTCATATTTCCATCCCCGATATCGCTTAAAATTGCAGCCTCCATTATGGCGCTTGCTGTAATTCTTACCCATCGAAAAAATATCCAGCGACTGATAAATAAAACAGAAAATAAAGCTACCTTTCTGTTCAAAAAATAACCGTATGAAATTCGAATATGCTATCCGATATTTGATATACGGAATAATTGTTTTCACAAGCTTTTCTATCATTGAAGCTCAAAACCCTCAAGGGGTTGAAGTAGAAATATCAACCCAAAAGGTGATGATAGCTGGCAAAGCCTACTATCTTCATACTATAAAAAAAGGTCAAACGCTGTACTCCATTGCCCGGGCTTATCAATGTACGGTAAATGAAATTTTGCAGGAGAATCCAAATTTAACGGAAGATATCAAGGTTGACCAGGTGATAAAAGTGCCGGTGAAAGAAAAAAAAGCTGCCACCAACGATAAAGAAAATGAAGTACTCCATACCGTGATGCCGGGGCAAACCCTTTTTTCCATATCGCGTATGTATGGGGTAAATGTAACGGACATAAAGTCGGCCAATCAATTGTCGTCCGATACCGTACGCGTCTCACAACAACTGATCATACCTGTTAATAGAAAAATTGATTCCCTGCGAATTGCTACAACCCATACCATCCAGGTACCTTCGTCAACTTCCGATAGGTTTGTAATGCATCGGGTACAGGAGGGCGAAACGCTATATTCACTGTCAAGAAAGTATGGTACAACGGTCGATAAAATTCTGGAAGCAAATCCCGACCAGCGTGAGAGTTTAAAGCTGGGTGCCGAATTAAAAATACCAGTGAGTAATATAGTTCTTCCCACACCTGCTCCGACACAAAATTGCGATTCGTTTCAGTTTTCGATTAATGGAAAATCGATATCTATTGCCTTGCTCTTGCCTTTTTTTGCCAATAATCAGGAAATAAAAGGGGACGAAGAGGAAGACAACCAGGAAACCTTATCCTCCACCATGAGTAAAGAGTCTTTCCCGCCTGTTGTGATGAATTTTCTTGAATTCTATCAGGGAGTGTTGCTGGGGATAGAAGATTTAAAAAAGGAAGGGCTAAACATCGAACTCAATGTGTTTGACACGGAAAAGGGAATAGAGAAAATCAATTCCATAATATCACAACCTGCCTTTCAGAAAAGTCAGCTGATTATAGGACCTGTATTTTCGGAGCAAATATCACCTGTTGTGACATTTTCGCGAGAAAATAACATTCCTCTAATACTTCCGTTTACAACAGCTGATTCTCTCGTACAACAAACTCCACAAATGTTCCAGGTATTCTCGGGACAAAAAGGAGAAATAGAACAGCTTATCGGGGTTATTGCTCCGGATTCGATTCAGAATGTTTTTGTGGTTTACAATGGCAAAGAAAACCAGCAAATCAATCAGTTAGCTCACAACTTATTAGAAACCTTACAGAAGAACAACGCTAAATCAGTTCGAGAATTTTACATTTACAACTACGATTTTAAAGATCTACTTTCAAGCCTCGATTCCACCCAGATGAATCATGTGGTCAGTTTTTCGAACGATGAAGTTTTTGTAGCATCGCTATTGGGGCAGCTCGAGAAAAAGTTACTATACTACCCTATCCGCACCTATGGGATCTCGACATGGTTGTCTTTTAGTAGCATCGACCTTAATTATTTTTACAATCAACAATTAACCTGTTTTTCGAATTTTTATGTCGACTATGAACAGGAAAAAGTACTTCGATTTTTAAAGAAATATCGTTTGCGTTTTGGTTCCGAGCCAGTTCGAAATTCGAAATTTGGCTTTAATTATTGTATGCTGGGATACGATTTGACACGCTATTTTGCAGTAGCAACCGCATGTTTAGGCAATAATTTTGCAGCTTACGATTGCACACCCAATTCGTCTTTAAATGTTAAATTAAAGTTCATACCAACAATACCATCGGGTGGGTATATCAACCGTGCTTTTTATCAACTGCGTTTTAGTAAAGACTTTACATTCACGGCAGAATAGGTCATTTACTACTGGTTCTCAAGAGTAAATATCTTTTTTGAAAAACCAATAACAGCAAAAAAAGCAGGGTCAGTTCGATATCTCAATGACCCTGCTGTAAGAAATTGTGTCAGTATCTGCTATCTCTATTTTATTTCAATAACATCTTTTAGGCGGATGTCTTTGGAGGAAGCTCCAATAAGAACCTGATATTTACCAGGCTCGACCTTCCAACCCTTGCTATCAACATCCCAGTATGCAAAGTCGCGTTCCTTAAGGCCGATGGTCACCGTTTTAGTTTCCCCAGGCTTTAGCGATACACGCCCAAAACCCTTGAGTTCTTTGAGCGGACGTTCAACAGCGGATTGGGGAGGTGCAATATAAAGCTGAACCACCTCGTCACCGGCACGAGAACCCGTGTTCGATACCTCTACAGAAATGGTATATCGACGATTGCCCTCATCGGTTATTTTTAGGTTTTTATAAGCAAAAGTGGTATAGGACAGGCCATAACCAAAGGGGAAAGTAGGTTCCATACGGTTTTTATCGAGATAGCGATATCCTACAAAAACGCCTTCGGAATAGGGAACCTTCAAGCTCTTTTTGTAATCCTTAAAGGCTGGCGATTGGTTGTAATCGGCGATGAAGGTAAATGGAAGTTTTCCAGCAGGGCTAACATCCCCCGCTAACACTTGAGCAATAGCATTTCCGGTTTCCTGCCCAATGTAATACATATGTACAAGGGCTTTAACTTTGTTTAGCCAGTTTTTGGTTTTTGTAGGCGTTCCGCCATTTAGTACGACTACCGTATTGGGATTTGCCTTAGCAACGGCCAATACCAATTGTTCCTGTTTACCCGGTAATTCCAGTCCATCGCGGTCGCGCCCTTCGCTTTCAAGCATATCGTTGGCACCTGCAAATACAATAGCCATATCAGCCTTAGCAGCAACCTGTGCAGCCTCGGCAACAGCATCGTAATTGGGATTGGTAATACGCTTCAACCCAAATTTAAGCACAGCTCCACCGCCATCTTCGTAAAATTCGATACGAATCTTATAATACTTATCAGCCATCATATCGCAGAAATACTGGTCGATAATGGGACCGTGATTGGTCCAGTTGTCAATGACCAACTTATCATCGAGATAAACCCTGACGCCATCGTCGGAGAGCGTACTCAATACATATTTTCCACTTTCATTTACTTTAAGCCAGCCCGTCCAGCGAATCGAGAAGAAATTGGGTTTGATAGCAGGGTCGGGCGAACCCGTACCATAATCGGTATTAAGCTGAGGGTCGACACGCACCAAAGTTGGTTTTCCTTCCAGATTTTTATTGTTAAAATATTCGCCCTGCAAACCATTTTGTTTTTTATCAGGGGTCCACAATACTGAGCTCTCGGCAGGGGCAAGGCGTGGACGCGGAGTAGAGTCGCCCTGGGCAAAGAGAAATTGAATAGTATCGCCAAAACGTTTTTTCAATCCTTCCAGGGGAGTAACGGCATAAAATGGACTCACGAACGAGCTACCACCCCCTCCCGTAACAGCTTCGGCTGCATTGGGACCGATAACAGCAATAGTTTTAACTTTATTTTTATCGATAGGAAGAATAATATTATCGTTTTTTAGCAGGGTAATCGCCTCGATGGCTGCTTTCAGCGCCAATGGCTTATGCTTTTCAAATACCGTAGTATCGGGACGAACCGGTTTGTCGAATAATCCAACCCAGAAGGCTACTCGTAAAATACGACGTACCTTATCATCAATAACCTCCTGCTTAATTTGCCCATTGTTCAGGTATTTTTTCAGGCTATCGGGCTGAAAGTAAACGCCTACGGGCATTTCAAGGTCGAGCCCGGCATTGGCTGCGTGCAATGTGCTATAAACCGATACCCAGTCGGAAATTAAAAAGCCCTGAAACCCCCATTCACCTTTCAGGATATCACGAATCAGGTGATAGTTTTCGGTGCAATGCTGTCCATTTTGAATGTTATAGGCAGCCATCACCGTCCAGGCATTGGCCTCCTTTACAGCAGCCTCAAATGGCAGCAGGTGTACCTCACGCAAGGAACGTTCATCGACAATAACATCGTATTTGTGTCGTTCCCACTCCTGATCGTTGGTAGCAAAGTGCTTTACGGAAGCAATTACTTTCTCATGCTGAAGCCCCTTTACCCAGTTAACAGCCATGCGTGCTGCCAAAAAGGGATCTTCACTATACGATTCAAAATTTCTTCCTCCCAGCGGCATACGATGAATACCTACACAGGGGCCTAACAAGTAATCACGTCCGTGCGCTTTGGTCTCAAGCGCCATGGCCTGCGCAAGCTGATAAATTAAGGCAGTATCCCAGGTAGCAGCCATAGCCACACCAGCCGGAAAACTTGTCGATTTTTCCCAACGAACACCCAGCGGACCATCGGTGATATGGATTGCTGGTATTCCCAACCGTGGGATGGGGCGTGTATCGAACCCCGTACTATCGCCCGAGAGCAACAGCAGCTTCTCATCTAACGTCATCCTTGATAACAAATCATTTACCCGTTCTTCTACAGGTCGGGAAGGATCCTGGTAAATAGCCTTTTTTTGGCATGAACCCATTATTACAACCAAAAAGAAAACAAAAAAATAGCTTTGTCGTTTCATAGATAATGTATTTGAAAATTAGTAATTAGTAAGTAAGGCAATAGCTACGTTAAAGTTAGTGAGAAAATCGGATTTATTTGTAATTATTTAGGGGGAGAAAAACCAAATGTTCCTAAAAAATTGGTAATGAACCATTTTTACAAATACTACAAAAATACGACATCGTAATCAACGACTCATTTTGTTAAATTATCCCTAAAAATAAAAGAAAAAAGGCACATCTTTGTAAAGAATGTAAATTCGCAGGTAAAATTTAAACATTATTCCTATGAAAACAAAATTGCTAATTAGCTTATTCATCTTACAAACACTAATTTCCTGTAATGAAAAATCGAAACAATCCATGAAAGCATTTGAGCCCTTTGTACCGCCCATATCGTACGAAAAAGCCGATTCTATGGCAATATCGTTGCTTGGAAAAATGACATTGGAAGAAAAAATAAACCTGATAGGGGGGCACAAAATGTTCTATACGGGTAGCGTGGAACGGTTGGGTATCCCAGCTTTATTGATGTCTGATGCGACGGCAGGAGTACGTATGCTGGACCATATACGGGAAAAAATTGGCAAATCGACAGCTTTCCCATGCCCGGTAGCACTTGCAGCAACGTGGAATCCCGAGTTGGCCTATCAATATTCGCATAGCATTGGCGAAGAATGTCGTGCTGCAGGGATAAACATTTTGCTTGGGCCTGGCGTCAATATCTACCGTATTTCGCAAAATGGACGGAATTTTGAGTATTTTGGCGAAGATCCCTACCTTGGTGCACGCATGGTTGAACAATATATAAAAGGTGTACAATCGACCGGAACCATTGCCACCCTCAAGCATTTTCTGTGCAACAACCACGAATATCATCGGCGTACCACTAATGTACTGGTCGACGATCGTACGCTGCATGAAATATATCTTCCCATCTTTAAGGCAGGTATCGATGCTGGAGCCATGGCTGTTATGACGGCTTATAATCAGGTACGTGGCGAGTACTGTGGTCAGAGCCAATTTGTTATTTCTGAGCTACTTCGCAAAGAACTGGGTTTTAAATGGCTGGTAATGAGCGACTGGTGGTCGACCTTTGATCCTGAAAAAACCATTAAGTCGGGACTGGATCTGGAAATGCCAGGCGAATCGATGGACATCCCCTATATCAAAGAAATGTTAGGCGATATTTATGTAAAAACCAATGCGCCCAGGTTGCTTACAGCAGGTAAGATTTCTGAAGCCGATATCGACCGCATGGTTCGCAGCTATCTGCGTACCGCTATTGCTATGGATTTGTTCAACAAGAAAGCAGATACAACTTATCTAAGAAAATTTGAGGAACATGAACAGGTAGCTTTAAACACTGCCCGGGAGGGTATGGTATTACTTAAAAACAATGGTGTGTTGCCTCTTTCAACCAATGCCCGGGTAATTGTTACGGGTCCCAATGCCAATACGGTAGCTGCCGGTCAGGGCTCGGCTTATGTCGAAGGATATAACAAAATAACCCTGGTAGAGGCCATGAACCGCATTTTTGGTGCCAATGCTGCTTATATCGAAAAACCTTCAGCAGAAGATCTGAAAACTGCTAAAGCTGTGGTAGTAAATATTGGAACTGCCGACAGCGAAGGATACGATCGCCCGTTTGACCTGCCTGCAGAAACCGAACAATTTATACTCGAAATAGCCGCCCATAATCCTAATGTCGTTGTAGTAGTCAACAGTGGAGGTGGCATTAACATGACCCGCTGGATCGATCGGGTAGCGGCTGTACTGTATGCTTTTTACCCTGGACAAATAGGAAATGTAGCTGTAGCTGAAATCTTAAGCGGAAAAATCAATCCCTCTGGAAAACTTCCGTTTACAATCGAACGTAACTTTACCGATTCCCCAGGTGCCGACTATATTCCTGCCGGTCAAACCATGGAAAACAACTGGAACAACGACCTGAACATTAAACTGCCCATCAATACCGTCAATTATCACGAGGGAGTTATGGTGGGTTATCGCTGGTACGAGTATAAAAATATCGAACCTCTATTCTGGTTTGGACATGGCCTGTCGTATACAACTTTCAGCATTGAAAAGCCCAAAGTTACCCCATCCTCTTCTGCAGTTGATCCCCGTATCGAATGTTCAGTAGAAATTAAAAATACAGGGCGTGTGGCTGGTGCTGAGGTGGTTCAGGTTTACGTGGAAGACGTGCAAGCTTCGGTGGTACGTCCCAAAAAGGAGCTCAAAGCATTTCGCAAGGTTTTCTTGCAACCACAAGAACGCCAAACTATCCAATTTACACTCGGAAAAGATGCCTTTGCCTTCTACGATGCCAACAGAAAAGAGTGGGTGGTAGAACCTGGAGAGTTTATTCTTCACATCGGCACATCGTCCAAAAATATTTTGCTGCAACAACGGGTGGTATTAAAATAAGCTAATCTGAATTTTTCCTCAAAAACGCTTTGCATTTATGGTGCAAAGCGTTTTTTATTTAGAGCAATAACCAGCTTTAAGTTGAAAGGCTTTCGTCATTCGTATATTTAAAAGTATTTAATTTTTCAGTATTACTCGAACATACCAAAAATGAAATTAAAATAAACCTAAAATACTGTTTCTTATTTAATATATTGATTATTAGCATCATATAAAAAATATAATTTTATAAACTATTTAAAAAAGACATTAATATCTTTTTAAAAATTTGTAGTAATTTTATCGACAAAATAAAAAAATAGAGCTATGGAAACTATGTTGAATACTAAAGTATCGGATCTGGTTCGTAAAAACTACAGAACAGCTGAAATTTTTCACCAGTATCATATTGACTTCTGCTGCAACGGGGACAAAACATTAGAAGAAGCCTGCCGGGAACGACAGGTGTCCCTGGACAAAATACAAATCGAATTGGAACGTTTGATGACGCAGGAGGATGATTTTTCAAATAAGGTAAATAGCATGTCACTTACCGAATTAGTTGATTATATCATCGAACGTCATCACAGCTATGTACGGAGCAACATTCCCATGCTACAGGAATTTTTGACCAGGATAAGTCAGGTGCATGGCGAAAGGCACCCAGAGCTTCACGAGGTAAAATCACTTTTCGACGAAACTGCCGGAAATTTGGTTATGCATATGCAGAAGGAAGAAATCATCCTTTTTCCCTACATAAAGAAAATGGAAGATGCTTCTAAACGAGGAGTTGAAAAAATCCGAAGTCCGTTTGGGGAAGTATCGAATCCCATTCGTGCGATGGAAGCTGAACACCAGGCTGAGGGCGAACGTTTCGAACGTATTGCAAGTCTTACTCAACATT
>Ga0209204_1002266_pt1 | contig 16053 bp, 12 predicted proteins | sample AD_JPNMR2_MetaG_FD_184425 | JGI IMG/M metagenome (GOLD analysis project Ga0209204, IMG submission 184425) | Active sludge microbial communities of municipal wastewater-treating anaerobic digesters from Japan - AD_JPNMR2_MetaG (SPAdes) (version 2) | ecosystem: Engineered > Bioreactor > Anaerobic...
ATTCAGCATAGAAAAAGGAATCGTTGATTCAATTTGTCAAATAATTTTACTGTTCTATTCTTGCCAAACAGGTTGCAGATTCCTGTCGCCAAAAGCATTATCAATTCTGGCAACAGGAGGCCAGAATTTATTTTCTTTGATTTCTTCCATTGGATAAGCAGCCCTCGTTCGAGAATAAGTATGTTGCCAATTATCTGATGTAACTTCATATTCAGGATGAGGAGCATTCAGCAGAACGTTATCTTTACTATCCGCTGTTCCATTCTCGATTTCCATTATCTCATTGTAAATCTGCAGCATAGCTTGAACAAAACGGTCTAATTCTTTTTTTGATTCGCTTTCTGTGGGTTCTACCATTAAAGTTCCATGAATAGGAAATGATTGAGTAGGAGCGTGAAAACCATAATCCATTAATCGTTTGGCTATGTCGTTTTCTGTAATTTCAGCATTTGCTTTGAAATTTCGACATTCCAGAATAAGTTCATGACCAATTCTGCCATTTTTTCCTCGATAAACAATTCCATAAGTATCTTTCAATTGTTCTGCCAGATAATTTGCATTTAAAATGGCAATTTTTGAAGCTTTTGTCAGACCTTCAGCTCCCATCATGCGAATGTATCCATAAGTAATGGGCAAAAGACTTGCATTCCCATAAGGAGCAGCCGAAACCGTATTTTTCCCAAATTTTTTATCGGGTAAGAAAGAAATTAAATGTTCAGCTACACAAACAGGTCCAACTCCAGGTCCGCCGCCACCATGTGGCATAGCAAAAGTCTTATGCAAATTCAAATGACAAGCATCAGCACCAATTTTTGCAGGATTAGTTAATCCAACTTGTGCATTTAGGTTGGCACCGTCCATATACACCTGACCGCCATTTTGATGGATAATGTCGCACATTTCTTTTATGTCGGCTTCAAAAATTCCGTGTGTGGAAGGATAGGTAATCATGCAACCAAACAAAGTTCCTTTGTTCATTTCAGCTTTTTCTCTCCAATCGTTCAAATCGACGTTGCCACTCTCATCGCAATTAACGATAACAATTTCCAGGCCTGCTTGATGTGCCGAAGCAGGATTGGTTCCATGAGCCGAAGCAGGAATTAGCACTTTGTTTCGCTGATTTTCGCCACGTGAAGCAAAATAAGAACGTAAAATGATTAAACCAGTAAATTCTCCGGCTGCTCCAGAATTTGGTTGTAAGGTACAAGCCGAAAATCCAGTGATAATGCATAAAAACTTTTCAAGTTCGTTTATCAGTTCCGTGTAACCTTCTGTTTGGTCAGCAGGTGCGAGTGGATGAATGTTTGTAAAATAAGGCAAACTGAGCGGTAACATTTCAGAGGCGGCTGTAAGTTTCATGGTGCACGAACCAAGTGGAATCATAGAATCTGTCAAAGAAAGATCTTTACGTTCCAGCTTTTTGATATAACGCATCATTTCTGTTTCCGTATGATAAAGTCGGAATACTTGCTGTGTAAGATAAGCAGAAGCACGTTCAAATTTTTTATCGATAGAAGTTTGATTCATTATATCGTTTTGCACAATATTAATAGGAACTTGATTTGCGGCTGAAGCAAAAATTTTTATTAATATTTTTAGGTCATCTAAATTGGTGGTTTCGTTGATACTCAATCCGATTTCTCCTGACGGATAATAACAAAAGTTCACTTCGTGTTCTTCGGCAATTTTTCTAAATTTTTCTACTGAAACATTCTTTGGCAAGACAATTTTCAAGGTATCAAAAAAGTTTTTATTTAATTGCTGATAACCATATTTTGGCAAAATTTTATTTAAATATGTGGAAATGGCATGAATTTGTTGAGCAATGACTTTGATTCCTTTAGCTCCGTGATAAACAGCATAAAAACCAGCCATAGAAGCCATAAGAGCTTGCGAAGTACAAATGTTGGAGGTGGCTTTTTCGCGTTTAATATGCTGTTCTCGTGTTTGTAAAGCCATACGAAGAGCTCTTTTTCCGTAAACATCTTTGCTAATGCCAATAATTCTGCCCGGCATTTCCCGTTTGAATTCATTTTTTGTTGCGAAATAAGCTGCAGAAGGTCCTCCAAATCCCATAGGAATGCCCCAGCGTTGTGAACTACCAAAAGCAATATCTGCATCCCATTCTCCTGGAGGTGTTAAAAGAGCTAAACTTAGCAAATCGGCTGCTACAGCTACTTTGCAGTCGGCAGCGTGTGCTTTCTGAACAAAATCTGAATAATCTTCAATACTGCCATTTGAATTGGGATATTGAACAATTGCCCCAAAATGTCTGTCAGAGAATTGAACAGTGGAATAATCGCCTATTTCCAATTCAATTCCTTGAACTTCTGTTCTTGTGCGTAATGCAGCTAAAGTGGAAGCAAAAATATTTTTATCAACAAAAAGGATATTGGCATTGCGATTGATTTGTTGGCGACTGCGAAGATTGAACATCATATTGGCGGCTTCGGCAGCTGCTGTGGCTTCATCCAGCAAAGAAGCATTTGCCAGCGGTAAAGCAGTAAAATCTGCAATAGCTGTTTGAAAATTCAATAAAGCTTCCAATCGTCCTTGTGAAATTTCAGGCTGATAAGGAGTATAAGAAGTGTACCAGACAGGGTTTTCAAAAACATTGCGAAAAATTACGGCTGGTGTGCAGGTGTCGTACCATCCTTGACCAATATAGGAAGTAAACAATTTATTTTTCAAGCCAAGCTGAAGAATATGTTTTGAATATTGATGTTCTGTTAAAGGTTCAGGTAAATCGAGTGTTTCTTTAAGCAGAATTGAGTTTGGAATGGTTTGCTGAATTAATTCGTCCAAACTTTTCAAGCCAAGCGTTTCCAGCATTTTTTCTTCTTCATTTTCTGAAATTCCGATGTGGCGAGCAGCAAGCATATCTTTCATAGAATGATTCATTTGCAATTTATAATTTATTGAAAATTAGTATTTTATTATTTTATTGAGAAGCTATTGCCTTAAAATTTTCCTGAAAAAATTAAGGAATAATATTGTTTTCTTTCAATTCTTTGATAGTTTTTACTCGAAGTTGTGGATTTTCTTTCACCATTTGCCGTAAAAAATCTTCTGGATAACCAGGACGAATAATATCAGGCGGGATGCCTTTTTCATTCTGAAGAAATTTTCCATCTTTTTCCATTTTTACATTGCCATCCATGTATTTTACCAGCAAATATTCTCCTAATTTTTTCCAGGCTTGTGTAGAAGAAGTGGCTTGCAAGCAACTGAAATCCGTTAAAAAATCACGTGCTGTTGTTTCAGGTAAATTGGCAGCAATTTTATCCACATTGGGAACCAATTCATTGAATTTACTTTCCCACGTTGACTGGACTTTTTTTATGTCTTTCATCATATAAGAATACTTGCTGTAAGCGAAATTAGCGACCTGGTTGTAAATCCAGAAAGCTGAAGTGGGCGAATATTTCAGCAGGCTTCCGTTATGAATGTCGTAGCAATCAGGGATTTGATGAATGCCGCAATACATTGGAACATACAAAGAACTGGCTGCATCGTCCACGCCAAACCATAAAATTCCGCCAACGTAGTTAGGGAGCCAGTTTCGCATTTGTGCTACGAATGAAAAAGCTGTTTGTTGTGTAGCTACAGGTCGTTCGTGAACATATTCCACACTATCGACCATAAAAGTCAGCGGGCTACAACGCAATTTACTGTTAAAAGGTCCGGCACCCAAACCTTTGGTAATATCCAGTTCTGTCCCTTCATATTGATCACGCATGAAATTTTTTATATCTTGAGCACTTAATTTGTAAGTGGGTTTTACCCACAACGGCAGTCGTTTAGATGATTCACCTTTAATATATGAAATATAAGCATCCATTTCAGGATTTACTTTCCTGAAAAATGTCCAAACTCTTGACTCGCAAATCCGAAGAGCAAGATAATCAAGTGGAGCATAGCAATCGGCGAAACTAAAATCTTCATCTTTCCCTTTAAAATAACCTTTTTCTCTTGCAAAAGAAATGACATCGGGCGAATAAAGGCAATTATTTTTGTCGTTAAGAGGGAAAGTGGTAATGCGAGACTGATTGGCATGACCGGAAACGCAATCATCTGGAATTCGTCGAGCTACCCAGACAGCACCTTTATTTTTCGGACCTTTGCCAATCATTTCCAATATCCAGATTTCGTTTGGATCGCCAATAGAAAATGATTCTCCTTCACTTCGATAACCATATTCCGTCACCAGTTCTGTCATTACTTGAATAGCTTCACGAGCAGTTTTCGACCGTTGCAGTGCAAGATAAATCAAGCTTCCGTAATCAAGTGTGGCAGTTGTGTCCATTAATTCCAACCGTCCTCCAAAAGTCGTTTCGCCAATTGACACCTGATATTCATTCATATTGCCAACAACTGCATAAGTTTTTTCTGCTTGTTTTATTTTCCCTAGATATTTGCCGGAATCCCATTCATAAATGTCCCTCAAAGTATTGGGAGAATACGTTGCTGCTGGAGAATAATATAAATATCCGTAAGAAAAATAGGAATCGGCAGCATAAGTTATTATCGTAGAACCATCAACCGTTGCAGATTTTCCTATTAAATAATTTGTGCAGGCAAAAATATTTATATAAGTTATTGAAAGTAAAAGAGTGGAAGCTAATTTCTTATTCATAAGGAAAATTATTCAAAGGATAAGTGAAAAATTGTTTTAATAATGTTTTTTAAATAAATATTCATAAAATTGGACTGAAAAGACGCGAAAATGATTCTTCCATTTTCTGAAATTTGCTTCGGTTTGCCCATTTTTCCAGTGTCATTTCTTCACATTGTTGAATATCTTTTATAAAAAGTTCTTTTAATTGGATAGCAGTTTCTTTTTCATAAATAAAAGCATTTGCTTCAAAATTTTGTGTAAAGCTTCGATAATCTATATTGCAAGATCCTACAATTGAAATCATATCGTCAATTACCAACATTTTGCTATGCAGAAAACCAGTTTTATAATAGTAAACTTTTACGCCCGCTTCCAGAATTTTGCCAAGATAACTGGAAGTGCTTTTAATAGCAATAATAGAATCGGAACGCGTAGGAATCATAAGTCGTACATCAACTCCACTTAACGAAGCTATCTGGATGCAGCATTCAATTAATTCTGGTGGCATATAATAAGGCGATTGAATATAAACGTATTTACTGGCAGTCATTATAGCTGAAGCGATTCCTTGCATGATAGATTCCCAGTCGGTATCAGGTCCACTGGAAACAATTTGAATCAAATTATTGGTGTTGAAATTTTCAGGTTGAGGATAATATTTGGTATCGGTAATTAATTTTCCTTGAACAAAATACCAATCAGCAAGAAATAAACGTTGCAAGCCATGTACTACTGCTCCTTCAAACCGAACAAAATTATCGCGCCATTTACCTAGTCGATTGCCTTTAATGTATCGATCAGCAATGTTCATTCCGCCTGTGAAACCAATTTTCCCATCAATAATCATAATTTTTCTGTGATCTCGGTAGTTGATTCTGCTTCTAAAAATTCTTAAACGTAATGGTAAAAAAGGACGAACATAAACTCCTGCTTTAGTCAAGGATTTTATATATTTTCTTGATAAGTTCAAGCTTCCAATATAATCATAAATTACTCGGACACGAACACCTTCATGAGATTTTTGAATCAACAATTCTTTTAATCGTTGAGCAACTTTATCATTACTTAAAATATAAAATTCAATGTGGATATGATTTTTAGCTGCACGAATGGCATCAAAAATGGCGTCAAAAGCACTTTCGCCATCCGGGTAAACTTGAATTTTATTAGCAGGATAAGCAATGGCTTCACTGTTTTTATATAAAAGTTTGATGAGATTTTTCTGACATTTTTCAAGGTTATTCAATAATTGTTCTACTTCTGTAATATCAAAAGGAGCAATGACTCGTTCAGGTAAGTTATGAAGACTTTTTCTGGAAATAATTTTTTGTTTGCGTAAATCTTGTCCAAAAGTTATATAAAGCAGCAAGCCAATTACAGGAAGGAACAAGATGATCAGCATCCACGAAAATGATTTTGCTGGATTTCTATTTTCGAGCAACAATACAGAAATAGTACTGAGAACAGTATAGACGTAAAGAGCAATAAAGAATATAGTAATGAATTTTGACATTTCTTATTTATTTTTTATTCTTATAATGATACCATTCGTGTCCATAAAAATTTTTTCGTGCAAAAGGCATTAGCGGTATAATAGGTGCTGTAACACCTTCACTGATTTCAAAAGGTGCTACTTCTACATAAGCTTCGTCCCATAAGTTGGAAATAATAAAATTTGTTAATAATTGAGCACCGCCTTCTACTAAAATGGAATGAATATTCAGTTCATAAATCTTTTGTAAAACAGTTGATAAGATATTTTTATCAAAATCTATTGGAATATATTTTACATTTAATTTTTCCTGATAAGGTTTTTCAGTAAAAATTATTGTTGGTGTAGAGTTATTTAGCAAATGATAATTTTCCGGTATTTTCCCCAAGCGATCCAGCACTATTCTGACAGGTGTTTTTCCTGACCAATATCGAACGGTTAAGGAAGGATTATCTAAAAGAACAGTATTAGTACCAACAAGAATTGCCTGATTTTCTGAACGCATTTTATGAGCAAGAACCCTAGTAAAATTATTGGAAATCAACAAAAGAGCTTGTTGAACATTTGTTCTGTTTTTGTCCATAAATCCATCAATAGTTTGAGCCCATTTTAGTGTAACAAATGGACGTTTCTTTTCATGAAAAGTAAAAAAACGTTTGTTTAATTCTTTACATTCTTTTTCTAAAACGCCTATTTTTAATTCAATCCCTGCTTTTTGAAGAATTTCTACACCTTGTCCATAAATATCTGGATTAGGATCATAGGTGCCAATCACTACTTTTGGAATTTTACAATCTACAATAAAATTGGCGCATGGAGGTGTGTGTCCATAATGAGAGCAAGGTTCAAGGTTTACATATAAAGTTGCATTCTTTAATTGTTCAGGATCTTTTACCGAAAGAATGGCATTCCGTTCAGCATGAGCTTGACCAAAATATTGGTGAAAACCTTCGCCAATAATTTTTTCTTCGTTAACCAAAACTGCTCCTACCAATGGATTGGGAGCTACAAAGCCATCTCCATAGGAAGCTATTTGTAAACAGCGTGCTATATATTTTTCTTCTTCAGTCATGTTCCCAGTAAAAACCTGATTTTAAAAATAATGTTGTTATTCACTTGTTTTTACAAATTGTTTATTTTTGCATTATGGAAGAAATAATGAAATATATTCAAACTGAATTAAAAGGTTACTATCCTGACAATGAGATTCAAAGTTTTGGTTATTTATTGTTAGAAAAAATAATGGGACTTTCACGTTCTAAAATTTTAATTAACAAAAATACAAAATTTTCTTCTGAACAATGGGAAAAATTAAATTCATTTCTTCAACAGCTAAAAGAATACGTTCCAATTCAATATATTTTAGGCGAAACAGAATTTTATGGTTTGAAATTTTTAGTAAATTCTTCAGTATTGATTCCACGTCCAGAAACGGAAGAATTAGTTGAATGGATCACAAAAGAAAATGATAAAAATTCAGCTTTGCAAATTTTAGATATCGGTACTGGAAGTGGTTGCCTTGCTATCAGTTTGAAGCATGAATTTCCTTTTGCCAGCGTTGATGCTTTTGATGTTTCACATGAGGCAATCGAAACAGCCCGCCTGAATGCTGAAATCAATCATACAGAAATTCATTTTTTCGAAGCAGATATTTTAAAAAATCCACTTTTTGATAAAAAATGGGACATTATTGTCAGCAATCCACCCTACGTTCCAGAAAATGAAAAAGAAATTCTTTTGCCAAATGTTTTGCATTATGAACCTTCGATGGCATTGTTTGTTCCTAAAAATGATCCTTTGTTGTTTTACAGGAATGTTGCCGAATTTGCTCAAATTCATTTGAATCAGGGTGGAAAACTTTATTTTGAAATTCATTACAAAGCAGGAGAAAATATGGTAACATTGCTCGAACAAGAAAGCTTTCAGCAGATTGAACTAAAAAAAGATTTGTCAGGAAATGATAGAATGATCAGAGCTATTTATCATTAAGTGAAGGGAATTATTTTTATTTAAATGGATAAAAATAATTTTTTGCTTTTAAAATCATGCTAAAAAGCTATCAATCATTCGAGTTGTAATTTTTGTTTGATAAATTCAATAAGATAATCAACCGTTTTTTCTACACCAAGAGCTGAAGAATTGATGCATAGTTGATACGAAGCAGCAGCTCCCCATTGTTTGTTGCTAAAATAATTATAGTAGTCGGCTCTTTTTTTCTCCATTTTTTTTAGATACTCTTTGGCTTTTTCAGTGGAAAGATTTTCCCGTTCCATAATTCTTTTGATTCGATCTTCAAAATCGGCAGTAATAAAAATAGTTACTATTCTGGGATAATCTTTTAATACATAATCTGCACATCTGCCTACAAATACACAAGATTTTTGATCGGCGAGCTTACGAATTACTTCACTTTGAATTTTAAATAAAGTTTCGTTGGAGAGATAATTATCGCATAAATAGAATTGATCCATCATCACAGAATTTTGCAGTCCTAAAAAGTTGCTGAAAATGCTATGGGTTTTCTTCTCATCCATTTCATCAAAAATTTCTTTTGCTAAACCAGTTTCCTTTGAAACTGCCTGAATCAGCTCCTTGTCGTAAAAATCGATATTGAAATATTTTGCTATTTCGTTTCCAATTTGATGGCCACCACTGCCAATTTGACGACCAATGGTGATGACAAAATTTTCATTCATTTTGATAACTTTTTGTTTGTGAAATTAATTTTGACTTTGAAATATTTTTTCGATAATTGACAAAAAGCATATAAGCTGCTGTAAGTGTGGCAAGTAAATCAGCAACAGGCATGCTGTACCAAACTCCTTTTAGTCCATAAATAGAAGGAAAAATGAGTAAACAAGGTAATAAATATATCAATTGTCTGGTCAAAGATAAAAAAACTGCCTTCCCTGCCATTCCTATACTTTGAAAAAAATTAGTTGTTACCATTTGAAATCCAACAATGGGAAAGAAAATAAAAGTAATTCGTAAACCTTCACTTGCTAATCGGATGAGTTCTTTATCCTTCGTAAAAATAGACGCTACAGCTCTGGGGAACAGTTCTCCGATTAAAAAACCTACTGTCATTATAGCAGTAGCAAAGAGAATGGTAAGCTTAAGTACTTCATTTACTCTGTCGAATTTCTGAGCTCCAAAATTATATCCTGCGATGGGTTGCATTCCCTGATTTAATCCTACTACCACCATAGCAAAAAGAAAAGTTACCCGATTAATAATCCCATACGCTCCAACTGCTAAATCGCCTCCATGCCTGATCAACGATTGATTTAAAACAATAACAATAATGCTACCCACTGCGTTCATTAAAAAAGGTGACATCCCAATAGCTAACGATTCTTTTACGATCCTTTTATTTAGTTTAAAAATACCCTTTTGAAAATGAATAAAATTTTCTTTATCACTAAAAAGTTTTATTTGCCAAATAAGCAAAATGGTTTGTGAAAGAACAGTTGCCAAAGCACTTCCACGAATTCCCCATTTAAAACCAAAAATAAAAAGAGGATTTAATATCAGGTTCAAACCTACCGTAGTTAAGGTAGCATACATGGCTTTTTCGGGTTTTCCTATCGAACGCAGCAAACCATTCAAGCCCAGATAAATATGAGTAATTACATTGCCAATCAGAATAATAACCATAAAATCATGGGCATAAGGTAAAGTGGCAGGACTAGCACCAAAAAAATAAAGAATCGGGTCTAAAAAAATAAGAGAAATAATCGCGAAAGCCAACCCAAAAATTATATTCAATACAAATACATTTCCTAAAATTTGATTAGCAGTGCTGTAGTCCTTTTGTCCCAAACGAACCGACATCAAAGTGGCTGCTCCAACACCTACCAACGAACCAAAAGCCGCAGAAAGATTCATGAAAGGGAAAGTAATGGCCAGACCCGATATAGCCAATGCCCCAACGCCATGACCGATAAAAATGCTGTCAGTAATGTTATAAAGCGACGACGCCGTCATAGCAATAATGGCTGGCAATGAATATTGAATCAGTAAATTACGAATCTTTTCAGTCCCTAAGGTGAGCGGTAATCCTTTTAATTCCATACGCCTTTTTACTTCTAAATTGTGGCAAAATTACAAAAAATGCTGGTTTGTTGTAATCGTTTTTTGCAATGACTTATAGAAGGTGTTTTTAAAGAATAAATAATCTAATCAATTGATAAATAAAAAAACTTAGAAAAATATTTGTTATTTTTGTTTGCTTTTTACAAGTAATCGAATATGAAAAAAGAATTTTCTGTTGATGAATTATTTCAAAGAGCAGCTTCTTATTGTTCGCTTTCAGAACACTGTGTGTCTGAAATAGATCAGAAATTGACAAGTTGGAAGGTGGAAAAATCTTTGAAGAAAAAGCTAATTGATAAATTGCTGGCAAATGATTTTATCAATGAAAAAAGATATGCTAAAGCTTTTGTTAATGATAAATTCCGATTCAACAAGTGGGGCAAGATAAAAATTGCTTTAGCCTTGAGTTCCAAAGGTTTGAATAAAGAATTGATTGACGAAGCTCTTTCATCTGTTGACGAAGAAGAATATTTGAGCATATTGGAAAATCTGTTAAAGTCAAAGTTAACAACTTTTAAAGACTTGACGGATTATGAAAAAAAAGGAAAACTTTTTCGTTTTGCTCAGGGAAAAGGTTTTGAACCAACAGCGATTGAAAAGGTGCTTCAGCGTTTAGAAGAGAATGGAGCTTTTCGTTAAACAAAAGAATAAATTTTTTGAATCTGATTCGGTTTTTATTTTTCAAAGTCATTTATTATTTGGTATGTATTTATTGAACTTCTCTTATAAAAAGTTTGTTTTAATTAAAAATAAATTTATAAAAAAATACCCATGAAAACAAATGTTGGTGGTAATGATAAAATTTTGCGATTGGGCGTGGCTATCGTATTGATTATACTTTTTTATAAAAGTGTATTAAAAGGAACGTTAGGTCTGATTGGCTTGATAATTGCTTTCTTATTAACACTTTCCAGCTTAATTGGTTTTTCTTTTCTATATTCTATTTTTAAAATCGATACTTCAAAGAAAAAGGAAAAAGAAAAAAGAAAACCAGAAAAATAAAAGTAAGAAAAAATAAATATTCATTTTTTCTACAATAAAAAGTGAGAGAAAAGAATATAGTGATTAAATTTTATTGAAATAAATTAAAATGTAAGATTTAATTACATAAAAATTTCTTTAATTATAATTTGAAGTGTTTTGAGAATCAAACATAATTCTGTAATTTTGCACAGATTTAAAGTAAACTAATTTTAAAAATAAGTAATAAAATGATTAAAGTAGGTATTAATGGTTTTGGCCGCATTGGACGATTGGTATTCCGTGCTGCTCAAGAAAGAAACGACATTCAAGTCGTTGCAGTGAATGATCCATTCTTGGATATGGATTATCTGATTTATATGTTGAAATTTGATAGCGTACATGGTAAATTTGAAGGTACCGCTGAAAAAAAAGATGGTAAACTTTTCGTTAATGGTAAAGAAGTAGTTTTCTTTGCTGAAAAGGACCCTGTAAATATCGGTTGGGCTGCTACTGGTGCTGAATACATTGTTGAATCTACAGGAGTATTCACCACAATGGAAAAAGCTTCTGCTCATTTAAAAGCAGGTGCAAAAAAAGTAGTCATTACAGCTCCTTCCAATGATGCTCCAATGTTCGTTTGCGGTGTTAATCTGGATAAATACACTCCCGACATGAACATTGTTTCAAATGCTTCTTGTACAACTAATTGCCTTGCTCCATTAGCAAAAGTAATTCATGAAAATTTTGGTATCGTAGAAGGTTTGATGACAACTATTCATGCTGCTACCAATACTCAGAAAACAGTTGATGCTCCTTCAAATAAAGATTGGAGAGGCGGTCGTTCTATCTTGAACAATATTATTCCTTCTTCAACTGGTGCAGCAAAAGCCGTAGGTAAAGTTATTCCTTCCTTAAATGGCAAACTGACAGGGATGTCAATGCGTGTTCCAGTATCTGATGTATCAGTGGTTGATTTGACTTGCCGGTTAGAAAAAGCTGCCACTTATGAAGAAATAAAAGCCGCTGTAAAAGCTGCTTCTGAAAATGAATTAAAAGGAATTTTGGGCTATACGGAAGATGCAGTTGTATCCACTGATTTCATTCACGATCCGCGTACCTCTATTTTTGATGCCAATGCTGGAATTGCCCTAAATAGTAATTTCGTAAAATTGATTAGTTGGTACGACAATGAATGGGGTTATTCAAACAAAGTGCTTGATTTAATTCAACACATGGCTTCTGTAAAATAGTTTTTTCATAAACTTAAATAAAAACTCCCTGAAAACTAAATATTTGAAGGGAGTTTTTTGTTTCATACCATTATACGAGATTCGAGATACGGGAGGCAAGTTTTGAGTAGAAACGTTTCATGAAACGTCTCCTGTAAAATAGAATGAGGAAAAAAATTTCAGTATTTCTCTGTGTAATAAACCGTTCATTTTCACTGATTTCCACAAGTAATAAAATATCAGATTCATATCCAACAAGGAGAGAATTTCTGTTAACTTTTTGTATGTATAAAATATTCTTCTGAAGGCGAAAAATTAAATAACCACTTAAAACCGCACTCGCTATTCCTAACCAGATATTTCCATGTTGTCCGACGGCATTAGGATCTAAAATTTGAATTTCTCGTTGATTTATATAGGAAAAAATAATTGCAAGTGCATTATTGGCAAAATGAGCAATAACAGGCAACCACAGACTTCCACTCCACCATAAAAGATACCCGAAAAAAGCTCCTAACAACAATCTTGGTAAAAATCCATAAAATTGTAAATGAAAAGCACTAAATAAAATGGCAGTAATCCAGATGGCAAGTTGCGGTTTTTTCCAGTTGTTGAAAATTTTTTGCAAAGTTCCTCTGAAAAATAGTTCTTCTCCAAAAGCTGGAATCAAAGCAATGAGCAATAAATTCAATAGTAAACCGTCAATACCTTTTACATCCAGTAATTGTTCTGTAACTCTTGCTGCCTCTTCTTCTGTAGATTTCATCCAATTTTCTATGGAAGAAAAAGCTTCGGGCAATTGCATTTGTTGATTGAGTTGCGTGAGTAAATCTATGAAAGGAATACAGACAATCATTATCAGTACTACATAACGAACAGCTAATGAATTGGTTGTTTTATTGAGTGAAAGATAGTCAAGAGGTTGTTCACTACAGAAATAGCTGAAAATAAAAGGAGGAATGATAAAAATTCCAACAGATTGAATCAATTGTAACCATCTTATGGAATTAATATCCGAAGCATTGGTTTTACCTACCAGCATCAAAATAGCCACTGCAAGATAAAAAAATACACAAGCAATACCAAACAGCAGTAAAAGTTGAGATAATATTCCAAAATTTTTTCCTATCCCCTTCAGTTGACGCATATATAATTGATTGTCAATCAATAAAATAAAAAAACTTCTATCATCTTTCGACAACAGAAGTTTCTTTCTCTGAAATGAATTCTTTAATTCTTAGGTCTTGCTTCCTTAACCACCATGGTGCGGCCATCAAATTCAGCTCCGTTCAGCTCTTCGATAGCTTTTGTTGCTGCAGCATCATCACTCATTTCAACAAATCCAAATCCCTTAGATCTTCCTGTGTCACGATCTTTAACAATCTTACAAGATGTTACTTGACCGTACTCTTCCATAACCCCTTGAAGGTCATTTTCCCGAACTTTATAGCTCAGGTTTCCAACGTAAATGTTCATAAAAAATAAAAATAAAAAATTAAATAAATGTTTGTGATTTAAGAAATTGTATAAGCAAACAAACGAGGTTAAAACATTCTACCCAAGAAATTTGGAAAGGAAAAAATAACCATTTGAGAGAAAGATACACTTCTTATAATCGATGTGCAAAGTAAATATTTTTTTTTATTTCTTGCAAGAATCCATCAAAAATTTAACAAAAGGGAATAAAATGAGTCATCAAATTTTTTTTAGTTACATTAAAAAAATAAGAAAAATTTATACACTTTTTGATTTTTATTATTACATTTGTTTCGTACAAATAAGGGTTTAAAAAATTTATTTATAAGGAGTAAGAGAGCTTTTCAATGCGAATAATCAAATCTTAAAAAAAGTTTATTTTTCAAATCACTTAAATACATTTGTTATAAACATTTTTCTTATTTTTCTATATATTTTTTTGATTCAGACATTTTTTTGAAATTATTTAAAAAATTGTAATCCAATAAATTGCTTTTATTTTTTTTATTTTTTGAAGGTAGAGATATTTTTTAACCAAAAATTTATTTTGACATTAAAGGTTTATCAAAACAAAGTAATAATTATCTCTCTAATTGCTTAATTATTCAAATTTTTCTCGCAAAATCTTTTAAAATATCGTAAATTCAAGTAAGTAATGTAACTTTTTCAGGGGAAAGGTAAAGGAAAATTATTTTTTATATGTATTTTAAATCTTTTCATTTTTTAAATAATTAACTAAATTACAGGAAAACATTTTATGAAAAATCTTTTACTACATTTTAGGTCAATACGCTTTACATTATTTTTGAGCGTATGGTGGTTTGGAACATTTAGTCTTTGTCAGGTATTTGCTCAAAATGCTGACAAGGCAATGAATTTTGAAAGAACAAAAAAGGTTCAGCAACTTTCTGGTTCTAATGCAAACACGGCAACGATGAACAAAGCATTGCCAAATTCTTCCAAGTATTTTCGAGCACCGGCCAGTGATTGGCAATATATGAAGTCCATTACGCTGAGTTCTGCTACCAATCAAGACAATTACCAGATAAAAGTAGAACTGACTACCTCAAATTTTAACTATTCGCATGCCAACAGCGATGGCAGTGATATTCGTTTTTACGACGGGAATGGAACTGAATTAAATTACTGGATGGAGAAATGGGATGCTTCAGGTACTTCCATCATCTGGGTAAAAGTGCCTACTGCAGGAACAACCGAAATCTTTATGCATTATGGGAATTCTTCTGCCCAATCTGTCAGCAATGCAACCAATACTTTTGTAAGGGTAATAGATAGCAATAGTCCGGTAAAAGGAAGTTGGCATTTGGATGAAGGCAGCGGAACAACGGCTTATGATAGGTCGGGTAATGGGAACAATGGTACTTTGTATAATAGTCCTACATGGGTAGATGGGAAATTTGGAAAAGCATTGAGTTTTGATGGCTCAAATGATTATGTAGAAACCCCGATTGTTAGTAATACACTGACAGATTTCACGATGGAAGCTTGGGTAAAAGCTTCTTCCGTTCCAGGTGATAGAAGAATTGTAATGGGCTCTGGATGGAACTATAATGATTGGTATATTGGCATTAATCTTAGTTCAAATACCGGTGCTCCTGCCAGGAAATGGCTATTCTGGGTGGCCAGCAATTCACAAATCGCTTATTTGGCTGCTCCGGATGAAATTGTTGCCGGTGAATGGTATTATCTGGTAGCAACCTATCAAGGTACAACCGGAAAATTTTATATCAATGGCAATTATATAGGTAGTTTTACTTTTACAAGAAAAACCGATACAAATCCATTTAGAATAGGACGTTCCTCCACAACAGATTCTAATAAGGAAAATTTTAATGGTTTAGTTGATGAAGTGCGAGTTTATAATCGAGCCTTGACTTCGGAGGAGGTTTCAGATTTGTACCAAAATTATGGTTACACCACCACAAATGCTCCGGGACAAGTTTTTGTTCGCAAGTATTCAGTTCCTGAACCAGCTGCAACTGTTGGAAACGAAACCGTTATAAGAATCAAGTATGTAGCAACAAATGGTTCGAATACTCCTCCTTATGACACATGGGGGAAAGCGGCAACCAGTATTCAAGTTGCAATTGATGCTGCAAACCCTGGCGACACTATCATTGTTGGCAGTAGCGGCACCGGGCATGGAGATGGTGTCTATA
>Ga0209204_1002268_pt1 | contig 16047 bp, 13 predicted proteins | sample AD_JPNMR2_MetaG_FD_184425 | JGI IMG/M metagenome (GOLD analysis project Ga0209204, IMG submission 184425) | Active sludge microbial communities of municipal wastewater-treating anaerobic digesters from Japan - AD_JPNMR2_MetaG (SPAdes) (version 2) | ecosystem: Engineered > Bioreactor > Anaerobic...
CAGAAAATGTGGGCGAGTTTCGACCACCAAACCGTGATTTGTAAGATTTTGGGAGGCGTGGTGGCCGATATCCTACCACCTTAACGCCTGATCATGGTAGAAAACCTTCCACCTTTGAGCCTCCTGGTGGGCGAGACTCTACCATTTTAGAGCCTACGCTCAAAACTGTGGTAGAAAAACTGCCACCAAATGGCCAAACTGTGGTTCATTTTCGACCACCGGGACCGGAAATTCAAGAGGCATGTCATAAATCGGAGCATTGAGGGCTCTTGGACAGTCGTTTTTGCGCGAGCGGGGCCTAACGGTGCAAGAGGGGTGTCAGGAATGCGACCGCCAAAACTGGAAGACCGGAGCTTGAGGATTAGACAGGCATGTCAGGAACCATGCCCTCAAAAGCCCTTTGATGGACGGCCCGAAACCACCAAGATCTGCTAGCTATGCGATGCAACGGCAAGGGTTGATTGCTTCTAGCGAGTAGATCCTTATTCCGTATGGATCCAAGGTGACTTCTTTTCCGAGGAGGTTTTGTCCGCTGATGTATATAGGTGAGGTTTGACCGTGTAGCTCTATGAAGAGATAGCCTGCATCTGTAAAACCCTGAATGAGCTCAGAGGGAGCGCCTACTCGGGTCGTAACCGTCTCACCTGTAAAGTTGAGTAGCACGACAATGCGGCTGTCTCCGTACTCGCGATAGTAGGCCAGCACCGAATCATCCCTGGCAACATTAAGAAAACTCAGAGAGCCCCTGGTCAGAGCGGGAATCGCTTTGCGCATATGGGAGAAGTGCCTGTAGAGGTCTCTTAGAATGTAGTCGCCGCTCTCCCACTGGATCTTGAAAGGCTCGAACAAACATACACGCTTGCTTTCTCCGATCTCCTGGCCGTTATGAATAAGAGGCACTCCGTCCAACGTAAAGAGCAAGGCTACTGCGACTCGCAAGCCCCTGGTACCAATCAATTCCAGTGCCCGGGGCTGGTCATGATTTTCCAGGTAACGCATGCGTATAGACTCTACAGGAAAGGTGAGTCTGTCCTGTTCAATCAAATTGCGGATTGCCCTGGCAGAGAGAGTCCCGAAAAAGACTTTCTGCAGTATCCTAGGAAGATTCTCTTCATAAGTCAAATCAAATGCCATGGCATTGTGCGATGGTTCGTGGGATTCAGCAAGCAGGATCGCGTCAGGTTTAATCCTCTTTAATGCTGCTCTGGCCTCACGCCAGAAATCAGTAGGCACTAAAGCCGCTACGTCGCACCGGTAGCCGTCTATGTCGCACTCTCTGACATAGTAACACATTGTCTCGATCATGTAATTCCTGAGGTCTCGATTTCTGTAATCAAACCCTAAGACGTCAGTCCAGCCAAACCCAGGAGACTGGGGCCTGCCGTGACAGTCGCGCTTGTACCACTTAGGATGGCTCCATTGCAGCGGGCAATCTGCTGCACTGTGGTTTGCAACAAAGTCCATAATAACCTTCATCCCATACCTGTGCGCTGTCCTAACCAGCCTCTTTAGATCATCAATCGTGCCGAGATCAGGATGGATGCTGCGGTAGTCAGAGATAGCATAAGGGCTTCCGAGACTCCCTTTCCTTGCGGCTACCCCTATAGGGTGAATAGGCATAAGCCAAATGCAGGTTACGCCGAGATCGCTAAGCTCAGGGATGCGACGCCTGGCAGAGTCAAGTGTCCCTTCTTCGGAAAACGCGCGAGGAAAGACTTCATAGATTACGGCATCTCGTACCCAGTCCGGGCTGGGAACTGCCCTGTATTTGCCGTATCCCCTGGCCCCCGGAGACGGTCTTAGCAGCAGGACATCACCGTCATCTGTGACTTCAAGGGCGGAGTTTGTGCCGCCGAACTCGTTCAGCATCTTACAGGGATTGGACGGATCGTGTGTCCATTCGCCGTCTACTATGAATTTATACTGGTAGACACCTTTCTTAAGTGGGATTACCGTTTCCCAGACGCCACAAGGATAATGCGTCAGCCTGCACGAGGTTTCATGCCAGTCGTTGAAATCTCCTGCAACAGTCACTGAAGATGCACATGGGTCTAGATATCGAAACCGGATTCCCCCATGGATGCGTGTTGGGCTGAGTTGTTTTGTGATTGCGTCCAATCCGTTGCTCCCCTTCCCATCACTTTACCCGAGGTTTAAGGCGCGTAGCTGCGCTTTAATTATACCGTTGTTTGTAAGCGAAAGACAGGAGCAGTTTTTTCCTAGGGCTGCGGCGACACACCGAAATGGTCTGCAATCCCGAGATAAATGTAATATCCTTCGCGCCAGGTATAACCCATGTCCCTCAATCTGGCCTCTTCGTACGGGTTACTGATATATGAAGCCTCTGTAAGAATTGCAGGCATGGACGTGTGACGAAGCACGTAAAAGCCTGCTGTCCGCGTCTGTCCGTCCGGGAGGCCGAGGCCTTCAAGAAGCCGCTTGTGCACTTTCTGTTGCAGGTCGACAGCTCTCCCGTCAGCGTAATAATATGCGTAAGTCTCAGTTGCGTTGTAGTTCCGATTGACAGACGCGTTGTGGTGGATTGAAATGAACCTGTCAGCGCCCCAGTTGTTGGCTGCCTGGACGCGTCCGCCAAGGGACACATAGACATCGTCTGTGCGCGACATCATTACCGTTGCACCGCTGTATTCGCTCAAGCAGTTAGCAACGACTTGACTGACTCGAAGATTTACATCGGCTTCGCGGAGTCCGGAAGGCCCTACCGCCCCGGGATCAGATCCGCCATGGCCTGGATCGATGAATATCTTGACCCCTTCCAGGCTTCCCCCAGCCAGTGCAGGGAAGGATACTAGCGAAAATGCACAGATTAATACAACCATGATCCGCATGACCCGCGAGATTATACGGAAATACGCGCCGGACCTGGCTACATCATCATAATCAAAAATCAACAGTCACCCCTCCTGTAAGCCGTCCGTAATTGCTCCCGCTTTCCATCCACCAGTGTTCGTATCTTCCTTCCACGAATATGTTCGGCCTGAGTTCATGTCTTACTGATGCAGAGCCAAGTAGCACAGGAGTTGTCGCAGATTGAGTCATAAGCACAGTAGGTTTCGTCGGTTCGGCGGCTCTGTCGACTTCGCTACTTCCGCTCTCTGCTCTTTTATCGCCGAAGATGCCGTTATTAGAGTTGTTGTCTTTCTCACTGTATTCACGTACAACGTTATCTTGGTCGCCGGTCTTGTCGTGTTCGCCGATACTGTCTTGCTCGCCGTGTGCAGCCTCTCGGTCCAAAAACCCGAGACGTGCTGCCTTTAAGTTTACCTCTGTCAAGGGAGACAGCCGACGGTCGTATGTCACAGCTATTCCTTGGGTGTTTTGGTCAAAAGGAATCGACGATCCGCCTGACCGCGAGGCTACGCTCGAATAATATGGCGCAAACCCCTGAGCCAGATAACCATATGAAAACTCCAGCCGGTGCTGCGGCGTGTTTAAGGCTTCAGCTTTAACAACAAGACCCGGCACCCATCCGGAGGTGCGGTATTCAGGATACAGCGTTGAGCTGGATTCAAATATGCCGATCTCTGCTGAGATGTTCCGGCCGCCCACATTTCCGAGAAAGTCTAACGAAACACCGGTCTCATCTCCAAGCCCGTCGGCTAAATAGTTCAAGCCGAGTGTCCAAGTATCTGCCACCGGCCAGACTAGCCTGAATGCCCACAGATTGTCAGCACGGGTTACAAATGAGCTGTTGTAGTAATAGCCTGAGCTTAGTCTCGACCATACTCCGAGAACGCCCCAGTTCTCTGCGCCTGTTTCAATGACGATACCTTCTGCAGGTTCAAGATCGGTCCTACCCAAAAGCCCGATCGGGCCTAGCGAAAACCTCTGCTTGCCTGCCTGTACCTGGAAGTCTGCTGTAGAGTATCTCACCCAGGCCTCATCGATGAGGAGCGGTCTTACCATCGACGGCATCCATGGACTGGCATCGCTCGGCCTGCTCACACCCCAAACACCGCTCATTGTAAGCCTGGTATACGCTTGCACTGCCTCCCCAAACCTGGCATCCAGTATCAAGTTAAGGTTCTGATGGATGCTGGGAAGAGTCAAGCCTTTAGGTTCCGGTGGCAGGTAGCTCTCCCCGGGCTCTTCCTCGTATGAGCCTGATTCGTCCGGATTCGAATCATCCAAAGATCCGGACCCTGCTCCTGGGCCAGCCCCTGGCTCGTCTACGCCGTTTGAGTTGCCCTCCAACTCGTCATTGTCGTCTGGTTCTTCGACGCCCGGAGTATCGTCACCGGGATTGGGAGCGAAAGGATCCGGTGCGTAGGGCATGTCTCCGAAGAAGACCTCAGCGAAAAGCCCCATGTTTCCGCCGATGAAAAGCATTGGTCCATGCTCCCCTCGAACTACCACATGCAGATTAGGGTCTGCCTTGTTCGACGTCTCCGCTTCTGCTCCTCCAAAGCCTAGCATACAAAGCATTAAGGCTAGCATAGCCGAGACAGCTATGATCTTCCTATATCTCTGATTCATGAAACCCATGATGGGATAATCATCCTTTCTCTCCTAAATAAAGCAATCCGCCTTCCATATTGCCTTTAAGTCTCCGAACCATCGGATACTTGCCGTGTGGAAGGCGCATGACTCTGCCCGGATGCAGTGTCCGGGTTACCGCTCATATCGATCCTTACTAGAGCGCCGGGCGGCTGTTCATAACCTACCGGTCAGCCGTTACCGGACTACCGGTTTCTCGTTCTGAGACTACGGATCAGTCGTCACTCAACTGCTAGATTACGGTTACTAAACCGCCACGTCTTCGTTGCCAGACTACCCGACAGCTGTTGCTGAACTGCCAGTCGGCTGTAACCAAGCTGCAGGTCGGTGGTTGCCTCATTATTAAGCGGTCCTTACCAAGCCACCGGTCGGTCGTTACTAGGCTAACCACCGTTATACTGGTATTTTGTAATAGCTAGTTCGCTCAATAACCTTGAATATCCTGCTAAACCTGGTCTTCATCGTTAAGGTAATATATGGAACGATTTCATGTCCCCTATCCTGCCCTGCATCCTAGCAGCATTAGTTAGGGTCTCGTTTCGATATCTGACGATCCGGCGCGTTTTAGTCAAACGGCGCAGCGATGAATCCAAGATTTAATGAAACCTAGTTCCTTCAATTCTCGAGTCTCCGTTTCTCCAAAGTGAAGAAATTAATGGTCTAATGGACATAATACCTAGTGAAACCAAAGGAATATCGGCACATCCTATGACGAGCATTCGTCCCGCCGATAATGCGGAAAGGAAGTGAAGCACAATGCCTCATAGAATCAGATGTAGTGTCAGTAACTGCCATTACTGGAAGCAAGACAATATATGCAGTGCATCACAGATAATGATCACCTCAGATACCTTGGCTCAAGCAAAGCCTGACAGCTTTGACGCCCCACAGGCATCTGTCGCATCTCCCACCCCTGCAGGCAGATGCGAAGAAACATGCTGCAAAACATTTGTAAAGAAAGACTATCACAAGGCATATGAAAACAGCGTCCAGAAGATGTAGGACGCAAGGGGAACAGTGGAGGCTGCAAAAGCGCGAAACACTATGAGAAAAAGATAATAAGGAAAAGACAATACACAAGATAGGTCCGGTAGCAGGCATCTGCCTAGTTCTGCCAAGCCAGATGTCTGTTGCCGGCTTTTTTCATGTTGCCTTCCATAAAGATCAATTCCGCCCCGTCTATTTCTCCCTTCCCTTGCTACCTGACAAAAGAACAGTGGAACAGGAGTATTATCTTGTGACTCGAGACTATAACGGAAACACTGCCTGACGCTGCTTGAAGCTGCTTCTTTTCGGCAAGAGAAGTAGATGGACAAGCACATCATGGGATTCCGGACATGCCGAAAGACCATAGATGTCGACCCAAAGCAAGGGCACTAAAGACGGAATTAAGCGCAGACAACAAGAAATACCAACTTAGGATTGACAGAAGCAACCGGAGGCATTACACTCTAATTAAGTGTTTACTTTATTAGATCCAATCAGATTGGTTCAGATTGAGTTAATGCTTTGGTTTAAACTGAGTTGGTACTTTGGTCTAGATTAAATTGATACTATGGTCTAGATTAAATTGATACTATGGTTTAGATTGAGTTGATACTATGGATTGCCTGCCTGAAATGCTAAAAGCCTTAGCGGATGAAACGCGCTTTGAGATTGTCCGTCTCTTGCTTACCCATGATTACTGCGTAGGAGCGCTTGCAAAGCACCTTGGGATATCCGAAGCTGCAGTATCGCAACATCTCCAAATACTGCGGAAGGCGGGGTTGGCAAAGCCAGAAAAGCGCAGCTACTGGACCCACTACTCGATTGATAGGGATAGGCTCGGGCAAGTGGCTGATGCGTTAAAGGCTGTGGCTGCTCAAGAAATCACGCAGCAGCACACTTGCCCTAGAATGTCTCATACGAAGCAAACCGGCGATGGAAGGAGGGACAGCGACATGTGTAAATGCAAACCTATGCCCAAATGTGCTCATCCTGAGAGACTGAAAGGGAGAAAGCCCGGAGAGTGCAGCCCGGAGCAGATCAGAGAATGCCACGGGGATCCCAAAGAGCACCCTTGCAAAGAAAAAGAAGAAGAGTAAGCAGCAAAACGGTTAATCAGTGTAACTGTATAATCGCTTAAACGCATTAATCGGCAAAGCATAACCAGGAGGAGAGCGGGGCTGAACTCAAATGAAGAACATAATCGAAGTGCAAGACCTAACCAAGAATTACGGGGATTTTGCCGCAGTCAAAGGGATTAGTTTTTCTGTGCATGAAGGAGAGATCTTTGGGTTTCTCGGACCAAACGGCGCAGGAAAGACTACCACCATTAATATGCTAACCGGTCTTGCCAGAATAACATCAGGCTCCTCTACACTCCTGGGTTACGACCTGGCGCTAGAGACCAAGAAGGCCCAACAGGTCATGGGGATCGTGCCGGATGAAAGCAACCTGTACGATGAGTTGAACGGCTTTGAGAATCTGTGCTTCGCCGCTTCGCTGTACGGCATGGAAAGAGGAAAGCGTGAAGCGCGAGCGCGCCGTTTGTTGGAACAGTTTGGTCTTGCAGATGCCGAAGCTAAGCCATTTAGGGCGTATTCAAAAGGTATGAAGCGAAAGCTTACCATCGCCGCGGGAATCATCCATGAGCCGAAAATCCTCTTTCTTGATGAACCTACAACAGGAATCGACGTGGCAAGTGCAAGGCAGATACGAAACCTTATCCTTGACCTAAATGCGTCCGGCACGACAGTCTTCTTGACCACTCACTATATTGAGGAAGCTGAAAGGCTTTGCCATCGGATTGCGTTTATTGTCGGCGGAAAGATAGTCAAGATAGGAACTGTTGATGAACTCATGAGTCAAGCCCAAGATGAGACCATAGTCCAGTTTAAGCTGGATGACGGCCGCGCTGCAGGATTGGATCAAGCACTTCAAGCGAGATTCCCCGAGTTCAGGGCTGAATTCTTAAGTGACGATACGTTGAGAATCCACTCCCCCATTCCCATCAGCCTCATGCCATTCATACAGTTCTTCGATGAAAAAGGAATCAATGTCTATGAGGCAAAGGTGATACGGCCTTCATTGGAAGATGTCTTCGTGAAGGTTACAGGTATTGAGATAGATAAAATGTCCAAAGAAAAGGAGCATCGCAGGAGATGAGATCACACATTGCTTTCTGGAACATCTTGATGAAGGACATGAAGACTTACTATCTCAAGCCTCCTAACATAAGCTGGGGAATCATTTTTCCTGTTGCTTGGACTGTTATGTTCTTCGTAAGATCGGAGACTGCTATAGATATCCGCGGCATCCTTCCCGGCGTGATGTCTATGTCTATCCTGTTTGGAACAACGTCAATGCTGGCAGTGACTATCACATTCGAGAGGAGACAACGCTCATTTGAACGGCTGTTGCTGGCACCTATAGATCTTAATCTGCTAATGCTTGCGAAAACTACAGGGGCTATCTTGTTTGGAATAGTCAATGCGGCAATTCCCGTCATCTTTGCATCGTTCCTTACGAGTCTTTCGGGTATCAATTGGATTTCAGCATTTCTCAGCGTTCTTCTAATGGCGGTGACCTCCACTTTCCTGGGTTTGTTTATAGCAGTCGCGGTACGCGAAGTGTTTGAAGCCCAGACATTCTCAAACTTCTTCAGGTTTCCCATGCTGTTCTTGTGCGGATTATTCATCCCCGTTACTGACCTGCCGAAAGTGCTAAGGCCTTTGTCCTACGCATTACCCCTTACTTACGGAGTGGACCTATTGAAACAGGCCATCAACTATGAAGGTCACATAAACCCCATGATCAGCTTAGTGGTCCTCCTTTCCTTCAGTTTTATACTGTTCGCCCTGAGCTTACGCAATGTGAGGAGAAAGTGGATCTACTAGGCCACTCCGCTTACCATACCGGCACAAGCTCTCACCCGCAGAGTTCCTACCTCCAGCTGCACGGACACGCAATAAGTTGCAGAGGCATACAGCGAGTTTCACGTACACTCGCACTTGTGCGCGTACAAACTACTTAAACAATTACAGACCGGCCGCAGGGTGACACAACCAGTTGCCTGGGCACACAGGTAGTTGCCCAGGTACACAGATTGTTCCTGGGGTACGTAGGCGGTGGCCTCAGGTCATAGCGCACTGGCTAGCATCTGCTGGGTTTTGTGGGATATGCAGGAATACGCCGCAGGATCACGAAGTAGATTCTTTGACTCCAACAGCTAGAGTACGACAAAAGGGATTGGAGGATGGAATTGTGGGATCATTTGCCTCGTACAGAAGATTCCTTGCGGTGTGTGGCAGTCTTGGCAGTGACACTGTCAATCGGAGGATGCTTCGGAGGAGGCGGCATTGGACGCCTAAGTATAAAAGGATATGTAACCGAAATTGATACAACAAATTTCGAGAGGTTTGTGACCGGTTTAAGGTACTCATCTCCTAGTGTTCAAGGTGCAACCGTTGCTATCACCGGGACCGGCCATGTGGCAACGACAAATAGCCGTGGAGAGTTTACTTTTTACGATGTACCTCCCGGTGTTTACAACGTTATGGTCATGAAAGATGGTTGGGCATCTTCGGCAGCATATAATGTATATGTCGATTCTGATAGAACCACCGAAGTTGAACTCAGAATGGTCAAACCCAGCGGCCAAGGACCTATAATAGAAAAGACTATTCCGCCACAGGTTAATGTTGGCTCCACACAATCGCCTGAGCCAAGCGTTAGAAACATAGATATAAGCGCTAGTAGTGCCTATGGAATATTGAGGATTCTGCTGTTTATAGACAATACGCCCGTGAAAGCGCTTGATCCGGTATCGTCTTCGGGGATCACGTATCCATGGGACACAGCATCCGGAGATTTTCCGGTTGACAGCGGTGAGCATACGATAACCGCCATCGCTATAGACACATATGGCAACATCGGATGCATGTCGATTGTTGTGACAGTAGATCACATTGGCGAACCGGTACCACCTCCTCAGGCTCCGATAAATGTAATGGCTATGTCAACAACAGTCCACTATTCCGTTTTCGATCTTACTGTTGAACTTGGAGAGAGAGGCTTATTATCACAATCAGTCTCGACAGTCAATGAAACCTACGGCATGCCTAGACACCTTCAGATGATAGAGTCAGGAGTACGCCCTTTGGCAATGCCCGCCGGATCGGATGCGGCAATATACTGCGATGTGTTATGGAACAACAATGATCCCACCGTTAAAGGGTTTAAGGTTTATCGAGACGGAATATTCATTGGTCAACTCCCGGCTTCTGAATCTGAGTCAGAATCCCACCTTCGGCACCATATGTTTTCATACCCCAGCTAAGTTGGGGTTTTGTTCTTTTTGGGAGAAAGTTGATCATCAATTGATCATCACCCATAACTTGGAAGATGGTTTTTGCCGACTCCGTGAGAATGTCCGCGTTTATTTCCACAAGCAGAGGCGGCCTAGTGCGGCCGCCCCCATGGTGTTTTTTGTTATGGCTGTAAATAGACATCTTCCGGAATGTTGCTTTCATACGTGTTTGCCCTATCGGGTGAAACAAGTAGCGTGTCAGCATCGTCAGTCACCGCGATGAAACCTTTCCCAACCCAAAGACCCCCGCCGTGGACATATGCAGAATTACTCACAAAACTGTTGTCGGCAATTAAGGCTTTTCCCTCTGCCGAGGCCCATAAACCACCACCGCAATAATTAGTAGCGGTATTCTTACTGATCGTATTGTCTACGATTGTGTGCTGGCCAGATTCCCAATACAAGCCGCCGCCCGAGAAAGCAGTATTCTCACTGATCATATTGCCTACGATTGTGCGCTCGCCCTTAACTGAAAATAGACCGCCGCCATACAATCCCGCAATGTTTTCACTAATCTCATTTCCTTCTATGGTATGCTCGCCCTCAAGTGAATATAAACCGCCGCCATTATATCTAGCAGTATTCCCACTGATCGTATTGTTTTGGATGGAGAGAGCACCCTCAACATAAACACCGCCACCATATTCTGCTTCATTATTTTCGATTACACAAAATCCGATCGTTGCGGAGGAATTTTTGATATAGATACCGCCTCCGGCGCGGTAATCATCAAACAGTTTCCCTTTCCCTTTAGTAATGGTAAACCCATTGATGGCGACACCTATATTGCAATTTTGAATTGTGATCACAGAGTCATCACCACCTTCGCCACTGATAATGGTTGCCGCTACTACACTCGGATCTTCGGGATCGGCACTTCTAATTTCGATATTTTTACCGTCAAGGTTTAGATTTTCTTGATATGTCCCTTGCGAAACAACTATGATACATCCGTCTTGGGCCGCGTCCATAGCCGCCTGGACTGTAGTATACTCACTTGGGACTTTTAACATTAAAGCAGTCACGGTAACCTCGCAACTAGCCTCATGATTGCCATCTTCCGTTTTGGCGGTAATTATGGCCGTGCCTGCTTTTAGAGCCTGCACTTTACCGTTTTGATCAACTATGGCGATGTCGTCCTTAGAACTACTCCAAGTGACATTTTGATTCGTGGCATTAGCAGGGCTGATTGTGGCAACCAAAGGGTATGAACTATCCTCAATTAAACTGATGCTAACCTTATCCAAACTCACGCCTGTGACTTTGACTTCTGGATCTTCCATCTTCTCCAAGTAAATATCTTTTGTCGTTGTCTTACCAGAGGTAATCGTAACGACTTCGGAATATTGCTTATATCCTATCGCTTCAGCCTTTAACGTTTGCTTTCCTGCCGAAAGTTTTGTAAAACTGTATTGCCCATCAGTAACTGGCAGTTGTTTTGATCCAACTGTAACAACAACTATTTCGGTGACTAAATTTTTCGTTCCCTTATCATAGATCTTTCCCTCGAGATTTCCGGTTTGCCCACCACCGCCCATGCAGCCGTTTAGGATTAAAGCAATAGATAAAAAGCTAATAAGTACTATTATTCTTCTCAAAAGAACCCCTCCAAGTTTGCGGAATTTTGCCATATCTAATTTTGTATTTCTAAGCAAAAATTTATATTCATGCACCACACAAAAAATAATTGTGTGACTCTTTTGCGCACCTAACCACTTCTTCTCATTGGAGTTTAGATTTCCAGCACGTCCCCTAAGATCAGCACCGCCTGTCTTGCATTGTCGGTGTAACATGGAAGTAGCGATTCAGCGTCATGCTAATATGCACTAGCATTGCCTAAAACTTTCTTCCGATTGTCAAGCCTGCTCCATTTAGCTCAGCCACTCGTAAATTGAATATCCTGATAGGTGTTTTCCGCGGCTGTGAAAAAAGATGAGAGGCGTAAAAAGGTAGTCCTTTTCTACATTTTTTGGCGGAAAGAGTTATTGGATGCGCCTCAAACGATAACTATAGTCATAAGACCCAAAGCCCTTTGATGAAACTCCAAATTTGTCTGTTCCTTCATAACTAGCTTGACCAGGTAAAAACTCAACCAAGATTATGCCCGTCTCTCCAGCGTGCAATAGACCAGCATGAACAGCTGCCTTAGCTAAATTCGAATCAAGCGTATAAACATCTGTGCCCCACAGCCCACCCTCTTTATTTCCGATGACCTTAAAAGCCAAAGTACGCCCAGTAAAACCACGATAATCATCTAAATGCCCCGGATCTTTAATCAACAGCGTATTTTCTGGGATGGCGACAAACTCATAACTGCCATCATATGTTCCGTAAGCCTTTGAAGTTACTCCGTAGCGGGTTGCACTTAGATAGCTTTCCTGGCCAGGTAAAATACGTGCTGCTATAATAGCAGCTTCACCTGGCTGGACGAGTCCAGCATGTACAGCGGCTACATGGATATCGGTATCCCTCGTGTAGATGTCGCTACCCCAAATAAGGCCGTTAGTAGCTCCAATGACTCGAAAATAGAGAATTTGCCCGATTTGTTCATCTGAGCCGACGTAGCGATTAAAGAAAGATACCTCGACCGGTGTAGACATGAGGGTTTCGAAACCAAATGTTGACGTAGTGGGCGCAAATACCAATGCTTCTAGGCGTGTGATTAAACTTCCCAAGTCCGAGAGAAAGTCCGGCGAAGCCGCTTGGGTAGCGGAGGCTAATTCATATACCGTACGCAGTTCGATGACTACTGTCGGCAAACCATCCTTATACACCTCGGTATCCCAAGGTGTATAAGCAGAAACCGATAAGGTAAGAACAAGCAATAAACAGATTACTAATGCCAAAGCGACCCGATTCTTCATTATAACCCCTCCTATTGTGTTATTCTTAAATTAATCTAGCGTTAGCAGTTGAGCCTTGCCGCTTTTATTGTTAAAATTGTGCTGAGGCATGGCTCTTCTGCGGACTTCTTATGAAGTTAACGCTTTGACCGAAGAGCAATGCTTCTTTTTCTTGCAGGATTTGCTCCAAGGTCCCTCTAAAACCAAATTTGGGTGGGTTAGGTTGACTCCTTCTTGCGTCTTACATTTGTGTGTGAGATAACGCTCTATACGAGACTGCCGCCCACCCAGTTTCTTCATCAGCGACCGGTAAATAGAACGCTGCGGATAAACGCTTAGACAATAGGCACCGGCTGATGATAATATTCTTGGAGGTAGATACCATGTCGGAATTTAGGAACCTAGTATTTGTTGGCATCGACCCATCTGTAAATCAATCCGGCAAGTTCACCGGCGACAGGAACGAGATTTCCAAGCGAGGTACACGATTTGGACGACGTGTATTGTTTACGGTCGCAATGGCCTCCATTGGCACGAATCGCAACGGCAAACCGATTAACGCAGTCCTCCGGGAATACTACCAGAAAAAATGCGCTAACAAGAAGAAAAAGGTAGCTTTGGTTGTTGTCATGCACAAGCTGCTTCACTACATGTTCGCTGTCTTACGAGACGGGAAGCCTTACCAAGTTCGGAAACCCGAACAACATCAGACGTGGCGCCAGGACAAGCTTCAACCGGTAGCCGCTTAATAAGTCAACTCAAATTAACCGTTTTTGGCTATTGTTCGTGTTTTTCAATAGCTTAATTTCTCATACCCTTTTTTACCAGCCAATTTTCTAAGCACTAACTCAAATAAATGCTTGACTTTAATTAGCTGGTCTTGAGCTTCTGCCACGCTTCATCACTTTTGTAAATAGAATGACCCTCGTATTCTTTTCCGCCTACCGTGAAACGATAGCCCTTGGTCACAGTTCGAGAAGCGTTAACTGCCCCACTTATGTCGTCTAAACGACTGCTGTAGCTGGTCAAGGTTCCAACTGTTGACTCGCCCAGCAAGCTAAGGACAAGAATGCTCACACTGTTGTACAGGGCAAATAGCAGGCAAACAACAATAATCACGAAAACTACGGGATTGATTCGTCCAGTTGTCACCTGATCGTTCCCCTTCACTATCTCTGTACTAAGGGTAACGCGTCAAAGATAAAATGCCACCCTCTTTTCGGTTGATATCATAAGAAAATGCCCTCATACTTTAGTATGAAAGGCATCTAAACTCGATCGCTGTGTGCATTTTTGGGTTTAGCCACTTGCTCCGAATGAATGTTCCGTTACCCAGAAAAGATCCGGGAGCCCACGAAGACAGAAATTTTGTTCTTCATGACGGCACTCCAACTTGATTCTTCAGCACAGTACTGATCAGTTCCGCTCGACTACGCACGTCGTACTTCGAGTAAATATTTCGAACATGGGTTTTTACTGTGCTTTCACTAATGAATAACATTTCGGCGATCTGACGGTTGGACTTGCCATCTAACAAAACCTCTAGCACCTCTTGTTCCCTCACTGTCAGAGGATCAAGGGTTGCACTCCGAGCAATGATAGCATTTTGCTGTGGTTTGCTCATAGTATCATAAACAACCAGATAAGCATGACTCTTCAACAGCATAACAAGATGACGGTTTAGTGTAGCTAGCAACGCCACAGCCATTGAAACGATCGTAAGGGCTATCACTGTTACTTCGGCGTAGGAAAGTTGTAGGGAGACAATTCGCATACCCAATACGTCCCCAGCTAAGACGCCAAAGACGTTGGCAGCAAGCCCCATACCAAACAATCTGACGGAGTTATCTGTGTAATCCAGCATTTCCCCGAGAATGCTCCACCAAAAGAGATCGAAAATGCCGCATGCACCAAGCATCAGGGTGTCCACAACGATATAATCCAAAGCATTTCGAGCAAGAACCATAAAACTAATAAACGCTGCCATAATCATTGCCATACCAACATACAGCGCACTAGAGTGTTTGACTCTCGGCGGTAGGTTTCTCATAACAATAAGAGCAATAATGTAAGGAACCGCCCAATACCAACTCACCAGCCCAGTCAGATGCTCGAAAGCTGGGTTAATTACCTGATACATGAGCCCAGAATTGATTGTAATGATCAAAACGAACAGAGCAAGCAGCAGCGCAGGCTTGTTGATGTTGCTGTGCTGATCCCGAATACGTTTGGCCTTGTCCCCTTCTTCATTCACCGAATTAGTTGTTAGTATCCAGATGAATAACATGCCCAACATCACACAAGTCAAAGACAGGATAAGCCCGATGGCTGGTGAGACATTCATAGCCACCACATTGACGGCAATCATGATCACGTTAGAATAAATCAGAATATCGGCACATGTCTTGAGCCGCTCACTTTTTAAAGTAAATGTTTTTAGTAAAAGGCCGAACAACGCCACAACACAACCGCTTGTATACCCACTTACTACCAAACCCCCCATCCACAAAGCCGATGGACCAAAAAAGAAAGGTGTGGTTGCAAGCACGCATAAACCCATACTAATGATCATCACATGTCTTACAGCACCTAAGGACTTTACAAAATAACCACAGGAAAACAGCCCTAACAGATGCGCGACAATAGCAGCCAACAGATAAACGGAAGTCTCTACTGCATACGACTCAAATAAACCATACAATACTTGTCCTTCGAAAAGAAAAGACAAAATATAGGCAAAAAACAGGGAACATCCTACAGTAGAAAGCAGCCGCGGGTCAACAGCCCTAATTTTTCCCATTTGATCACCTCCCATTTTGCGGACATCATACCAGTTTATTCGTTTTTTACATGAACGACTCCTGCTTGAGGGCAGGAGTCGTCAGCATGATGTTTATTGCAATGTTGTAGTTTCTAACACTCTTTAGCCACTTCTCTCTCAGATTGCGTGACCGTTTTTTGAAGGGAAGATGTGGCCTAGCCCGGAAAGACTAGGCACATCACTTTGTCCCCACGGGCTTCACACTAGCCCAGCAACTCGTTTTCAAGGACGACTCGGGCCATGCGGTCGTCAACAAGGCTCTTAGACTTGGCAAAAGCATGGAGTAGACAGCTGGTGCAGAGATTGTTAATCTTCCTTGCGATTCCACCGCTGTACTCGTGAATCAAATACAATGCATCGTCTGTGAACACAGCACGATCTACGCCAACTAAAGTGCCCCCCATTGTCAAGACACAAATTTGATATTTATCCGAATACCTCCTTTCTTTAGGCTGCAGCTTTCTGCATGTGCGTGGCTTTGAAGGCCTGAGGCGATAGTCCCCCTAGAGAGGCAT
>Ga0209204_1002279_pt1 | contig 15967 bp, 11 predicted proteins | sample AD_JPNMR2_MetaG_FD_184425 | JGI IMG/M metagenome (GOLD analysis project Ga0209204, IMG submission 184425) | Active sludge microbial communities of municipal wastewater-treating anaerobic digesters from Japan - AD_JPNMR2_MetaG (SPAdes) (version 2) | ecosystem: Engineered > Bioreactor > Anaerobic...
ATAAAACCTTGTTCGTTCAATTTTATTAATTCTTTAATAAATTCTACATTTGGTTTTTGTCCAATAAAAACAAATAAACCATCTACATTTATTTCTTTTTCTTCATTTTGATTTATATCTTTTACAATAATACTTTCAACAAAATTTTTTCCTTTAATTTCTGAAACAACAGAATTTTTTAATAAAATTATTTTAGCATTTTCTTCAACTTTCTTTTGTAAAATTTTAGCAGCACGAAATTCAGCCCGACGATGGATTAAATATAACTTATTAACAAATTGAGTTAAATATAAACTTTCTTCTAATGCACTATCACCACCACCAATTACAGCAACAATTTTATTTTTAAAAAATGGGGCATCACAAGTTGCACAATATGAAACACCTTTACCATAAAATTCGCTTTCACCTTTTACATTAAGTTGTTTTGGAGAACTCCCTGTTGCAATTATTAGTGTTTTAGTTGAATATATTTTATTTGAAGAAGAATTTAGATTTATTATATCATTTGATAAAGCAATTTTTATAATTTCATCAGTGATAAATTTTGTTCCAAATTTTTCTGCTTGTTTAGCCATTTTTGATATTAATTCAGCACCACTTATTTCTTCGACAAAACCAGGATAATTTTCAATTTTAGCAGTATTAATTATTTGACCACCATAACCTATTTTATCAATAATGCAAAAATTTAAATTTGCTCTGCTTGCATAAATTGCAGCAGAAATACCTGCTGGACCAGCACCAATAATAATTAAATCATATAACATTTTTTCCTCCAAAAAAAATTTTTATTTATTCTTGACAGATAAAATAATTATATATAATTATATTTTTCAATTCAATAATTAAATAAAAATTTATATTTAAAACAGATATGGCAAATTGGACTATTGAAGATTCAAAAAAATTATATAATATTGATAAATGGGGCAGTGGATACTTTAATATAAATAAAAAAGGGCATATTTCAGTTTATCCTTATGCTAATTCAAAAAATTCAATTGATTTAAAATTATTAATTGATGATTTAATCAAAAGAAAAATAAATCCGCCAATATTATTGAGATTTATGAATATATTAGAAGATAGAATAATAAAAATAAATAAAGCTTTTCGTGCAGCAATAGAAGAGAATTCATATAAAGCAAATTATCAAACATTTTATCCAATAAAAGTAAATCAACAAAAAGAAGTAGTTGATGCAATTGCAAAGTATGGTAAAAAATATAATATTGGATTAGAGGTAGGTTCAAAACCAGAATTAATAGCAGCATTATATATTGCAGTAGATAAAAATATTCCAATAATTTGTAATGGTTATAAAGATAAAGAATTTATTGAAACAATTTTATTTTCATCAAAAATTGGTTTTGATATAACAATAATTGTTGAAAAATTATTTGAATTAGACATAATAATAAATTTATGTAAAAAATTTGGAATAAAACCAAAATTAGGAATCAGAGTAAAATTATCAAGTAAAGGAACAGGGCGGTGGTCATCATCAGGTGGTGTTGATGCTAAATTTGGTTTAAGAATAAAAGAGATAATAACAGCGATTGATATTTTGAAAAAGAACGATTTAATAAATTCATTACAATTATTACATTATCATATAGGAAGTCAAATAACAAAAATAGATAAAATAAAAAATGCAATAATAGAAGCAACAAGAATTTATGTAGAAATGAAAAAAATGGGCGTTAATCTAAAATACTTAAATATTGGCGGCGGATTGGGTGTTGATTATTCTGGTCTAAAATCAAGTCATTTTTCGAGTGTTAATTATACAATAGAAGAATATGCAAATGATATAATATTTCAAATAAAAAGTATATGTGATGAAACAAAAACAGATTATCCAAATATAATCTCTGAATCAGGCAGAGCAACAGTTGCACATTATTCAGTATTAATTACAAATATATTAAATACAAATGGTTCAATAAATTCTAATGATGATGATGAAATTGAAATAAATATAAATAAATTTTCACCAACATTAAAAAAATTATACGATATATATGAAAGCATTGATAAGTATTCATTACGAGAAGATTTTCATGATACAATACAGTTGATAACAGAAGTAAATAGTTTATTTAATTTAGGTTATTTAACACTAAAAGAACGAGCAACAGCAGAAACTCTATATAACAAGATAATAAAAAAGATAGAAAATTTATTAGAAAAAATAGAAGATATACCAGAAGAATTACGAGATTTTAAAGTTAATTTAAGAGAAACATATTTTGCTAATTTTTCAATATTTCAATCATTACCAGATTCATGGGCTATTGACCAACTTTTTCCTATTTCACCAATTCAAAGATTAAATGAAAAACCAGAATATATTGCTTCAATTGCAGATATAACATGTGATTCAGATGGTGAAATAACACAATTTGTTGTAAATGAAAGTATAAAAAATTATTTGCCAGTCCATAAAATAAATGAAAATGAAAATTACTATATAGGTTTCTTTTTAATTGGTGCATATCAGGAAATACTTGGTGATTTACATAATTTATTTGGTGATACTAATGCTGTTCATATAACATTTAATAAAAAAACAGGTTATAATATTGTTAATATTATTTTAGGAGATGCAATTGGCAAAACATTAAATTATGTGCAATATAATCAATATGATATATTAAAAAATATAAGAGAAAATTTAGAAAAAAATGTACAAAAACAAAAAATAACAATTGAAGAAAGCACACACTTTTATGAATTAATAGAGCAAAATTTGAAAACTTATACTTACCTAACTGAATAAAATTTAATTATTTTTTCCAATCCCTTCAATACTATTTGCTTCTTTTGAAATTAAAGGTTTTCCTGATAAAATATTTCTTACATTTCTATAATAAAAAATTAATAATTGTAATATTGGAAAAATTTTAACAATAATTACATTAGAAAAAATTTTATCGCTTATAAAAATTGCAATTTTTGAAAGAAATTTTGGTAGATGATATAAATTTCTATAAAATCTCATTAATTTAAAAAAATTATTTTTGTAAAAAATTAGTAAATTAAAAGGTAAATATTTATTTTTAATTATTTGCAAATCTTCAAAATAACTTTGTCTTTTATAAAAATCATCTACAAGTAAATTATGTTTCTTACAATACTCATAAATATATGTTCCTGGATATGGATTCATCAAAGAAAGTTGAACCATATGGGTATTACCAGAAGCATTTAATTTTATTGTATCAAGAATCTGTTCAGGTCGTTCCTCAGGACCTCCTAAAATATTATATGTATAAATTTTAAAACCAAATTCATTTATCATTTTCATTTTATTTATTATCATTGATTGAGACATATCACGATGCAAAAAATTTTTTCTATAGTATTCATTGCCACTTTCTAAACCAAGTTGTATTTGATAACATCCTGCTTCTTTTAATAACTTTAAAACATTTTCATTAACCAAATTAAATCTCAAATTACAAATAAATGGAAATTTAATATGAGAGATATACTTCTTAATAAAGTCTTCAAACCATTCAAAATAAAGAGGAAGAATATCATCATCAAATTTAAAAGAATTAATATCATATTTACTTTTAATAAATTTTAATTCTTCAATTACATAATCAACAGAATGAAATCTAATTTTCCCTTTTTTAATCTTCATTCTTTCCTGTAATGCTTTATTAGCACAATAAGAACATTTATATGGACATCCTCTTGATGCAATATATGCTGCACGATGTTCATATTTTGTCTCATATAATTCATTAAAATTAAATAAATCTCTATCACTAAATGGAATTTCATCAAGATTTTCTATATAATTAAAAGAATCATTTTTTATTATTTGATTTTCTTTTTTAAACCATAAACCTTTTATATTCAAATAATCTCTTTTTTGTTCTAAACACTCTAATAAATTTGATAATGGTTTTTCGCCTTCGCAGGTACAAACAATATCAATTGCTGGTATATTTATTATTTGTTCGGGGCATAAAATTGCATGAATTCCACCACATATTATTGGAATATTAAAATATTTTTTAATGATATTTGCTATACTTTCAACATATTGAAATTGTGCAGAAGTCACTGAAAAACCAATTAAATCTGGATTAATTTTTAATATAACTGATTTTATTTCGTTTTCTTCTGGATATCTATCAAGATAATATAAATATACTAAATGACCTTTTGATTTTAAATATGCTGATAAAGCACCAATTCCATAATGAAAATTTTTTTTCCAATGTTTTAATTCTATTATGTCAAAATATATTATTAAAATTTTCATCTTTTAATTTGATTAATATTGTATTAAAAACAATCTTTACTAAATGTCTTACTTATATCAATATGACCTGTTTCTTCTGTTAAACCCAATGTTTTAACAATTTTATTATCAACTAATAACTGAACTCTTTTAATATAAGAAGGAAATGAATCAATAAAAGTCAAAACTATTTCCTGTAATAATAAATATTCTTCTGTTGCACCTCTTGTCCCAAGAATATCTTTACTTATATTCAAATATAATGTATTATTAGTAATAAATGAAGATAAGATTATTGTTTCTTCTGGTATTAATGAATCAAGATTAAAATTCACTTTGCTTAATTTCAATAAATCAAATATCTGTTTTATATCATTAAAAATATTTCCATCACTTATTATTTTATGTTTTTTCTTTATTAATGTCTCGTAATTATTATCAGGGAAATAAAGAATTACAACTTTTTCACCTTCTTCAACTTTTAATAAATGTTCATCACTTTTTAGTTCAGTTGTAAATTTTTTAACATAAATAATTCGCCAGATTACAATTCCAAAAAAAATAATAATTATTAAAATGAAAATGATTTTCTTTTTCATTATTTTAATTCGTATTGCTCTTTATAATTTATTATTGCCTTTGCTATTGCTTCTGCTAATTTATTTTGAAATTCATTATCTTTTAATAAGTCAGATTCTTTTAAATTAGAAATAAAACCTAATTCAACAAGAACAGCAGGCATTAATGCGTTTTGTAAGACTGCAAAATTAGCTTTTTTAATACCACGATTAAGAATTTCATAATTATTTTCTATTTTTAAAACATTATCTAACATCTTCTGAATTTCAATTGCTAAATCACGACTTTCATTTATATATTGTATTTGTAACATATCATTTTTTATTAAATTTATATACATCTGATTTATGTCTACATTACCTTCAAATTTCTCAATTACGCTATTCTCAATTTTTTCTATTATTGATGATGTTTCATCTGATTTAAAATAATAATAATATGTTTCAAAACCACTTAAATTTTTGTCTTTTTTAAAAGTTGAATTACAATGTAAACTAATAAAAATATCAGCACCTGCCTTATTTGCTATTTCTGTTCTTTTTAATAAAGGAATAAATTTATCTGTATCACGAGTTAAAATTATTTGCAACTCAGGTTTCATTGTTTGCAATATCTTTCTTAATTTTAACGCAACATTTAAAACAATATCTTTTTCTTTTAAATTATTTTTCCCAACTGCACCAGCATCGTCTCCACCATGCCCAGGGTCAATCACAATTTTTGTTATTTTTTCTTTTGCTTTTTTCTTGTTTTTAATTATTTCACCAAATATATCTGTCAATTCTGAATTAAATAAATTATCTTCTGAATTACTATCTACCACCACTTCTTCTCGTGATGGTGGTAAATTACTAGCATCACTATCAATTTCTCCTTTTATTATTATTTTATTCTCATTAAATATAATGTTGCTAAATTTACTCAATAACCATTTTAAAAATTCTTTTGTCAAGAATAATTCGCTATTTTGAAATTTTATTTCATTTTCGATTTTATATACTTTCTTTGTTTCATTATCATAAAAAATATTTGATAAATAATTATATTTAAAAATTTTATTTAATAAATTAAGTTCTATTTCACCTGTATTGAAATTATTTTTATAATCAATATATTTTGAATTAATTATTTTTTTTATTTTGGTAAATGAAAAATAAGCAACATTATTAATAATTTTTTTTTCGATTGGACCAAACAATTGCTCATTTTTGTTTATATAAATATCTTCTGCAAAAATAAAATAACAATAAAAAATAAGATAAAAAAAAACAAAATATTTTTTCATACAATCTTTATCTAACACAGCGAAAACCAATATCGATTGCTGTAAAATTACCTTGTTCTATTCGCCTGCTTTCTACTTTACAATTTTCTTTTGAATAATACCACGAACCACCTTTTAAAATAAAATATTCTTTATTAACCTCAAATGTTTTTTCATATCTCGAACTTGTCCACTCCCAAACATTACCACTTAAATCATATATGCCATTTATATTGGGAGGATATTGACCAATAACATCAGGTCCTTCTTCCCATTGACACTCTAAGCGTCCTTTACTTTTATCAAAAATATTTCCAAAAGGATAAATTAAATTACTATTTCCTCTTGCTACTAAAATCCATTCATTTTCTGTTGGTAATCTTTTACCTATACTTTTTGCATATTGTTCTGCTTCATAATACGAAATATTGACTACAGGTAATAAATCATTATCAAAACCATCAGGTGGAACATAATTTTTGTTAAATTTTTTATAATCACGAACTGTTACTTCATACTTGTCTATATAAAATGAATCAACAAAATATTTTTTTCCATCTTTAATAATTTCATCACCTTTTACAAATACCATATCTTTATATACTTTTATATTTTTTTCGGTTTCTTCTTTTTTTATCATTGAACTTTCAATTTCCTTTTTAACCTGAATCTCTTTTCTCTCTTCACTTTTTTTTAATTTCTTTTCAAGCAATTCTTCTGGTATTTCTTTATAATCAAATTCTTCCACTTTTGCTTTTTTTATTATATCACTTTCTATAAAATAATCATCCTGAATTTTTTTAGTTTCTTTTTTTATTTGGCTTTCTTCATTATTTGGTGTTATAAATTTTAATAATTTACTTTCATCCTTATATCTAAAAAATATAATTAGCAATCCAGTTATTAAACAAAACACAAAAAGAAAAATCTCCTCTTTTCCCATAATTTATTTTAAAGTATTAACTACATCAACACAGCGTTCACATAAATTTTCATCATTTAATTTATCAAAAAATTGCCAGCACCTTATACATTTTTTGCCTTTTGACTTTCGAACTCTAACTTTAATTTTTTCTCCTTTAAAAACATCTATTAAGTTATCATCATCATTATAAATTTTTATTTTTGAAACAATAACTATTCTTCTTATTATTTCTTCTTTATCAAAAATTTTATTTAAAATTTGTTCAGGCACAAAAATATCTACTTCTGCTTCAAGTGCCTGTCCAATAACTCCTTTACTTCTTTCAATTTCTAATGCTTTTAAAATATCTTCTCTTATTTCATTTAATAATTTAAATTCTTCAATTAAATTCTGGCTTTTATATTTTTCATTTAATTGAAGCCAGGAACACAAATGAATACTTTCGGCTGAATCAAAATTATACAATACTTCTTTGTAAAATGAAACTGCCTCTTCTGTTGTGAAAACTAAAATAGGCGCTAAATCACAAATAAGAACTGATAAAATTTCAAATAAAACAGTCTGTGTTGCGCGGCGTTTCTGACTATCCTTTTTTTCGCAGTATAAAATTTCTTTTGAAATATCTAAATAAAAAGCACTTAAATCAACATTACAAAAATTAAAGATATTCTGACATATAATATGAAATTTATATTCTGAATAATTTTTAAAAACAAGAGAATGCAACTCATATAAAGTTGATAACATATATTTTTCAATAAAAGGTAAATCCTCATATTGCACTTTATCAGAATATTTAAAATCATTTAAATTACCTAAAATAAATCTTATCGTATTTCTAATCTTTTTATAAACCTCTGCAATTTTAGATATTAATGCTTCACTTACACGCACATCATTTTGATAATTTTCAGAAGCAATAAAAAGTCTTAAAACATCAGCACCATATTTATTAATTATTTCCTGTGGTGATACTACATTGCCTAATGACTTTGACATTTTTCTGCCCTGTTCATCAACAATAAAACCATGCGTTAATAATTCTTTAAATGGTGATTGCCCTTTAATTGCTACTGCAGGAATTAATGAAACTTGAAACCAGCCACGATGCTGGTCACTACCTTCTAAATACATATCGGCTGGAAAATTTAAATCATCATCATAATCAAGAACACCAATAAAAGAAGAGCCAGAATCAAACCATACATCAAGAATATCTTTTTCCTTATAAAATTCAATACTTCCACATTTTGAACATTTTGCACCTGGTGGCAATAAATCTTTCACATCTAATTCAAACCATGCATCAGTATTTTTTTCAGATACTATTTTTTGAAAATATTTTATTGTTTCTTCTGTTAATAATACTTCATCACATTTTTTACAAAAAAATGCTGGAATCGGCGCGCCCCAAATTCGCTGTCTTGAAATACACCAATCCGGTCTATTTTGCACCATTCCAGTAATTCTATTTTCACCCCAATCAGGTATCCATTTTATTTTTTTTATTTCATCAAGCACTCTTTTTCGTAACTCATCTTTATCAACTGAAATAAACCATTGTTTTGTTGCACGGAAAATTACTGGCTTTTTGCAGCGCCAACAATGTGGATAACTATGTGTTATTTCTTCTGTAAATAATAAAACTCCTAAATTTCTTAAATGTTGAATTATTAAAGGATTTGCTGCAAACACATTTTTATCCTGCCATAAAGGAACTTGTGCTGTAAATTCACCTTTATCATTAACAGGGCTATAAACATCAAGATTATATTTTAAGCCACTTATATAATCTTCTACACCATGTCCCGGCGCTATATGAACAATTCCTGTTCCTGTATCCATTGTCACATAATTAGCATTTATAACAATTGATGTTCTATCAATAAAAGGATGCTGACAGGTTAAAAATTCTAATTCAGAACCTTTATAAGAAGAAAGAACTTCAAAATCTAAATTTATTTTTTTCATCACTATTTCAACTAATTCTTTTGCTACAATAAAATTTCCTCTAATTGTTTTGACTAATTGATATTCAAAATCTGGATGTAATGCAATAGCTAAATTTGCTGGCAATGTCCAGGGTGTTGTAGTCCAAATAATAAAATATGCATCTTTTAATTCAGAAAATTTTTTATATTCCTTAACTTTAAATGAAACAAAAATTGATGGACTTCTATGGTCTTCATATTCTACTTCTGCTTCTGCTAAGGCTGTTTGACAATGGGCACACCAATGAATTGGTTTTAAACCTCGATAAATATACCCTCTTTTAAATAATTGTAAAAACATTTCTATTATACCAGTTTCATATTGTTTACTCATTGTAAGATATGGTTTATCCCAACGACCAAAAACTCCCAATCTAATAAAATCTTTTCTTTGTATATCAATATATTTTTCTGCATATTTTTTACATTCTTTTCTTATTTCTACTTTTGACATTTTCTCTTTTTTATCACCAATTAATTCCATTACTTTTAACTCAATTGGTAAGCCATGACAATCCCAGCCAGGCACAAATGGAGTATCATAACCTGCCATAAATTTGTATTTTACTACAAAATCTTTTAATATTTTATTTAATGCTGTGCCTATATGAATTTCACCATTTGCATAAGGTGGTCCATCGTGAAGTATATATTTCTCTTTACCTTTCCTTTTTTCTCTTATTAATTGATAAATATTTTTTTCATACCATTTTTTTAAAAATTCTAATTCTCTTGTCGCTAAATTTGCTTTCATTGGAAAATCAGTTTTTGGTAAATTTAATGTCTTGCTTATATCCATATTATTTTCCTTCCTTTGGTAAGATATTATTTTTGGAATTCTTATTTTTATCTAACAAAAGCAAAATAGGACTTGCAATATAAATTGAGGAATAAGTTCCAATAATAATACCAACCAATAAAGTAAATGAAAAAGCATTCAAATTTTTACCTCCGAAAATATATAATGAAATTACAGCAAATAATGTTGTTAATGAAGTTAAAATAGTTCTGCTTAATGTTTGTGTAATACTAATATTTATTATTTCACTTAAATTTTTGTTTTTAAAAAGACTCATATTTTCTCGAATTCTATCAAAAATAATAATTGTATCATTTAATGAATAACCAATTAAAGTTAAAATAGCAGCTACAATCTGATTATCAACTTCTAAACTAATAAAAGAAAAAATCCCTAAAGTTATTAAGACATCGTGAATTAATGCAACGACTGCACTAACACTAAATCTAAATTGAAAACGCCAGGAAATATAAATCAAGATAAGTATCAAAGCCCAGATAATAGAATGAATTGTTCGACTACTATAATCTGAACTTATTGTTGGTCCTATTTCTTGAATATCTTCAATAACAAAAGAACTCAAATAAAATTTTTCTTTCATTTTTTCTATAACATTTTCTGAAAAACCAATATCTTTTAATTTGTTCAAATCAGTTAATAAAACTTCTCTTTTTAATTCATTAAGTTTATATAATAATTCTTTATATTCTCTTTCATTTTGTTTTAATTGATGTAATATAAATTCTTTTAATTCAGATCTTGAAATATCGTTTATATTCTTTTTTGTTTCAGTCAAACTAACTGGTCTTGTAACAAAATATTCTTTAAAAACATTATTGTCTAATTTATATTTCTTTAATAAAGTAATAAAATTTAAGTCATCAAAATCTTTAATTGGTGTTAATGTGGCTATTTCATTAAGAATAATATCAGCATCAATATCATATAATACTTTTAAAAAATTCTCATCATCAATTTCTCCATTAAGATTTATTTTTCCATTTGTTTCTATATTTGCCATAAATTCTTTAACCAATATATTTTCAATTTTTGTTGCTACTTCTTTAATATTTAATTGTTCTTTTGCTGAACGCTCTAATTTTGTTACAAATTTTATTTTATATGATTTTTCTTCATCTAATGATTTAAAGTCCTGTAAAGAACCAATTAGTCCATTTTGAATAAACAAATTCCTTAATTTTTCAATTTCTTTTGCTGTTATTTCTTTATAAAATTTAATTAAAATACTTGCACCACCAGTAAAATCTATACCATATTTTAAGCCTTTATTTACTATCATTGAAATTATACCTGTTAAAAAAACAAGCAAAGAAATTCCAATACAAATATTTCTAATTGAAACAAAATTTATAATTTTCTCTCTTTTTTTAGTTATCTGATTTTCATATTTAGTAAATAAAGAAAAAATTGATAACGATTTAATTTGGACTCTATTTGAAATTGAAAGATTATATAATGTCCGAGTAAAAAATAAAGCAGTGAACATATTAGCTAAAATACCAATTGTAAGAGTAACAGCAAAACCTTTTATTGGGCCAATACCAAATTGATATAATACAATTGATGTTAGAATAGTAGTTAGATTGGCGTCAAAAATTGCTACAAATGCTCTTGAATATCCCTGTTCAATTGCATTTTTTATTGATTGGCCATTTCTTAATTCTTCTTTTATTCTTTCATAAACAATTATATTAGCGTCAACTGCCATACCAATAGTCAGAATAATACCTGCAATACCAGGCAAAGTAAGAGTAGCACCAAGCATAGCCATTGCAGCCATTAAAATAATTAAATTAAAAATAAGCGCTAAATCAGCAATAAATCCAGCAAATGAATAATTATAAATCATAAAAACCAAAATAAGTATTAAACCAATTATTGCTGCTTTTATTCCTTTTACAATTGAATCTTTTCCAAGTGATGGACCAACTGTATTTTCTTGAACAATTTGAATAGGAACAGGTAAAGCACCTGCTCTTAAGGTAATTGCTACATCTTTTGCTTCTTCTAATGAAAATCCACCTTCTATTATTGGTCTGCCATTATCTATTCTTGACATTATTCTTGGTGCCATTATTACTTTATTATCAAGTATTATTGCTAATCGTCTATATACTTCATTTACTGGTTTATATTTATTTGTTAAATCAGCAAATTTTGCTGTTGCTTCATAATTTAATATTAATTGTATATATGGTTGATTTGTTTGTTGATTAAATGCTACATAAGCATCTTTTAAATCATTACCTGATAATTCAACTTTTGTTGAAATTAAATATGGAACTTTTAATTTTTGTCCTTTAGCATCAAGTTTATATGAACCATCACGATTGCGTGGATTTTCATATAATATCTCATAACCTGGTGGTAATTCAACATTTGGTAATAAATTACCTTCTTCATCAACAAGATATTTCAATAATTTATCATTATCAAGATGAACCATTCTAAATTCAAGAGCAGCAGTTGAACCAACAAGATTTTTTGCACGTGTTCTATCTTTTAAGCCAGGCAATTGAATTATTATTTTTTCACCACTTTTTACTATTGATGGTTCTGCCACTCCAAATTCATCTATTCTTCGTTGTAATACAATAAATACTTTATCTATTGCATCCTGAACTTTATGTTCAATATCTTCTGCTTTTTCTTTTTCTGCTTGCTCGCGAACTTTCTTTGTATCAACCTGTATTACAAGATACATTCCGCCCTTTAAATCAAGCCCTAAATTTATTGTCTTTGGAAATTCTCTCATTATATTTAATGATTTAAAATAGTCTTTCCATTTTTCTACATCATTCCATTCATTCATTTTTGGCAATGGAAAAATAAATAAAAAAGAAAAAATAAAAACTAAAATAATAACTAGTAACCGCCATTGAAGATTTTTATTCATTATTTTGCCTCCTTATGATTTTTTATTTATTTCTTGAAATCTTCCTTAATTCTTCGATTATTTCTTTCTTGCTTTTTTTCTTATAATTTTCTGGTGTCTGTAATAAATTCTTATAAAACTGCTGTGCTTTCATTTTCACTTCATTATCTAAATTTTTTAAATTATATAAAAGTATTTTTCTATAATTGTAAATTAATAATGTTAATGAAATAATTATACTTATAATTAATATTGAAAATCCTGCTATTCTTAATTTTTCATAATGCACTATATTTTCTTCTTCTTTTTTTGTTTTTTGAATTTGTTCATTTATTATTTTATTTATATCAATATTATAATCATCTAAAAAATTATCAATTACCAAAGGCTTATACATTTTTTCTTTTTTTTCAACCTCTTTAAATTCTGTCGTAATTTCAAATTCATTTCCTTCATTTGAAGTAAATGAAATAAATTCATCAATTTTAATATTTTTATTTTTTTTGTCAACTTTTTCTTTTATTTTTTCAAACTGTGTTTTCTTTATTTTTGAAGTAACATCTTCTGTTTTTGATTTCTTATCTTCTTTTATTTCTTTCAATTGTTCTTTTGCTTCTTCTTCTTTTATATTTTTTTCTTCTTTAATCTCATTAAAATTCCTTTTTTCAACTTCTTTTTTTTCAATATTTATATTATTCTCATCTTTCTTTTCTGATTTAAAACTATCTTTTAAAAATAAATCATTTTTAAAAATTTCATCATTTAAAAAAAATAAATCATCATAATTTTCTTTAATGTCCCTATTCTCAACTGAAATAAGATTTATATTAAAGAAATGCAAAAAAATAAGGCATAGAAAAATTATTAATGATTTATTATTGCTTTCTTTGTGCATCGATAATCTTTTCCTGAATAGTTCTGTCATCGCCATATAATGTTGATTTGAATTCACTATATTCAGGTTCTAATTCAATTGCTAATTTCCACTCTGATATTGCTTGTTCGAATTTTCCCTGTCTATAATATGCATCACCTAAATTATTATGAAAGAAAGCGACAGTTGGTTCTAATTTTATTGCTGTTTGAAAAGCAGTTATTGCTTCTTCTAATTTATTTATTCCTAAATATGCAAGTCCTAAATTATTAAATGAATTTGATGCATTTGGATCAAGTTTAATTACTTCTTTAAATTGAACAATTGCTTTTTTCAATAATTCATTGCCTTCTGTTTTTCTGTTATTTTTAATATAGTAAAATCCTCGATGTAATAAAGTATTACCAAACATAAAAACAGCACGAACCTGATTAAAACCTAATTCAACTGCTTTCCGAAAATCTTCAACTGAGCGCCAATCCTGGTCACGAGGATATTCAAAATCACCCATTGCATAATAAGTATTGCCACGCCAATAATAAAATAATGAATTTAATGGTTCAATATTTAATGCCTGTGAAAAATTTTCAATTGCACTGGAAAATTCACCTGTTTCTAAATATATTCTACCTAAATAATAATAAACATTTGCATCATCAGGTTTTTCTACATTCGCCATTTTAAAATATTTTAACGATTCTTTTAAATCATTTTTATAAAAATATATTTCACCCAATTTAAATAAACTTGTATAATCTTTTGGATTTTTTGATAAAATTTTATTGAATACTTTTAATGCATTTTCCCAGGCTTTTTGTTCAAAATATAAATTGCCTAATTGCTTTAATGCTTGTATATGTTCACTATTTAATTTTAGTGTTATTAAATATTCTTTTATTGCTTCATCATATCTTTTTAATTTGTCTAATGTTTTTCCTAAATGAAAATGATATTCTGGATTATTTGGCTGCATTGCCACAGCATTTTCAAAATTTCTTAATGCTGTGTTTAAGTCATTAATAAAATAGGCATTATATCCTTTTTTAAAAAATTGTTCTGCTTCTTCTTTGGAGGCAAAAAGAAAAGATGACATTAATATGAATAAAAATATTATATATATTAAATTTTTTTTCATTTTGTCCCTCCTATATAATAATTTTAAATATTTAATACTATTATTATTTTTTGTCAATTATTTTTTTATATTTTTTGCCTTTTTTAAAAAATAATTTGACAAATATTTATTTATTTTTTATTTATTTATCTTATGCAAGATAATAATTTTCATAAAACTTATGTTCGTGTATATTATGCTGATACAGATTATGGCAGAGTAGTTTATTATGCAAATTATTTAAAATATTTTGAAATAGGCAGAACAGAATATTTACGAGACAATGGAATTTCTCTTGCTGATTATCATAAGCAAGGAATAATATTTGTTGTAGCAAGTGTTGAAATTGAATATAAAGCCTCTGCAAAGTATAATGATAAACTTACAATTTGTTCAAAAATTTTTGATTATTCCAAAAAGACTTTTACCATCTATAACGAAATATATAATGAAGAAAATAAGTTATTAGTCAAAGGAAAAACAAAATGTGCCTGTGTAAATGAAGAAGGAAAATTATTTTCAATTCCACAAGAAATATTAAATTTTTTTGAAAAAGAAAAATGGAAGTAAAAACTGGGATTGGACAGGATAGCCATAAATTTGTATCAGCCAAAAAAGAAAAACCTTTAATATTAGGCGGTATAATTTTTGAAGGTGAAAAAGGATTAGAAGGCAATAGTGATGCAGATGTTGTATTACATTCAATTACAAATGCTATTTCTGGTATAACTGGTAAAAATATATTAGGTGAAATTAGTGATAAATTATGTATGGAAAAAGGAATTACTGATAGTAAAATTTATTTAAAAGAAGCATTAAAATATTTAAAGGATTATAAAATAACTCATTTATCAATAAGTATAGAATGTAAGAAACCAAAAATTACACCAAAAATACCTGAAATGAAAAAATCAATTGCGAAATTATTAAATATAAAAGAAGATAATATAGGTATTACAGCGACAAGTGGCGAAGAATTAACTGCTTTTGGTCAGGGAAAAGGAATACAAGTTTTTTCGATAGTGAGTGCAATTAAAGGTAAGAACAGAAAGAAATAAAATATCTTATTTTTTTAAAAAACAAAATGATAAAATTAAAAGATTGGTTTGTGAATATTGATTTATTTGATAGAAATAAGAATAAAATAATGATGATTGCTGCCCAAGAAAAATTAAATCAATTAAAAGATGTTAACGAATGGTTATATGAAGTTATAAAACCATTTATAAAAAAAAGAATCTTAGAAATTGGTTGTGGATTA
>Ga0209204_1002286_pt1 | contig 15897 bp, 12 predicted proteins | sample AD_JPNMR2_MetaG_FD_184425 | JGI IMG/M metagenome (GOLD analysis project Ga0209204, IMG submission 184425) | Active sludge microbial communities of municipal wastewater-treating anaerobic digesters from Japan - AD_JPNMR2_MetaG (SPAdes) (version 2) | ecosystem: Engineered > Bioreactor > Anaerobic...
TCCCAATCTTTTTTGCCATTTGGGGGAAATGTTGGCGTAACCAGACAAGGGAAGCAGCCATCTGGTGGACTCCTCTTTCACCAATTCTTACTTTAGGAAGACCAGACGCATCTACAGTAACTTCCTTTATATCTGGTCTGAGAACATATACCGTTTTTTCTCCACCAAGGTATGCATGAGGAGATTCATATTTTACAGGTGTAGTGTATAGTCCTTGTGGCTTGTCAAAAGAAGGGGAAACATCAGGTTCTTCATATCTCTGGACACCTTTATTCTGGATAAAGTCTTCTACGGTTTTATATTTTTCAACTTCCTTTATCCAAGGTTTCAGTGCTGGTTCACGTTCGACTAATACTACAGGTTTCTCTATTATTCTCCCACCCAACTCTTTCTCGCTTATCCTTTCCTTCGGGGTATATGCGGTTGCTGGGATTATCGTTGCTTCTGGACGAACCTGTTCTGTCCTTGTTATTTCCTCCGCAGTTCTGATTATCCTTTCCTGACTTACATCCTTCAGTTCTGGATATACCCTTATCACTCTTTCGTATGGAACTCCCCTTTTGAGTAATTCGTAAGCTCCTACGTAAGGGTTTCGTGCTTGTTCCAACACTTGTGTAGTTTCGGGGAAGAGAGGTTCAGAAGGCTTGGGAGAAGGTATTTGTTCGGTAGTCGGAGGTTGTTCAGGTATGGGTTCTGGTTTCTTCTTTACTGTCTCCTTTAGCTGGTCTTCCAATTCCCTAATCTGTGCGTTTATCTTCTCGAACTCGGGGATGTTACCGTATTTATCTGTCGCTTTCTTTAACGCCTCTTCCTCTACTACTCCCTTCTTCTTTAATCCATTATACATACGGTAGTAAGATTTCTGTCTGTCTCTGAAGTCTTCGGGGAGCTGGGATTTGAGTTCATTGATTGTTCGTTTAAGTTCTGTAACTGCCTGTATCTGGTTTAATACGTTTTCACCATACCTTGCTCTTATTCGTTCATCTATAGTCTTTGTTGGCTCTTCTATCGGTCTTGGTTGTATTTCCTCTGTCGGTATACCTTTTTTGGTTTCAGCCTGTTCAATCAGTGTTCTATATGTTTCGGCTATATCTGGCGGTAGTTCGGATAATCTTTCTGGATATTCTATTGGTTTTGGTATCGTTTCTTCTGGTATTGGTTGAATGGATTGCTGTTCAAGTGTCTGTGCTCTTTGAATGTCTGCCTGTTCCTTAAGTGTGTTGTATAACTCCTCTACTGGAACTTTTTCATAACCGATAATCTTTCCCTGTTTGTTGTATTTTGGGACTTGCACATCCCTTTCGATTTCTCCATACTGCCTTTCATACTGTCTCAATATGTCGTCTGGGGATGTTCCTTTTTCAAGTTCTTCTATAAATCTTCCTTTTCTAATAAACGCAGGAATATCGGATATTGACACCCTTTCTGGTATGGCATTTGAGATTGTGTCTATATTTGCTAATCGTGCTCTGGTTTTTTTAAGTTCATTGGTGAGGTTAATGGCTTTTTTTTGTAACCCTTCTACACGTTCCTGCCATTTGGATATTTGCAGACCCTCTTTTGTTCGTTCTATCGCAGGATGTTCTTCTCTAATCCTTTTTATTTCTTCGTTAATCTTTGCTATTTTTTCGGCAAGACCAACTTCCTTTGAAGTGAGATAGTCCTCTACGATAGTGTTTTTAAGTTCTTGACCGTAAATACGTTTGATGGCTATGTCTGCATCTACTCTTGTGCGTATATCAGGGGCATTGGCTTTTTGCTCAAGTAATTCATCAAATAACGGATTGGCATGAACCCTTTCGGAGGCTTTTTTGAAGTATGACATAGTCTTGCGTCTAATTTTACCACCACCAGCTATACCTCCGATAATACCCACATCACTTGCCACTTCCCCTAAAAGTTCTGCTTTCGCTGGGCTTGCTCCTCTCTTGAGGAGTTCTTGTCTGACATTATCCTTTATCGTTTCACCAGCTAATTCAAACGCCCCAAACATCGCCTGTGATACACCGCCAACACCTCTACCGCTGATGTAAGGGATGTTGGGTGTATATTTTCCCATAGTTTCCTGGGCTTTTCTCATATATTCAAGCGCACCTTCGTATGTTCCTGTCAATGCACCACCTACACCTGCCGCTCCGAGTGCAACTGCCCTTTGTCCCATTGCTGGTCCGAATACTGCCCACTTACCTATATTGTATGCTTTTGAGAGCAGAACTGGTGCTTTTGCGAATTTTGCGGCGGGTAGAAGTGCTTCGGCAAAGCTCAATCCAGCTTCGGTTAGAGCCTTCCCCCACTTGATTTCTGGCTCTTCGGCGAATTTTACGCCAGTCTTTTTCTCTGCCAGTTTTGTTCCTATCCACTCCCCTATCGACTTAAGTCCCTCATCAGACGTAACATATTCGTATGCTTTTCTTGCTGTTCCCTTAGGTTCTTGGAATAGGTTGTTTTCTTTGGCATAGTCGTAGAGGAGTTCGTATTCCTGTTCTGTTGGGGGAGTATCTTTTTTCCATTCTATCTTTGCTATTTTATTGTCTTTATCTGTAAGGGTGACTGTTGGCATGAGTTACTCCTTTGATTGTGGCTATCTCTCAAATACTGCTGTAAAACCTTTTTCTTTTGACTTATATTCTCCTTCCTTTCCTCCTACCACAGTTGCGTATGAATGTCCCATCTCCATTAATCTTTTACGATTCGTTTCCCATATCGCTTTGTTTAAATCGCCTCCAACAGGGACAATATCGCCATTCTCTGTCTGAATATATTGTTTCCCTTGCCTATCCATATAAACGGTAACTGTTATTGGTAATGCACCGCTAACTCTCTTATGTTGTGGCGGTTGAATGGTATAATTCTTTGCGGAAACCCACCACCTCTGTCCTTCTCTCATTTCTCTTTGTCTTTGTGCCATTGCATTTAGAGTCTTTTCTGTCTTTAATACATCTATTGGTTCTCCAGGGATTTCTTTTACCTGTATTCCTTTCTGTGTTCCGTATACTACGCCATACTTATCTTCATCAAGCTTTACAGGAATTTTCCATAACGCTTTATTCTTTTCTCCTTCCATTTGCAGAATATCTCGGATTGGGGCAATCTTCTCACGCTGTTCTCCAAGATGGTCTATCTGTCCTTTTAGATGATTTATCAATTCCACAATGCCTGCCTTTCGTTCGTCAAGTTTTCTCATTCCATCTACATCGCCTGTTGTTCGTGCCTTTTCTATCTCTTTATCTAAGTTCTGTAATCCCTGTTGTAGTTGGTTGAGTTCGTTGGACTTTGATATTATGGTGCTGCTGAGGATAGCGTCGAGTTCTTTTGGGTCGAGCATTATCTGTTTCTGGAAGCTTTTCCACACGAGCGTTGTCGTCTTATCGTCCTTTGTAAACCAATATCGTTCGTATGGAGTGCCTTTTACCCATTTTTTTACTGTATCTGCATAATTATTGAACCTTTCAACGTTTTCTGGCGTATACAAAGCATGTCCTTTAAATGCGTGAATGTCAAAAGGTTGGAGAAGTTCGGATAGCTGCATTTCAGTTAGGTCACGTTGCATTTTCTGTGTTTCGAGTCCAAGTTTCTGTGATTCGAGTCCTAACTCTGCCTGTTGACGTCTTAATGGCTCTAACTCTCTTTGTTCACGTATGTTCTGTGCAGTAGAATAAAGATTAGCTACTTGTCCGAGTGTTCCTAACGCCTGTTGCATTCCTTGAGATATTCCTTCAAGAGGAGATACGTAGTTAGGCATTTAAATCACCTCCTGTTTGTGTTATGGGGAAGGTCGTAAATGTTGTCGTTATGGGTATTATCGTTAGAGTGTATGTTGTAAAAGCGTATATCGTGAGCATTTAAATTACCTCCCCGTTCATTCGTTTGTATTGTGGTATGCCGAGTCCTATCTGTCTGCAGGTTGAGAGGAACGATAGGGTTGTGGAAATGGCTTCATCGGATACAGGCTGTTTGTCGAATACCGCCCTTCCGAACTGAATTAGTTTATCGACAAGGAGTGTTTTGACATAATGTTTGAAGTCGGGGTAGAGTTTCATAAAGGGGACGATTTGTTCTGCAAGGAAGTAGTAGCCACGAAGGGTTGGGGAGTCAAGGAAGGTATCACGAAAACGCCTTGCTATGTCTACCTGTTCAGAGTCCCTGCCGTGTATGGCAGTTACGATGATACACGAATCACCTAACAGGTCGCTCACAACACTACCTATAATCGAGCCTATTACTGTTCCTACACCTGGGGCTATCGCAGTTCCTATTTGTGCCCCTGCGTATGTTCCTGCAGCTGTTCCAGCACCTCTTGCTAATGCTCTTTCTGGTCGCTCACCTGATACCAGACCGCCTATTGCTCTCAAACCTCCTGCTACTCCCGGGACGAAGTATGGGGATGAGGTTAGGGCAGACCAGGTTGATTGAGTGGCTTGAGTTCCTGCTTGTGCTCCCGCTCCAGCTCCTGTCGTCTCACCTGTAAGTCCGTATGCTCTCTCTATTGCTCCAGGCTGAATAGTGTAGCTAATATATTCAGGAGTCGATTGTGCTATCGATATTCCTGGAGACAATGCAGTAGAGATAGAAGGAGTAGGCGTCGTTGGTTCTTTCGGCTTCAACGCTTTATACATCAAATATCCTCCCCCCAGTGTCGTTCCTATATTAGTTATCGCACCTAACAATCCTGCCTTCTGCTGTTGTTTGAGGACGTCTTCTGCTAATTGTTGCTTTATGTCGAACTGTCTGCGTTCTTCCGCTAATTTTTCTTCTGACATCATTCTGTTCTGGTATGGGATATACATTTCGTTTATAGCTGCTCTTGCATATCTATCGAGTTGAGAGGGAGTAAGTCCTGTTTGACCGAGTGCACGCCGTATGTTTTCCTGTTCAAGTATATTTCCTACGCCTGTGAAACTTAATGCTGGTGCGTAGTATGGCATGTTAACCTCCTATATCGTTTGTGTTGTTTGTCGTTACCATGTTACTCGTTTTGGTGAATAGAGCAGTGTTATGTTAAGCAGTTCGGTTTCGGATGATACGTTTGTTACCGTTCCTGTAACCTTTAATACTGTCCCGTCAAGGTTGAGGTTGATGGGGGATGAGATAAGGATAGGAGAAGAAGTAGATAAAGAGATTGAGGATGGGGAATAGGTGGATGTGTCAGTTATGAGAGAAAGTGTGCAAGTAGAAGATGATGGAGAAGCAAGTAATTTCATTCTACGTATATTGTATTCAACCGCAAGAGATGATTCAAGGGGTTTAAGGGCTGTGGTAAATGAAGAAGTATAGGATGAACCGAGCATTGTGTAGCCTGTGTTGAGCGTTGTCATTAAGGTTGAGGTGAAGCCGTATGATATACCTTTGTAAAATATTCCAGAGTATAGTTGTTTGTTTGTCCCTCTGTCTATTTTGAACCATTTCTTGTGTATTAAGTCGAAGATGTATTCGTATGAGCCAGATAGAAAATGATACCATGATTTCGTAGAGTCATAGTGAGATGAGGTAAAGGTTGTGGTGGAAGAAAGAAGGGTAGATATGGTGTTTTCGATATCGTCAGAAATAGAAACTATTGTAGCGTTGTCGTATAGGTAAATGGCAGTATCGCTTGCGAATATTACAACTGCCCTGTTGACTCCTTCTGTTATACGAATGCCAAGGTCGCAGTATTGAATTGTGTTGGGATAGGGGCATCCGACTGTATGGGAAATGGGGTAGACTTTGACTGTTTCCTGGTCGTAGCCTGTAACCATGAACATCTCGCTGGATTTAAAGATTATGAGGGTTTCGGCTATATCTGTTCCGTAACGAGTGTAGAGAGTGGCAAGAGCGGTGATGGGGGTGTTAGAGCCTGCATACATGGTGATAATCTGGTCGCCATTCCAGATGTAGGGAGAATTAGGAGCAGAGCAAAGGATTTCGTTGCGAGACGGGGATGTATTAGAACCTGCAAGGACGAGACGGTTGTTCCATATAGTGCAGGTATTGTATTTTTCTATGGGTTTGTTGTATGGGATAAGTTCGATGTAGTCAATGTAAGTGTGATTAGAATATGTAGCAGATGAAACTACCTTGTAGTAGTAAAGAGGAATGTCGTGTCCGAGTTTTCGTTGTTTTTCATTGGTAACAGGAAGCCACATGACAGTCCCGTTTTTGTTATGGGTGATGGTTTTAGTGAAGTTTTGAGTGTCGTCGATTAATCCTGATACTGCTTGCCATGAAGTTCCATCCCAGTAGTAGACGGTGAGGGTGGAAGTGTTCGTATTAGTCCAGTTACGGGGTGTAATTGTCTCCCCTGCCTCTGGGAAATACACACGATAGCCGACAAGAGGGAGAATAGAACCGATGTAATAAGTAGTATAAGGGTAAAGACGAGATGTCGTTCCTATAGATGGTAGCCATGAATTGATGAATGAAAAAGAGTTCTCTCGTTTGCTTACTTCTATCGTATTATCAGTGTATGCGTCTGTTCCTGTTTCGATTAGGAAGGTAGATGGGATTGACAGCGTTCCGTCCCAGATGTTCGGGATAGAGTGAATAATCGTATATCCTGTCATGTAGGAGAGGGTGATAGTATCTGGTAGTGTGCCTGTGTTGGGTGTGAGACGGATGGAATACCAGTAGAGGAATTGAGAGTGAAGATAGGTTATAGTGTCGGAATTGTCGAGGGTGTAGGTGGTGTCGTCATCGGTAAAGGAGAAGAGGATTGTGTTAGTGCCTACTTCGGTAAATTTGTTAGTTCCGTCTGATATTATTGTTCCACCTATCCAGCCTGTTGTAGTATTGCGGTAGACGGTGAGGATAGTATCGTTGTTCGTATTAGGAGAGGTTATAGTGACGTTAACTCCTCGTAGCATTAAGGGAGAGCCGATGTCGAGATACAGAGTTCCGTCTGACGCTACGGTGAGAACGGCTATGTGACTATCGTCTGTTTGTTCGTTGGTTAGTTGTTCGGTTATGTCTATATCGTTCTGGTAGTAGACACGTTTAAGGGATACATCGTCGATAGAGCCTTTAAAGTCGGCTGTGGGGACGAAGATGGGGATGGAAGTGTCGGCGGCTACAATTAGTTCGGTATATGTTCCATCGGAGTTACGAGTCGCCCCTGCTCTGTTACCTACGTAAAAGGTTACAGAGCCAGATGCTACGTTTTTGAGGGTAAAGACTATCTGATATGTTGCTCCTGCGATGATGGAAATGTTCTGGGATAGTCTTGATGTAGAACCTGTTGCATGGTCGGCTTCGTAATTAACGTTATCCCATGTCCAGCCTGTTCCCCATGTCCATGCAGAACTGTCGGCGAAGTTTCCATTGGTTAGTAGTTCTGCTCCTAATCCAGAAACAGAGTCGGTATTGATTATTTTCCCGAGACGATGGGATGAACCACCGTAGATGAGGTTGTGGTGTCCGTTGCAGAATACGATAGTGTCATCTGGGGCTTTGGTGAACTTTCCTATTAGGTTGCCCTTGCGTTTTATCCATTTAACTGTTCCGTCGGTGATGATGTCGTTGTAATCGTAGTTGGCGAAAGCAGGGGCGGCAGAGCCTGTAGTTCCATTAGAGACACATTCGAGGTAGTAGGTGGTGATAGATGAGGTTAAGGTAGAAGGAATTACTATTTGACCTTTCACGTATGCTGTGGATGTGGAGTGTTTAAGGGCTATTATTCGATATTGTCCAGATACTTGAGAGATGAGGTATATGGAGTCGGATGGAAAAGTATTACTGCACGATATTTCGCTTATCACTGTGGATGATGGGGTTGTGGTTAAGTAGGTCTGATATGCGGTTAAGGTTGAGTGTTTGGTGTCGGTAGTGATGGATGATACGATTGTTCGGTCTGTTGCTGTCTGGTGAATTGATTTATAGTTCGTCATACCCTTTATGGTTCGAATAGAGGAAGGGGTGTAACAGAAGTTGGTTAGTTCGGAGAAGTCGCCGTCGTTGAGAAGGGTTGGGTGATATTGGGTTATGAGTCTACCGTTAAAGGGTATGTTCTTTTCTTTTTCGTTAGACATAGTTTGCCTCTATGGTGTTTTGTTGTGTAATGGGTATAGGCATGATAGTGAAATATTTCACAAATATAGCTTCTCTCCATATCCATTCGTGTCCGTATACGATGGTGTTTGTCGTTATCTTCCGTATCCTATCCATTTTACCGTTGGTCTCTGGATGGATTTGTTGAGTCTGCCAGTATATCGTTTTATCCCTACTTCGTATATCTGGAACAGGCGGTCACCATAGTTAGGGTCACGGTCACGATATTTGTAAAGGAAGGCGATAAACGATGCGATGGGGAGAGAGAGGTCGTCGGGAAGAGGAATAATGTCGGCGGAAGTAGAAAGAGTAGGAGGATTAGGGACGTAGGTTAAGGTGATGGTCATAGTGCTGGTTGGGGCTGGGTAGAGGATGAGAGAGGAGGATAGGGTTGAGGTTGAGATGGAGTTCGAGATGGTAAAGTAGTATGGGGTGGATGAGGTCGTGGTAGTGGATAGTCGGCAGTAGTCATCGTATGGGATATATTTGATTGGCATTTGGGGTGTAGTATCTGTGCGGTAGATACAGATGTCATCGTTCTGGTCGTGGGTTGGGATAGTGTAGAAGTCGGACGGAAGAGAGTAGGAAGAAGTGCCAGAGGTAACGGAGATGGTAGTGGATTTCGTAATTAGGTTCGTTCGGGTGTAAATGTCTTTGAGAACTTGGTTGAGAAGGGCATAGGAATAGGTGGAAGAGATAAAAGGAGATGAGGAAGACTCGTTTAAGATGTCGTAGGTAAGTTGTAATATATCTCCGACAGTTGCCATTTATCCCTTCCTTATCCGCTCAATATTTTTATTACTCAACTCAACAATAGAGTGTATGACATTATCGTATATCATCATTCTATCCCTCCTCGTTATCCCTTCCTTATCCGTTCTATGTTCGTGTCTTCTCCGAGTATCTTCCTTCCTATCTTCCACATAACTTCAAGCTGTGTCCGTGATACCATACCTTTATGTGGAGATACGTTACACGCCTTTGCCCAGCGGATTTCTTTTTCGTTCAGAAGGATACACGGAGTGGTCATACGTCTTGCCTCTTCTTCTGGATAGATGAGACCTTTTTCCATTTCGGTTCGAGTGGGAAGAGAGTTGACGAGCTTTTCGGTAAGCGTAGGAATGACGTCGTTGATAAAGTTCATTATCTTTGAGTTGAATTTCGGGATAGCGTCGTCCATTTCCTGAAGTTTGTGTTTGAGTCTTTTAATGTTTTCACGGTATTCTGGAACACGTTCTTCAGGAACATAACTGCGTTTTATCTGGTTTTCCATTACCACTATGTCGTTTTCAAGCTCCTCTCTTATACGGTCAAAGAACCACATGGGATAGGTGGATGCGATTGTGCCGTTGGGGTTCATGTCGTATTTGGTAAAGACAGTGAAGGCGTCGTGCTTGATGTCGTCTATCTCTGGGTTTACAGCTTGTTTCGTGGTCATAAGTCCTCCATTGGTAGTGTTAAAAAGGGGGGGAAAGAACGTTAATCTCTCCCCCTGTGGTTTGTCTTATACAGAGTGTCCGTAGATGAACCGCCAATCCTTCCAGTATACAGCGAAGGATGAGTAGATTATCTGCTTGATGGACATCGTCTCGTAATCCATGATGGTATGTTTCTCCTGTGCGATACGGTCAACCCATGTGGCGAACTTCTTCATCATTCTGGAGTCTACCATGAACCAGCTTGTGGTTGAGTTCTGGTCGAGGTATATCCACGGGACTACTTTGAAGCGTCCATAGGCTGGGTTGATTGCATTATTGGCGGATGTCGGGTCGAGTTTGGACTCTGCACCAGAGCGTGGGTCATATCCTACAGCCTCACATGCGGCATCGTAGAGAGCTACAGGGACGATGATGGTGTCAGGGATGATGTCGAAATACTCGCCGATGTCATCTTTTAACTTCATCATCGCAACGGCTGTGGCAAGGATTGAGGTCTTGGAAAGAGCGGATGAGCCGTAGTTGGAGAAGCCTGTTGTGGTAGGGACACCTGATTTGGTTGTGTGAGAACCGCACAGAGCTACACCTTCATCGTTGGTCATAAATTCCCACGAGGCGGAGAAGGCATAGTTGAGGACGTTGGCGGCACGTTTCTCTTTTGTTCTCTGAAGGGCACGAGCCATACTTTCCTGCCTATCTCTCATTTCATCGTGTTCGGCGGTGTCTATGAGTCTGCGTTCAATTATGAGACCGCCTGCGAATTCACGGGTCTCCACTCTTGTCTGAAACCCTGGGGCTATTCCCTGATATTCTACCTTGCCGTTGAATTCAGGGATGTCGGGATAGCTTCCTACTGATGCGGACTGAAGGAATAGCCTGTTGGTGGTCTTCTGTCCGAATAGCTGTTTAGAGACCATCTTAACAGGGTCAAGGTAGTCTTTGAGAACTTCGTCGATGTTTTTATCGAGCAAATATGCAAATTCCTGTAAGGTTACTGGATTAGCCATAGTTTACCTCCTTATACAAATCTGAAGATGACATATTCTTTGCCAGCTTCTTCGAGATTGACTTCTTCAACGAGGACTGTGTAGTAGTTGTTTGAGTAGGTTTCTTCTGCCAATACACACATGGAGTAGGTGTCGAACTGAATCTTGGAAAGCCCCTGTCTTACGTTTGCCTTAACCCAGTAGTCAGTTGTAGCTACGGAGTTAGGAAAGTATGTGGCAAAGGTGTTGGTTGTGACGTTACTTGCGTTGGCTACAGTAGATGGGACACGGTATATACCTTTGTTTGCACCTGAACGGCAGTAGAAGGTTGTGTTGCCTGCTACTGAACTTTTTGATGCTTCAGACACATATACAATCTGCCCTGTTGCGCTTGCCGACTGTGGGTTAAATGGGGTTATAGCTGTCCCGTATGTGGAACTGTATATACGTCCTTTGACTTCTGTCTGTGGTCCGATGAGTTTTATCTGGACGAGAGGGATAGGGTCTCCCACGCCAAACATTGCTCCCTGTGATGCCTGTTTCTCCACTGCTGTCTGGGTTGCGGCTGTGGTTGCTCCTGCGATGGAGTTAGTTTTGTAGGTTGCGTTGTAGAGTGCAGTGCGTCTATTTGTAGCAACTACTACGCCCATAGGTTTGTCTGTGTCCGCATTGCTCGCCGCTCCAAGAGGAACAAGATAGTCGGTGCCAGACGGACAGTATACCAGTTGCCCTACGTATAGAGTTACGTTGTAGTTGACTGGCATCCATATTGTGCCGAGTTCTGTGTTTTTCACTACTTCAAACATAGATTACCTCCTTCGATTCGTTGTTTGTAGTCGATTAGTTTGTGGTTTGTTTGTCGTTAGCCATATTATCACTTCTTTTTCCCTCCAATTATTCCCTGCTTGCCGAATACGGTATTAGATTCGAAGGCTTTCCTGATGTCCTCGTCGTTCATACCGAGATTACGGGCAAGTTCGAGGGCTTCCTTTGAGATGTTTAAAGGAGAAGAGGTCGAGGGGGAAGATGGAGAAGTAGTTGGATATTGTGGAGTTGATTTGCTTGGTTTAGCCATACGCTGTAACACTTCCATCTTGGCGAGAAGATACCCTTTTTCGGCGTCGTAAATGGGATTGTTGGTAAAGGCGAGATTGTATTTCTCTGCCCATACCTTCTGGACTTCGTCACGGATTGAAGGGTCTTCTTTGTTCAGGAACGAGATAAGGGTTTGAGAGTAAGCGGTTTCGTATTGACGGCGTGTTTCAAGTGTTCGTCTTTCTTTGTTTCTCTCATACCATTCGAGAATTTTAACTACATCTTCCTTCGTTGTTGGGACTTCAGGTAGTTCGTCTTCATCCTCTTCTGGCTGTTCCTGTTGCTGTTGTGGAAGTGTTCGGTTTGACAGCAACATTTCCATCATCCTTTTCTGCTCTTCCACGAGTTTCGTCAAAGTCCCTATTGTTTCCTCAAGGTTCTTTACCTTTCTGCCCAGTCTTGACTTTTCTGCATTATCGTCTGAAGGCGGAGCAGGGGAATCTTGAGGGGGAGTTTGAGTATCCTCTGTGTCGTCAGAGGATGCGGGTAGTTCTGTTAGTTCTTCAAGGTTTTCTACTGCACTTTCGTATTCTGCCATTTATTCCTCCTTTTTACCCTTGTCCACAGGCGAAGTGCGGAGAGGGTGGATTGGGGTTATGTTGTTTATGTTACTCGTTGTTTTCAATATTTCCTTCAATATTTCGTAGCTCCCTTTCGTATGTGTCTATGATGGTTGAAATGTCTTTCAGGATTTGGGTTATTTCTTCGTAACGGATTTTATCTCTATCGTCTGCGGTAAAAGACGTTATTTTCTTTAAGCATTCGGCATGATGGGTTACGAAGTAGTTGAGAATCAGGTTGCCGAGTTTGGAGTTCCATGCGTGGTAGAATGGTTCGTATTGAGATAGGATGGAGATGGACTGCTTTTTGTAAGATGTGTTGTTTCGGATGTAGTCGATGGGAGAGGTCGTTGGGTATTGCGGTATTTCGGACTTGAAGTATTTTACAGTCATCATTGCTCCTTATAGAAAGAATAGAAAAATGTTCGATGGTTGTCAAGTGTGTGTTTTTGTCTATCGTATATTGTTACGGTCACTTCTTCACTCCTCGTATCATCTGCTGTCCTATGCTGTTTATTATATCGTTTGTCATCTCGTCTTCGTTTCGTTTTGTTATTCGTTCGGACATTATTTTTTTACTCCTCGTATCATCTGGTCGATAGGGTTCATGTTTAATCCGTATTGGTTGGAGGTCGGAGGTTCTTCTGGTGCTGATGCTTGGTTACCGTATTGCATGGGTTGTTGCGGGTTCATGAGCTGGGTCTGGACTATGGAGTATTCCTGACCCATGAGTTTGAGGATTTCTCCGAGAATGTAGTTAACCATCTTGATTGTGTCGGGATGTTTGATATTGGCGACGGTCTGGAGGATTTGAGTGTAGTTGCGGATTTTCATCTGTTTGGACTGTTCCTGTTCGATGGCGGAAGTTACGGGTTTGTAGGTGTAGTCGGCATCAGGGTCGAAGTTGCGGATAAGGTCGCCTAATATTTCCCTTGCTGTTTCTTCTCTCATGTATTGATGTGCCATCTGTAACATCATCCAATAAAAGTCGGTGAGCATGGTGTATTCGAGACACATGGCTTTGAAGGATTGGCGGATGTCTGTGCGGTTCTCTGCTCCTGCAACAGCTGTGGCAGTCATGGAGGATTTAAGAGTTCCGAGGTTGCCCATTGTTGTCGGGAAGATGGCACGGAGTTGCTGAAGCTGGTTGATGAGAAGGTTGGTCTGCACCATTGCTCCTTGAATGTTGTCGGTGATTTTGAGTTCCTGAAGGTCGTTGATGTCGTCGAGAAGGAGAGGTCTGTCTGGGGCGATGTAGAGTTCGGATATATCGTCGAAGGAGTATTTACGGGCTTTGAAGGCTGGGAAGGTGGCGAGCATTACACGGTCATTGGAGATGTTGATAGTGTCGTTGACTGCTTCCTGAAGGTTGATGCAATGGGTTGTGTCGGTCATGCCTTCAGAACGGGAAGGGTGGATGTAGTAAAGACCTCTGATGATAGGGCGGTAAGGGCGGTTGCGAGAGTCTATGTTTCGTTGAGGGTCGAAGCGAACGAGGATTGAAGTTGAACCTGAGCGAACTATGGTTATAACAGTTTCGATGAGCTCTGCGTTGTCGAGAGGATTGCCTGACAGGTCGACTCCGATGGATATGCGGAGGGGGTTGCCGAAATCGTCTCGTTCCTTCACTACTGCCCAGTATTTTCCATAGCGTTCATAGATGTCGAATAGTGGTGAGGGTTGGGTTGGTGGAAATGAGGCGTTGAGTTCACGGTTGTAGGACTCGGAAGCGGTGTCGGTGATGGTCTGGGGTTTGAGTTCGAGAAGTTTGTCGAGATTGAAGTAGTTACAGCGTTCAGCGTCGGAGAGAATAGAGGCGAGGTCTTTCTCGTGGCGAATGATTACGTATTGTTTGTCCTGGATGGAGTAGGTATATTCGGGGGAAACGAAGACGTTGCGGGGGTCGAGGACTTCGTAGTTGAAGCAATCTTTGCGAACAAAGTCGTTGAAAGTGGTTTGTGGTAGTTCGGTGTATTGTGGTGGTTGGGTGAAGTCGGGTGAAGGAATGATTTGAGGGACGGAAGTGGTAGTTGGGACTGTGATTATTTCCTGTTCCCACCAACATAGGAAGTAGACTACACCTGCGAGCTGACGGATTGCAGATGCCCGCATGAGTTTCTGGTAGTGGTAGAGTTCACGGCGGTTAAGAAGTTTGTTGATTAGTCGTTTTGCTGCTTCGCATTTGAGTTTGTCTTCTGGATTGTCGCCTTCGAGGTAGATTTCTACGAAGTCACGGGTGGAGAAGTATTGGTTGGAGACGAGGGATTGTTCGGTGATGAAGGATGAGAAGTATTCAGGGATTACTACGTCTGATTGCCATTCGTAGTGTTTATCGGTTCTGTGCCCGTCTATTACATCTAATCCTCGCTCGTAGATGTCTTTGATATAGTTGTTGTTCGATTGAGAGGTTGAGAGTTCGGAGTTTATCTGGTTAACGATGGGAGAATGTTCGAGGATGTCGTGAACTGGTGGTCGTTTTCGTCTCATGCGTGTCTCCTGCTATCGATTGTCGTTATTATTGTCGTTGTAGTTATAGTTGTGGTTATCATTATCATTATCGTCATCGTTATTATGCCACCCTCCTGAAGTATTCTATTCGATTAGTAATTGGTTGCTGGGTCGTGATGGGAGAATATGGGGTTGTGAGAGAACGTTCTTTCATCGCTCCTTCAAGTGCTGTGCAGAAGTGGGAGAATTTCTGCTGTGGTTTTTCCTTCATGTCTTTAGTGAGAAGGGCGGAGCGGTCTGACCATGTTTCGTATGACCAGTTACGGATGGACTCGATGGTGTATTTACAGTTGGAGAAGAACCAGATGGTCGGAAGGGGTTGAATGATAGAGGTTTCGGTGTTGTTGAACGGGGTCTTACAGGTGATGGAGTTCTTGAGGCGTAGGCGTATTTCGTCCCTTCCTCTGGTGGTAGTTGTGTCGTATGAACGGAAATATGCTCCTTTACATATACCCTGTCGCTTGAAGTGGTGGAAGTAACGGTTGAGGTCTTCCACAGGAGAGGTAGCTGTGGTTATTTGTTTTATCTGGGCAAGGGGGTCGATGAGGTCGCAGGAAAAGTGGATAGTGGAAGATTTCTTTGCGATTAGATGTGCAATGTCGTATAGGGTATTGGTTTCGGGAGATATTTTGAGTTCGTCGTATATGAAGACTTCGTTAGTTGGTGATACTGCTCCCCATGCACACGCCCAGTCGTTTGTAGGGTGGTAGTCGATTGTTCGGAAGTAGCGGTAGTTTGTGGGAAGTCCTTCGGGGAAGTATCGGATTGAGTCGATGATGTGGATTGACGGATTGAACTCTTTGAACACTCTGCCAGAAACATAGGAGAACATTCCGTAACGTCTGATGTTTACGGCTATTTCGTCATCGAGGACAAAGAAGCGGGAGGAGATGAAGTCGTCGTAGGTCTGGTCTGGTGAGGCTTCTCGTTTGTAGATTTCGTAGAGGTAAGGGGAGTCGTCGGTGGCAAAGTGGATTACGGTGATGTCTTTGTTATTCGGGTGGTGTTCGTAGAGAGGTTTGTCTTCGTTGAGTTGTTTGTGACGGTTGACGATGGCTGGGGTGCGGTAGATGTGTCGGGCTTGGGTGTAGAGCATATCATATATCCAGTCGACATCGCCCTGGGCTGGGGTGAGGGAAATAATTACGTCGCCGCCTGTGGAAATGAGACGGGAGTAGTTTTCCTCAAAGATGGAGTATGGAGGGACTTCATCGATGAGGATGTATACACGTTCGACTCCTGCCTGGGCTTGGGTGGATTGGGAATAAGAAGCGAATTCGATGTAGAAATGCT
>Ga0209204_1002296_pt1 | contig 15867 bp, 10 predicted proteins | sample AD_JPNMR2_MetaG_FD_184425 | JGI IMG/M metagenome (GOLD analysis project Ga0209204, IMG submission 184425) | Active sludge microbial communities of municipal wastewater-treating anaerobic digesters from Japan - AD_JPNMR2_MetaG (SPAdes) (version 2) | ecosystem: Engineered > Bioreactor > Anaerobic...
CAGAATCTTTAATATTTGCTGTTCTCGTTATTATTGCCCTTCTCATATTTTTGAGAAGGATATATACACTTGTGAATTTCATCACCCTCGGGAGATGGGAACACAGGTTTGACCGTCTATGGGAGAGATTTAAGGGGATGCTCTATTACGGTTTTCTCCAAAAAAGGGTCATACAAAAAGCCTTTGGTCTGAATCATCTCATACTTTTCTGGGGCTTTTTGGTCTTGTTACCGATAAACGCAGAATTTGTTATATCAGGGTTGTTTCCTAAATTTACACTTGCCTTTATAGGAGACATCCCTTACACGATTCTCTCTATACTCGCAGATATCATGTCTGCCGTTGTATTGCTTGCTGTTGTATCTGCATCTATAAGGAGATTATTCTTCAAACCACAATATATAGAATCAACAGCAGAGGCCTATATAATACTCTCAACTGTCGGGCTTCTCATGGTCGCATATTTTGGATTGAATATAACAGCATTAGGCCTTAATGAAAAGCCCACTGTGGCAGTGCCTGTTTCTGCTTTGTTAACAAGGCTTATACTACATGATATCCAAGGGTCAAGCCTCTATATCTTAAATAGAGTCTTCTGGTGGGCACATGCTGCCCTGTTCTTATTCTTCCTCATTTTTATCCCATACAGTAAGCATCTACATATATTTGCCTCTTTACCCAATTGTTTTTTCAGAAACTTTTCATTCCCTAAGTCCTTACCAAGGATGCGCTTCAGCAAAGATGCCTCATATGGTGTATCAAAGATAACACAGTTCACATGGAAGGATATCCTTGATTTCATGGCATGCACAGAGTGTGGGAGGTGTTTATCCTCATGTCCTGCCAATATCTCTGGTAAGGCTTTAAATCCAAAGCAGTTTATTCATCATCTGAAAAAAAACCTCATGGAAAATGGTTCCCATATTATTAATACAAGGCCTTTTGATACCATTGGCAGACCGCCTGAAGATATTGAAGTCCCTGTGCCTCTCATTGGCCATGGTAATTCAAGTATATTGGAAGAGACTATATGGGACTGCACAACCTGCGGCGCCTGTGTTGAAAACTGTCCTGTTTTTATAGAACACTTTCCTAAATTACTCAACATGAGAAGGCACCTAATCATGGAAGAGGTTAGATTTCCTGAGGAATTAATCTCATTCTTTGAAAATATTGAGGCAAGGTCAAATCCATGGGGGCTTGCACCTACTGAAAGAGGGAAATGGGCTCAGAATCTCAATATCCCAACTTTTTCTGCAAAAGAAGGGCATGAATACCTAATATATGCAGGTTGCATGGGCGCGTTTGATACAAGGACAAAAAAGATTTTAATATCTTTAGTGTCCATCCTCGATAAAGTGGGGATTCAATATGGCATACTCGGCTCAGAAGAGATGTGTTGTGGCGATGCCATAAGAAGACTTGGAAATGAGTATGTTTTCGACAGTATTGCCATAAAAAATGTGAATCTATTCAAAAAAATGGAAGTAAAAAACATCATAACCATATGCCCTCATTGTTTTAATACATTAAAAAATGACTACAGGGCCTATGGTGCTGAATACAATGTATTTCACCACACAGAGATACTTAATAAACTATATAGACAATACATATTCAAAACAGACAAGGTATTTAAAGACGAACGTATCGTATTTCATGATTCATGCTATCTTGCACGGTATAACAACATATATGAAGAACCACGTCGTATTATAGAAATGATTACAGGCAGGCCACTGTTGGAAATGGAAAAAAACAGAAAAGATAGTTTTTGCTGTGGAGCTGGAGGAGGAAGGATGTGGCTCGAAGATGATGCCAATACAAGGATTAACAGGGAGAGAACCAAACAGGCGTTAAAGGAAGACCCAACTATAATAGCCACTTCTTGCCCATTCTGTATCACCATGTTTGAGGATGGGTTAAAGGAGATAGAAGGGTCGGAAAATATACGGGTTATGGATGTATGTGAGTTCTTTGTGGAAGGGGGTAAAGGCATTAGAGATACAGAGGAAGAAGAAAAACAAAATGAAGAAAAAAGGAGAGTAGCCAATGAATAACAATGGATTTATAAGTGATTTTGAGGGAATAAGGCCACACATTAACAATGGGGTATACGTAGATGTCTCTTCAAGGGTTATAGGCAATGTTATTCTGGATGAGGGATCCAGTATATGGCCTATGGCTGTTCTCCGTGCTGACAGCGCCCATATTCATGTTGGAAGACATGCTGCAATTCTGGATTTTGCTTTTGTAGAATCACCAGAAGGATTCCCTGTCAATATAGGAGAGGAGGCCCTCATAAGTCACGGGGCTATGGTGCATGGTGCGATTATAGAATCAAGGTGTCTTATAGGTATTGGGGCGATAATTTTAGACGGTGCAGTAATATCATCCGGCAGTATAATAGGTGCAGGCAGCTTTATTGCTGCAGGGGCCCATATTCCGCCTAATTCTCTGGTCATGGGGACACCGGGAAGGGTAATAAGGGAGGTTAAGCCTGGTGAAAAAGACAATCTTATTCAACAGATAAAGCTAATTTACAATAAATCGAGAAGATATATGGGCCCCCATTCTGAATTAAAAGAATAAAAAATAATAAATAAGGAGGGGTGTAAAATGAAGCCTACAACCAATAATCATTACACAGGTTGGAATTTTAACGCTGCAACGCCAGTAGCAGATAGGTATATGACGCTAATCAACAGGGACTATGTTTTTGAGTTTGTGGACCCTCACTATTGCAGCATCGTGGGGAGATGCCGCGATGAGGTGGTGAATAACACCGTTAAAGATATCTGGGGTAGCGAGAATTTCGATAACAAAATTAAACAGTGCATAGATAGATGCTTTGCCGGTGTCCCTGTTAATTATGAAGGCTGGTTTGATGTCCCTGGCAATGGGCAGAAAAGATATTATAAATTCCATTATTTCCCTTATAAAACTGAAAATGGAAACACCACTCATGTAATCTCTGCTTTATGGGATATTACTGATGCAAAGCAAGAGGAAGAGATATTTAGTAAATGCAAATCAGAGTTTTTTAAAAAATTACAAAAAAAGTATTTTGGGGTTATTCTTCTCCATATGAACGGTCAATTTTTATTCGTTAATAATGCCATGACTGAGATAACAGGGTTTGACCGTCAGTGGTTTGCTAACAAAAGCCTGTTTGATTTTGTCAGGCCTGAAGAAAAGGATAATCTCTCTTATTGTTTCAATTCATGTTTAAAAGGTAGACATATGCATAATTTTGTATTCAGCTACACCAATGCATTCAATGAGATAAATTGGATAGATACAAACTTTGCCCCCATATATGAAAATGGGGTCACCAGTGGTGTAGTCTGCGTAGTATTTGATGTTACCAGACGCAAGGAGATAGAGCAAAGATATGATAATCTGCAAAGAAAATATAAAGTCCTCCTTGAAAATTGCAATGATGCTATTTTTACATTCGAAGCATCAGGAAGATTAACCAATGGGAATAAGAGATTTCTCTCCATCCTCGGATATAAAAAGGAGGAAATAAATAATTTCAATATTGGTAAGATATTCCCCGAGTGGAAAGACCCGGATGGATTAGTGGAGACCCTGAGATCTAACAGGATAATAAATGGATATGAGACAGCTATAAAGAAAAAAGACGGAACAATCATAAATGCTCGTGTCACCATTGTCCCACTTCATAATGACAATAAAACTGAGTTATTATATCAGGGGTTCTTCACTGATAATACACAATTTAAATTAATGGAAAAAGCCCTTCTCAACTATAAAGCTCAATTGGAAAGCATAATATGTGAATCACCCATTCCACAGTTCATGATAGATAAGGACCACAGGGTGATATACTGGAACAAGGCGCTTGAAACCATAAGAGGAATAACCTCTCGGGAGATGGTAGGGACTAAAAACCATTGGAAGGCCTTTTATGAATATGAAAGACCATGCATGGCAGACCTATTAGTTGATGGCACAGATATAGATATAAACAAATGGTACCATAAAAAAGAATATAAGACTAATCCCCTTGGCTTTCATAAGGCCATGGATTTCTTTAAGACTTTTGGTGCCGGAGGAAAATGGTTATACTTCTCGGCAATTCCGGTCAGAGATGCAGATGGAGACATTATAGGGGCTATAGAAATACTTGAAGATGCTACTGATTCAAAGTTGGCAGAAGAAACTATAAGGCTTGCTGAACAAAAATGCATAGATATACTAAAGGCTGTAAATCATGAAATGTGAAGAAAGATAGAGATTAAATCGCTTGTCCATATTTTTTTGATGTGATAAAATAGAGATAGTGTTTATCCATCTCTGAACAAAATATGGCTGGATTCATACTGTTAAATGGATGACTCCATCACAAAAAACGTAAGTCTCCAAACGCTTATCGACGAAGTTAAAGGCTTGCTTCTCGAAAGCGAAAGGAGATTTCGTTTTCTTTTTGAGCAATCTCCAGACCCAATCTTTTTAATGGAAAAAAATGTAATCATAGACTGCAATTATGCGGCTATAAACCTCCTCAATTATAATGATAAGGAATTTTTAATAGGCAAAAGACCAGTGGATATATCACCTGTAATGCAACCAGATGGCATATCTTCTGCCCATAGGGAGAGTCAGTTTTATACCAAGGTTTACGAAAAAGGACATACAAATTTTGAATGGGTCTTTCAAACATCTCAATGCAATCAGGTCTGGGCAGATGTATTTATAACGCTCGTCCCCATAAGAGAAAAACTTTTAAATTATGTGATTTGGCATGATATTACTGAAAAAAAGAAGATAGAAGCCCATCTTAGAGAGACAGAGGCAAACTATAAAAGTATCTTTGAAAATGCAGTAAATGGGATATTTCAGGTTACCCCTCAGGGTTCTTTTGTAAGGGTAAACAAAGCCATGGCCAAGATGTTCGGGTTTGATTCGCCAAGTGACCTTATGGCGAATATATTAAACATAGAGGAACAGTATGTTACGCCAAGGGACCGAGAGGATATCAAGAGGCTGATGGCAGATGAAGGTTTTGTTGAAGGGTTTGAGACTGAACTCTACAAAAAGGATAAAAGCAAGATATATGTTTCCATAAATGCCAGGGCTGTTAAAGACCCTTCAGGGAAGGTATTATACCACGAAGGTTTTATAGAGGACATTACCAAACGCAAAGAAGCAGAGATAGCTTTATTAAGGGAGAGAGAGGATCTAAATGCTATCCTCAATAATATGCCAATGGGTGTAATAATTACAGCCATAAACGGTGTTTTTCTCTTTGTGAACTTAGAATTCACAAATATCACAGGTTATACATATGAAGATGTCCCAACCGGGCGAGAATGGTTTAAAAAGGCCTATCCTGACAAACAATACAGATATAAAGTCATTGGGTTCTGGAGAGATAGGGTTCTGTCAAAAAAAAGAGAATGGGTTGAAGAGGAATTTACTATACAGTGCAAGAATGGAGAGAAAAAAGACATCGAGTTTAGGTCTATCATATTGAGGGAATACATCATTACTATACTTGTTGATGTTACAATGAGAAAAAAAGCAGAGATGGCTCTCAAGATAAGTGAGGAAAAATTCAGGCTTTTATTTGAAAAATCCATCGATCCCATCTTATTGTTAAATAGGAAAAGACGTATAATTGACTGTAATGAGGCTGCCTTAACGCTCTTAAAATGTAAAAACAAAAGCGACCTCATCGGTTTGAATCCCATAGATATCTCGCCTGATAAACAACCAGATGGAAAAAAATCTTCAGAAAAAACCAGAAAAATTATGCGAGAGGCATTGAGAAAAGGCACGAGCCATTTTGAATGGATGCTCAAGAGGTCTGATGGAGAAAATGTTCTTGTGGAAGGCTCCTTCTCACTTATTGCTCTTGAAGGAGAACCAATTCTGTTTACAGTATGGAGGGATATAACTGAACGTAGACGTTCAGAAGAGGCAATCAAAAGGGCAGAAGAAAATTACCGAACCATATTTGAAAACGCCATGGAAGGCATTTTTCAAACAACCCCTGATGGCCGAATATTAAATGCCAACAACGCCTTTGCCCGTTTATTCGGGTTTGAAACCCCTGAAGATATAATGACATCGGTTAAAGATGTCGCCCGTGACCTCTATGTTGACCCAACAAGGAGGATAGAATTGAAACGCTTCCTTGAATCGGATGGTTTTGTAAATAACTTTGAGATTCAGTGTCGTAAAAAAGATGGAATGATAATATGGGTTAATACAAACATGAGGGCAGTATACAATAATTCAAAAAAAATCAATTATTTTGAAGGGACAATGGTGGACATTACAGAACGTAAGACAATGCTTGAAGAACTTGGTATAAAATCGAAAAGTCTTGAGGAGGCTAACGCAGCCCTTAATATCTTATTAAAACATCGCGAACAAGATACAAAGGAGCTTGAAGAAAAGGTCGTTAATAACATAAAAGAGCTTGTCCTGCCTTATATAGAAAAACTTAAGGCCTATAAACATTATACGAATGAGGCTTTGATTAATATAATAGAGAATAACCTGAACGAGGTGGTATCTCCTTTTATAAAGCGATTAACCTCAAGGTATTTAAATTTCACACCCAGTGAAATCAGGGTTGCGGATATGATAAAAAAAGGTAAAACAACCAAAGAGATTTCTCAGTTGCTTGGGTTATCGACAAGAACCATCGATATACACCGTTACAATATAAGAAAAAAACTGAATCTGGTTAAAAAGAAGGTAAACCTTCAATCATATTTGCATACTTTTACAGGGTAAGATAAATTTTATGCCCCATTAAATAGATTTCAAGACATATTTTTCCAGAAATGGGAGGAAATGTCTTATGGATTTTAAAGAACAAATCAGTTATTTTAGTGTAAATCAAACACTAAACATTATTAACAGCCTTCTTGGCAAAATCTTAGATGAAAACTTCATTCGCCTTACCTACCTTGCAGAAAAATTAACAAGCGACCCTGAGGTACTTTCAGGCATAAGGGGTGTGAGGGCATACCTCATGGATGATAGACACCCTGCAAAAAGGCTCTTTAAGCGTATTCTTGAACACCTCACAACTGAAAATAGAAGAAAACTTTTCGAAACACTCTTCTACAGGGGATGGTTCTTAGGAAATAAAAAACGCGACACCTTCGAAGAAAAACACGGCTTTAGACCCCCCTTTGTCATGATATTGTCCCCTACACTCCACTGTAATTTAAGGTGTAAGGGCTGCTATACATTGGGATACGGCACAAAGCCAGAGCTCCCCTATGAGATAGTGGACAGGGTGCTCAAGGAATGCGAGGAACTGGGCATATACTTTATTACAGTATTGGGTGGAGAACCCCTCATGTATCCCCATCTATTTAAGATGATAGAGGATCACCCTGACATATTCTTCCAGGTCTACACCAACGGCACACTCATGACAAAGGAATATGCAAAGAGGTTTTCCGAGCTGGGTAACAACATGGTTGTAATAAGCATAGAGGGTTATGAAGAAGAAACAGACAGATGGAGGGGAAAAGGGGTATATAAGAAGATAATGAATGCCTTTGAGTATCTAAGGGATGCCCGTGTCCTTGCCGGCTCATCTGCAACAGTTACAAGTGAGAATGTCTACACAGTGGCATCAGAGGAGTTTATAGACCACATGCTAAACTGCGGTTCATTTATCCAGAACTACTTCCTGTATATCCCCGTTAATGGGAAGGCAGACTTCTCCCTTATGGTAACCCCCCAGCAGAGAGACCACCTAAGAAAACAGGTCATGTATTTCAGGGATACAAAGCCCATGTTCTTTTTAGACTTCTGGAATGATGGACCCCATGTAGAGGGTTGCATTGCAGGGGGAAGGAGATACTTCCATCTAAATGCCAGAGGTGACATAGAACCCTGCGTATATACCCATGTGGCAGTGGACAACATAAGAAATACTACATTAAAACAGGCACTGAATAGTCCTCTATTTCAATCCATACGGAGAAGACAGCCCCATAACCCGAATCACCTAAGACCATGCATGATAATAGACAACCCCCATGTGATGAGAGAGATTATATCTGAGGTAAAACCCTACTACACACACCCGGGGGCAGAGGAAATCTACACCATAAAGAGCAAGGACATGGATGCCTATGCAGAGAGGTTCGGGAGATATGCAGACAGGATATGGGAGGAGGAGTATGTGATGTCTCAACATCTGGTAGCCCATAGGTAATGGGATATGGAAGCAACATATTTTCAATTTAGAGTATGAATTTAAGAGAGGTTAAAAATCTTTTAAATGCAGAGGTTTTGTGTTGTAAGGAGCTTCTTGACCGAGAGGTTAAAGCTTGTTTTGCCTGTGACATGGTTAGCGAGATATTACTCCATATTCAGTCTAACAGGCTCCTTATAACATCCCTTACAATTATACATATGCTCTATGCTGCTCAGGTCACCGATGCCCTTGCAGTAATATTTGTGGGCGGGAAAAAACCTGATGCCTCGGTTATTAAAGAAAGTGAACAAAATAATTTACCTCTTATGACAACTTATAAACTGTTATTTGAGTGTTGCGGATTACTTTACTCAAAGGGTATAAAAGGTGACCTCGAAGACTACGGTTGATTCCTTAAATTTTATGACCACAAAAAGAGGTTTCAATATTAAGCCCCTCCCAAAAAAAGAAGTAAAAATTATTGTAATCCAGCCTTATAAATTTATGGAGGATGAATTTCTATATTCCAATGACACTCTGTCCATTCTAAATTTCATCCCCCTTTAGAGGGAAGGATATCTCCCAGAGTAAAAAACCTTTAGGTCTCACGGTAGATAAAAATTACAAAAAATAATAGACAACCTCATTGCACACTTATCAAATATGGCTTATATTTTATGTAATATTCAATCTTGATATGCATAACTGTAAAAATATGTTTGCAAGGCTTTTACATGCTGTCCATTTTAGAGGAGACAGCAATAATACAATAAGGAGGTAGATTATGGCTGAAAGATTGGAGGTCTATAAATGTGATGTATGCGGAAACATTGTGGAGGTCTTAATAGGTGGCAAAGGTCAGCTTGTATGCTGCAACCAGCCCATGAAACTTATGAAGGAGAATACTGTAGATGCATCCCTTGAAAAGCATGTCCCTGTTGTTGAAAAAGAATCAGGTGGCATCAAGGTAAAGGTTGGCAGCGCACCTCATCCCATGGAGGAAAAACACTATATCCAGTGGATTGAGGTTATTGTTGACGGCAAGGTATATCGCCAGTTCTTGTCTCCAGGAGGTGTAGCAGAGGCTTTCTTCCCTGTTACAGGGGAAAAGGTAACTGCCCGTGAATACTGCAACCTCCATGGTTTATGGAAGAGCTAAACATGGCGTCCCATAAAAGCTAATTAACAACTCTAAATAAAGCCATCTCATGGGAGAGGTCGGATTAAAAACCCGACCTCTTTTTTTAAAAATTAGACCTCTTTGAAAAGTCTCAAAAAATAAAGTCTTCAGACAAGAAATATGCCCGTCCTTAAAACCTTGGCGAATTTTTTTTTAAAAAAATTTTCTTGACATAAATTTTTTGATTTATTAGAAATTTGTATACAAGGGGGGTTTCATGATAGATTTGGAAATTTTTTCTTTGATCCAGACCATACCCCCAGTATAGCAGATTCATGCTAAGTAAATTTTTTAGAAATGGGTTTGATAACAAAAAAACACGTAAAAACGTGATTTTAGGAGATGGATATGTCTGAAAAAATGAGCTCTATCTTTGAAAAATTTGAGAGGTCAAGGGACCAACTAATCCCCATACTCCAGGAGGTGCAGAGGGAATATGGATACGTATCCCCTGAATCTGTAAAGAAGATATCGAGATACCTGAGGGTCACAGAAAACCAGATCTATGGGGTATCTTCCTTTTATGCCCAGTTTCGTTTTACAGCCCCGGGGCGCCATTCCATTAAGGTATGCTTAGGGACTGCCTGTCACGTGAGGGGAGGTGGAACTCTTCTGGAGATGCTCGAGAGAGAGCTTGGTATAAAATGCGGTGAGACCACTGATGACAGACGCTTTGACCTTGATAGGGTTGCCTGTCTTGGTTGCTGTGCCTTATCTCCTGTTGTTCAGATTGACAAAGAGATATACAGTCGTATGACTGTAACAAAATTAGCGGAGCTATTGAAAAAATATGAATAAACTAAAAAAGAAGATTACACTGGCAAAGAAGAAGTGGGAGGAACTCCAGGATAACAGATACCCTGTTATCTATGTAGGGGCTGCCTCCTGTGGTAGGGCTGCGGGTGCCCTTGAGCTTATATCGGATATCGGCAATTTCCTTAAAGAACATAGCTTAGAGGCAAAGGTCATACAGGTCGGCTGTATAGGTCCATGTTACCTTGAGCCTCTTGTGGACATTAAGATGCCTAATCAACCCCGTATAAGCTATTCCAATGTTAACTCAAAGGTTCTCTCCAATATCCTCAAGAGCCACCTTATAGAGGGTCAGCCATATGTGAGGGCATCAATAGGAAATTTCAGCAAAGATACATTCATGGATATCCCGCCTTTATTTCAGCACCCCATGCTTCAACCCCAGGTGAGGATAGTGCTAAGAAACTGCGGTATTATCGACCCTGAGGAGATTGACCACTACCTCGCCACAGACGGTTATCTGGGTTTTATGAATGCCCTTAAGATGAGCCCTGATGATGTCATTGGTGTGGTGAGACAGGCAGGTCTAAGGGGCAGAGGCGGTGCAGGCTTTCCAACCTTTAAGAAATGGACTGTCTGTAGAAACTCCCCAGGGGAGCAGAAATACCTTATATGCAATGCCGACGAAGGCGACCCCGGTGCATTCATGAACAGATCTCTTATTGAATCTGACCCCCATGCTGTCCTAGAGGGTATGCTTATTGCAGGTTATGCAATAGGTGCCAGCAAAGGCATAGTCTACATAAGGGCAGAATATCCACTGGCCATAGAGAGATTGAAGAAGGCTATTACCCAGATGAGGGAATATGGGCTTTTGGGAAACAATATCCTCGGTTCAAAATTCAATTTTGACATAAAGATCAAAGAGGGTGCCGGTGCATTTGTCTGCGGTGAGGAGACAGCACTCATTGCTTCCATAGAGGGTAAAAGGGGCATGCCCCGTTCAAGACCGCCATTCCCTGCCATATCGGGTCTGTTTGGATGCCCCACCATAATAAATAATGTGGAGACCTTGGGGACACTTCCCAATATATTGAGAAACGGTGCTGAGTGGTATAACAGATTTGGCAAAGAGGGTAACAGGGGGACAAAGACTTTCTCCCTTGTGGGCAAGATAAGGAGGTCAGGACTCATTGAGGTCCAGCTCGGCACAACACTGAGGGAGATAATATTCGACATAGGTGGTGGTGTCCAGAAAAACTTCAAGGCCATCCAGACCGGGGGTCCATCTGGGGGTTGCCTCTCTGAAGAGTTCCTTGACCTGCCTGTTGACTATGAATCCCTGGCATCGGCAGGGTCTATTATGGGCTCTGGGGGGTTAATCATCATGGATGAAGACACATGCGTTGTAGATGTGGCAAAATACTTCCTGGACTTTACACAGAAGGAATCCTGCGGCAAGTGCATCCCGTGCCGTGTGGGGACAAAACACATGGTAGAGATACTGGATAGGATTACACACGGCGAAGGTAACCCTGAGGACCTTCTTACACTGAGAAATCTCGGGGATACCATAAAGAAAGGGGCCCTATGCGGGCTAGGTCAGACAGCGCCCAATCCTGTCCTTACTACACTGAGATACTTTAGAAACGAGTATCTTGAGCATATAAAGGACAGACGCTGCCGTGCTGTTGTCTGCAAAGACTTAATTGAATACAGGGTAATAAAGGAGAAATGCACAGGTTGCCAGTCCTGTGTAAGAGTCTGCCCCACAGGTGCCATATCAGGTCCCAGGTCAGAGCCCCATAACCTTGACCCTACCAAGTGCATAAAATGCCGTTCATGCTATGAGATCTGCCGTTTTGAAGCCATTGCCGGCGATGCAATCGTTATTCGCACTGCGGAGAAGAAATCATGACAAAAGAAAAGACTATTAGTATCACCATAGACAACAAAAAATTAGACGTAAAGCCAGGGCTTACCATACTCCAGGCTGCCCGCTTAAACAACATCTATATACCCTCTCTCTGTGCAATGGAACACCTGCCATCTTATGGCGCATGCCGACTCTGTATTGTAGAGGTTGATGGTATAAGGGGCTTCCCCACATCCTGCACCACCCCTGTCGATGAAGGGATGGTCATAAGGACGGATACACAGGAGCTAAAGGGTCTAAGGCAGGAGATATTAAAACTCCTGCTAAGCGAACACCCTGCAAGCTGCCTCTTCTGTTCCGAGAGGGATGAATGTAAGGAGTTCCAGGGGACAATCAGAAAGGTAGGGTATACAACAGGATGCCGCTATTGTCCCAATGACAGCCGATGCGAACTCCAGGTAATTACAGAAAAGATAGGTCTCACAGAGACATCATACCCTGTCTATTACCGTAATTTCCCTGTAGAAAAATACGACCCCTTTTATGACCGTGATTATAACCTATGCATACTCTGCGGGAGGTGTATCAGGGTCTGCAACGATATAAGGCTAAACGGCACATTAAGCTTTAAGCAAAGAGGTCAGCTCACCACAATAGGCCCTGCCTTTGATAGGACCCACCTTGAGGCAGGGTGTGAGTTCTGTGGCGCCTGTGTAAACATATGCCCCACAGGGACGCTGAGTGTAAAGACAGGGAAGTGGTATGGTATGCCGGATGCTCAGATAAAAACCACTTGCAACCTATGTTCCCTTGGGTGTATCCTGAACCTCCAGACAAAGAACAATACAGTAATAGATAGCCTACCTGACTATGACTCTCCCATAGACAAAGGACTTATATGCGTCAAGGGGAGGTTCTGTATAACAGAATATATCCACAGCCCCATGCGCTATGGCACACCCATGGAGATGACCCCAGTAGGCTATAATAATATAAGCTGGGACCAGGCATTTAATATTGCAGCAGAAAAGATAGCCCATGCAAATCCTGATGAATCCCTTGTTATCATATCACCCCAGTTGCTTAACGAAGACCTCTATGTAGCCCAGGAGTTTGCAAGAAAGACTATGGGGACAGATAATATATTACCTGCACCCCTCATTTATCTCAGCGATGACTTTGTGCCTTACTGGAATCTATATATCCAGTCACAGGATTTAGATGCAGTAGAGAAGGCAGATGCTATAATTGCCATAGGCTTTGATTCACAATACGGATATTCTTCCATCGGCGTTGGGATAAAAAAGGCAGCCCTTAGGGGTGCATGCCTCATAACTGTAAACCTTAAAGAGACAAACCTGGATATGCTATCCCAATTTATGGTCCAGGCTGAACCATCTTCATGGCCAGGGATCATTGAGGCACTGACTGGCAGCACAAAAAGAGGTCCTGTGGATAAGAAAGTTGCAAATATATTTAAGGAAAACAGCATAGACATAGATGAGATAAAAAGGGCATTAGCCGGTGCTAAGGATAGGCTCATTGTAGTCGGTCATGGGGGTCTTAACGACCCGGTAAGACCGGATATACTTGCAAAGATAGAGGGGGTTGTAGATAAAAAATACTGGGGCATTATAGTTGCCAACCCATTTACGAACCTCATGGGTATGATGCTCGTGGGCGCTTTCCCTGGCCTAAAGCCAAAAGATATATACAGAGATGACACAATGGATGGGGCAATAGCCTTGAAATCAGGGTTCACGAACCTTGATTTAAAAAAGAAAAAAAGGCTCATATACATTATCGGTGATGCCCCTATCCATGCCATACCTGAAGCCGATTACCTCATCTACCAGAATGCAATACCTGCAAGATTCCAAAGACAGCCTGACCTTATACTGCCTGTAAGTCTGTTCCCAGAATCAGAGGGGACAATAATAAGCATGGAACACCTTGTCATGCCTGTTAAAAAGGCTATAGAACCCTATATGGAGTCAAGACCTGATTGGTGGATATTAAAGGGTATATCAGAAAGGGTAAAAAAAGGTAGACTAAAATACAAGGATATCCAGTCCATACAAGGTGAGATAAAAAAATTGATAAGGGGGTACCCAAACATAAAAAAGAGGATAGAGTTCAAAAAAATCATTATTTCAGGTGTAACAAAGACAAAGGCAAAAAAGGTCATACCTGTTCCTGATTTCCATAAGGCAGCCTACAGGGGTATTGCGCTTTCTGACTGTGTTTCAGGTATGAAGGTCATTGAAAGGAGCTTAGATGAATAAGATTATAGAGCGTAAGATGATAGTGCCCAATATGCACCTCATTGAGATTGAGGCACCGGATATTGCAAAAAAGGTAAGGCCTGGACAATTTGTCATTGTCAGACCTGATGATGAGGGCGAGAGGATCCCCCTATCTGTGGCAGACTGGGATATAGAAAAAGGGACAATAACCATAATCTTTATGGAGGTAGGGGCATCAACAGGAAGTCTCGCATCTCTCATGGCAGGGGAAGATGTGGCAACCTGTGTTGGGCCCCTGGGCAACTACACAGAGATAAAAAAATACGGCACTGTCATGTGCATAGCAGGGTGTTACGGTATAGGTAGTATTTACCCGGTGGCAAGGGCATTAAAGGAGGCAGGAAATAGCATCCTTACCGTTATCGAGGCAAGGAGTTCATATCTCATTTACTGGCTTGACCGGTTTATACCCATCTCAGAAAAGATATTTACCATAACCCGTGATGGCAGCCTTGGCTATAAAGGACATATGAAGAGACTCCCAGATATACTCCATAGCCTGCCTGCCTTCCCTGATATGATTATTGTTAATGGGTGCACTTATCTTATGGCCCATACATCTTCTATTACCAGGGAAATGGGTATACCCACCATTGTCAATCTCAACCCCATCATGATTGACGGGACAGGTATGTGCGGTGTATGTCGGGTAACAGTGGCCGGGAATATGAAATTTGCCTGTGTAGATGGGCCTGAATTTAATGGCCATGATGTGGATTGGAAGGAGTTTCTTGCAAGGAGAAAGGCTTACATGGAGGAAGAGACCCTGTTCTTCAGGCGCAGTGAACCAAAACAAAAATTTCATAAAGAAGGGAAGTGCCAAGCATGAGTGACGAGAAGATTGAAAAGGCCTCAAAGATAGATTTAGACCGCACTGATATGCCCAAGCAGCCCCCTGAGATAAGAAGGCATAATTTCAATGAGGTTGCCCTTGGATATACAGAAGAGCTTGCCATAAAAGAGGCTAAACGCTGTCTCCAGTGTAAGAAGCCCCGATGTAAGACAGGCTGCCCAGTAGAGATTGATATACCTGATTTTATCTCCTGCATTGTAAAGGGCGATTTTGCAGCAGGCATAAAAAAGATAAAGGAAAAGAACTGTCTCCCCGCTGTATGCGGAAGGGTCTGTCCCCAGGAGACACAGTGTGAGTCCAAGTGCATCCTGACCAATAAAAAGGGTGAGATAGCCATAGGTAGACTTGAGAGGTTCCTTGCAGACTGGGAGGCAAAGCAGGGCAAGATGGACCTACCGAAAAAGGCTAAACCAACAGGTAAAAAGGTAGCTGTGGTGGGCTCCGGGCCTGCAGGTATAACCGTGGCTGGAGACCTTATACTCCTTGGCCATGAGGTCACCATCTTTGAGGCCCTTCACAGGGCAGGTGGCGTTCTCACCTATGGAATCCCTGAGTTCAGATTGCCCAAGGCAATTGTGGCAAGGGAGGTAGATTACATTAAGATGCTGGGCGTAAAGGTGATAACTGACTTTGTAGTGGGTAAGACACGCTCCATAGACGAACTCCTTGAGGAATTCGATGCGGTTTTCATAGGTACAG
>Ga0209204_1002312_pt1 | contig 15776 bp, 32 predicted proteins | sample AD_JPNMR2_MetaG_FD_184425 | JGI IMG/M metagenome (GOLD analysis project Ga0209204, IMG submission 184425) | Active sludge microbial communities of municipal wastewater-treating anaerobic digesters from Japan - AD_JPNMR2_MetaG (SPAdes) (version 2) | ecosystem: Engineered > Bioreactor > Anaerobic...
CGCCGCGTCCTCGGTTGCCGCAGAAGATGGCTTGTTCTCGGCGGCGCAGCTGCATGGCGCCGTGCGCGCGCTGGATCGATCGAAAGACAAGGCCGCATTCGCCAAGGGTACGGCGCTGATGCAGGACTTGTCGGCGGCCGGAAAGAACGTACTGGCGAACAAGGTGCCGAACAGCGGCACGACGGATCGTCTGCTTGCCACGCTCGGAGTGCTCGGCCCTGCGGCCGGCGCAACCGTATCGCCGTGGCTTGCTGCCGGCGCCCTGCCCGCTGTCGCCTACACGAAGGCTGGGCAGGCGATGCTAGGTGGACTGCTTGCGCGACGACCAGCGTTGGCCGAGCCGCTTTCCAAAGGAGTGAGCCTTCTGGGCACGCCGGTCCTTACTGCCGGGCTGCTCGGGCTTACGAAGGATTGAGCGGAGCCAGGGCTGCAATGCGACACCAACGGCGACGACGATAACGAGCCGCAAAGTAGCTTCGTCCATCCCGAAGTACGTTTCTATCTTCCCCGACCCGGCCTAGCGCCGGGTTTTTGTTTGCAGAGGCCCAATTCTATGCCCGTTCCGACTTCCATAACAGACCTGTCCACGACGGCGGCGAGCAATTCGCCTGCGGGTGCGGATGCGGTCTTCCCGAACCTCGACGACTATCTGCGGGCGCATGCGGCGTTCATCGCGCAACTGAACGCAGCCGACGCGACGAAGGTAGCGAAGGCCGGCGACACGATGACCGGGCCGCTCGTGCTCAACGCCGATCCGAGCGCGACGCTCGGCGCGGCGACGAAGGGATACGTCGATACGGGCCTCGCGGGCAAGGCCGCCGCGGCGCATACGCACGCATGGTCGGCGATCACAAACCGGATGTATAGCGATGCGACAGACACGGGCGACCCGAACACGACAACTGAGCCGTTCATGGTCACGAACCATGCAAACGGCCCGCTCGGTGCCGGCACGTACTTCTACATCTGGACTGGGTGGCACGGCGGTACGAGCTACATGGCACAAGTCGCCGTGGAGGTTGCATCCGCAGCGCCGCGGACGTATACGCGTAGCAAATCCAGCGGCACCTGGTATCCGTGGGTGCGCTGCGACCTCGGCGAGGGACTGACGCGATCGATCGGCGCGAGCGGCTACCTGAGGCTTCCCGGAGCGGGCGGGCTGATTCTGCAATGGGGCAGGTTCACGCGCACCGCAGCTGATCAAGGGGTCAGTTTCCCGCTAGCGTTTCCTAATGCCGCTCTGTCTGTCGTTCAGACGGATATGAGAAATGCGGCACTTAACGATAACTCGCGCACAACGGCGCTCTACCCATCGTACTTTATCTCGTCGCGAGCTGACACAGCGTCGTTCGACGTGCTTTATCAAGCCATCGGATACTGACCATGAGCCTTTTCTTCTCCACCACCACGCGCGGCTTCTACGACGATGCGATCCACGCGACCCTGCCGGATGATGCGAAGCCGATCACCGAGATGCAGCGCGAAAACCTGCTCGCGGCGCAGTCGGCCGGCAAGGTGATCGAGGCGGATGCAGACGGTTTTCCGGTCGCGGTCGATCCGCCGCCGCCGGGTCCGCCGCAGGTGGTCTCGCGGTTTCAGGCGCGCGCTGCGCTGCACCTGGCGGGGCTGCTCGATCAGGTCGAGGCGCTGATGGCCGATCCCGCAACCGACACGCTCGCGCGGCTGGCGTGGACCGACGCGCAGGAATTCCGCCGCACGTCTCCGACGCTGCTGGCGATGGCCAGCGCACTGAGCCTCACCGACGCGCAGCTCGACCAGCTCTTCATCACCGCAGCAGGAATCGACGCATGATCGACATCCTTCTCTCTCCGCTCGCACCGTTTGCGTGGGCGATCACCGCCGCCGGCTACGGGCTGCTGTGGACCTACGCGCTGTGGGTGCTCTATCTAGCCGTGATGTGTCTCAAGCGCGCGCGTGATGCGGGCTCTCTCGGACCATGGGCGCATCGCTTCGGCGTACCGGTGCTCATCGTCGGCTACGCGCTCGATTTCGTCGTCAACGTCATCGTGTGCACCGTGTTGCTCGCCGAGCTGCCGCACGAGACGACCGTGACGGCGCGCCTGAAGCGCCACAAGTACGACGCGGGTTGGCGGGGTCGGGTAGCGCGATGGGTTGCTGCGCATCTGCTCGACGCGTTCGACCCGGACGGCAAGCACGTCTGAGGAGCCAACGTGAACGAGATCTTTCTTGCCTTGATAAGCAAGGCCGACAATGTCGCGGTGCTGGCCCTCGGCGGCATCGCCATTGGCCTGGGCTATCTGCATATCGTGTGGCGCCGCGAAGAACGTGAGGACCGCCGCCAGCTCTACACGCTCATCGAGGCGAACACCGGCGCCGTACAGTCTCTGCGCACCGCGATCTCTCTGCTGGTCGGCAAAGAGGTGCAGTGATGCCGCGCAAGCGCCGTGCATTTCGCGCGTGGCTAATGCGCATCATCGCCCCGAAAACCGCTGCAGAGCGAGAGCAGTTCCGGGTCGCAATGGCACGCGGGCGCCGCGAGAACCTGCGGCTGGCACGCTCGGCGCAGGAACTCGAAGAGTTCGCTACGAAGAGGCGATCGTGACCGCCTTCGACCGCGCCTTCGAGATCGTCATCGGCCACGAAGGCGACCTCTCCGACGATCCGCGCGACCCGGGCGGGCTGACGCGCTACGGGATCAGCAAGCGCGCGCATCCGACCGTTGACGTGCGCAACCTCACTCTGGCGCAGGCCAAGCAAATCTACCTCGCGCGCTACTGGCTTCCGCTGCACGCCGATGCGATGCCGGAAGCCGTGGCCGTGCAGGTGTTCGACGCTGCGGTGAACCACGGCATCAAGCCCGCCGTCAGGATGTTGCAGCGCGCGCTCGGCGTGACGGTGGACGGCATCATCGGTCCGCAGACGCTCGCCGCTATGACGACGACGGACGACGCGCGGTTCGTGGCGCGGTTCGCCGCCGAACGGCTGCTGTACTACACCGACCTCGCCGGCTGGGAGGCGTTCGGTCGCGGCTGGACGCGGCGGGTGGCCAGCAATCTGAGGCGCGCATGATCGACATCCCGACCCGCATCGCCGGCTGGCTGGGGGGCGCTCTGTTTGTGGCCGCCCTGCTGGCCGCGCTCTACCTCACCGGCCGCATGCACGGCCGCGACGCCGAGCGAGCGCGCTGGACCGAGCGCCAGATCATCGCCGAGCGGGCCGCACGGCAGACGGAGGTCGATCTTGCCGCGCTGGCCGCGAAATCGGCCGCCAGAGCCGCCGAAAAGGAGAGGCTACTCCATGACCAAGCCAACCGCCAAACCGCCGCGTGGCGGGCCGCTATGGCTCGCGTGCGCGATGTTCGGGTGCCTGCTGCTGTCGGCGTGCAGCTCGACCGCGCCGCCGGCCTGCCCGAACCTGCCGCCGTGGCCGAGCCATCTGGACCCGATCCCGATGCTGCCGCACTCGATTCCACAATCCGACTCGCCGAAACCCTCGACCGGGTCCGGGAGAACTACCAAATCTGCCAGACAAACGCTGCTCGGTTGACCGAGGCGCGTGACTGGTATTCCGACCTGCGCGAGCGGGTCAACTCAGGAGCGCAACCATGATCGAACTCGTCATCGGCCTCGTCATCGGCGCAGGCGTCGGCGCGTGGGGCTACCGCTACCTGCTCAAGCGCGATCCCGAGGCGTTGGAGCGGCTGGCCGCTCAAGCGCGCGCGATGGGCAATCGGCTCAAATGAGCATCTGGGAGACGGCGATGGGTATTCTGAGCGACCTGTTCGGCGCCGGCCGGCAACGCGATGCGACGCAGGACCAGCAGCTATCCGATCTCGCGGCTCGCGTCGCCGCGCTCGAGCGAGCGCCGTCGGCCGACAACGGTGCGGCGATCGAGACGCTCACCGCGCACGTGAACACGCTGCAGGTCGCGCTGGCCGAGCTGGCGAGTCGCGTGACTGCGATCGCCGAGCGCCAGGTCATCGATTCGACCGCCCGTGCTGCCGTGCAGTCGGTGAGCGATCGTGTCACAGCGATCGAGCGCGAGATCGAGGACGTGCGAGCGCTCGACGCGTCCTGACGGCCCGCCGGCTCGCCAGATCGACGCAGGCGGCGCGATCGGCGGCCGGGTGGCACCTGCCTACGTCCGGTCGGGTGGGCGGCGCTCAGGCGGGCGATCCTGGCCCATCCCGCAGCCGCTCGGCCGTCTCGGCGATCGTCAGCAGGTCAGCCACGTTCAACCTCCGCGAACAGCGGCGCATCTTGGTCGATGCGCTTGCGCGCCATCTCGGCGTACTGCGGATTCATCTCGATCCCGATGGCGTCGAATCCCTCGCGGTCGGCCGCGAGTAGCGTCGATCCGCTTCCGGCAAACGGGTCAAGCACGATGCCGCCCGGTGGCGTGATGAGGCGGCAGAGGTAGCGCATGAGGTCGGTCGGCTTGACCGTCGGATGCTTGTTGCTCCCGCCCCGGTCGCGCTTCGACGCCTTCGCACAGTAAAAGAACCGGGCGGCGCTGCCGGTGTCGAGCCGTCGCGCACCGGGTTTCATCTTGAAGCCGACCGCGCCCTCGTTGTCGCTGTCTGCGGACGGTTCCCCGGCGCGATTCATGCGGCCGTAGGTGTTGCTTGTCTTGCTGCTCGGCGCGGTGCGGCTCTCGTCGGCTTGTTGGCCCGGCGCATCCGGGAACGCCTGCAGCACTTCCTCGCTGCCGTCGTGGATCAGGTTGGCGGGCCAGCGGCCGCGCCCGTCATCTTCGATCCGCCCTTGGGCCCCGAGCGGCCCATATCGGCCGTTCTGCCCGCCGGCCCCGCGGGTTGTTTCCGGCTTGGCCCCCGCCACCCGGCACCCGTCGATATTCAGCGCCCCGGTACCGTGCTCACGCCAGTTCGCCTCGACAGTGCCGATCAGCGGCTTGCGCGCCATACAGATCGGCTCCCATGCCGGCTTAAGCGCCGTCCCGCCCCACGGGCCATTGAGCGACTTCGGGAAACCGGAGCCGTATGCCCATCCGATCTGATCGCGGATCTCGAATCCGGCATCCTCGATGGCGCACGCCATGCGGTGGTAGGTGCGCGTGCCGCCGAACGCGAGCAGGTGCCCGCCCGGCTTCAGCACGCGCAGGCACTCGGCCCACATCGCAGGATCGTTCGCGATGCCCGTGCGGTCCCAACCATTTCCCATGAACCCGAGTTCATACGGCGGATCGGTGACGATCGAATCGACAGACGCCTCTGGCAGCGTCTTGAGCACTTCGCGGCAGTCGCCGGTGAGGATGCGGATAGTCATATGATGGTCAGCAGGTCAGCCACCGTCAACCTCGGCAAACAGCGGCGCATCGCTGTGGATGCGCCTGCGGGCCATCTCGGCGTATTGCGGATTGAGTTCGATCAGGATGGCGTCGCGTTGCAGTCGGTCGGCGACGAGTCCGGTCGTTCCAGCGCCGCCGAACGGATCGAGGATCGTGTCGCCGGGCCTGCTGCCGGCGAGAATCGCCCGTCGCGGGATCTCGGTCGGGAATGTGGCGAAGTGCGCTTCCTTGAACGGCTCCGGGCCGATGGGCCACACGTCGCGCCAGTTGCGCATCGTTCCTTCCCACGGAACTGAGCCGGCGACGGCGCCGACCGTCCGGCCTCCGTCATCCACCGGAACGCCGCGCGCCGAGGCTGGCTTGCGTTCCTTGTTGCCGCTTCGCTTCACGGCCCCGTTCGGCACCGCCTTGCGCTCGCGCTCGTTGTGGCCGATGCCGACGATGGCGTATTCAGGTTCCTGCGTCCGGCCTTCCCGATGAATAGTCCCGTGCGCGCCCTTCTTGGTGTCCCATCCGCTCGGCACCTTCACGCGCACGTTGCCGGTAACGGTGCTCTTGCCGCCTTCGCCGTTCTCGAAGGTCGCGTTGTTGACGTAGGCCCCGCCTCGGAATGTTGGCCGGCGCTCGTCCTGTGTGACCGGCTCGCTCGCCGCATCCTTGTCGTAGAAGTACCGCTCCGACTTCGACAGCAGCCAGATGTGCTCGTGCGCCTTCGTCGGCCGGTCGGTGACGGACTCGGGCATCGCCGAGAGCTTGTGCCAGATGATCCGACTGCGGACGTACCATCCGTCGTCCTGCAGCGCGAGCGCGAGGCGCTCTGGAACGAGCATCAGGTCTTTCGGCTTGATCCCAGGCGGGTCCGCTGGCCGTAGTCCGTCGGCATAGGCGTCGCCTGAGAACGCCGGGTGAATCTTCGACTGCCCAGGATCGCGCGTCGCGCGCCCACCGCTGGCGTAGCTATCCCCCATGTTCAGCCACAGCGTTCCGTCATCCCGCAGCACCCGCCGCACTTCCCGAAACACCGCGACCAGTTCGGCGATGAAGTCGTGCAGCGAGCGTTCGAGGCCGATTTGACCGGCCGCGCCGTAGTCGCGCAGGCCGTAGTAGGGCGGACTGGTCACGCAGCACTGCACCGACCCATCGGCCAGCGTCCTGAGCACGTCGCGGCAATCGCCGGTGAGGATGCGGATAGTCATATGACGGTCAGCAGGTCAGCCACGCGGCAGCACTCGATAGTCGTGCATCACCTCGCCGAGCGCCGGGTTTCCGACACGGCAGTCACGCACCCAGACGCGCTTTCCGGTGCGCAGGCTGCGCCAGTGTCCGCGCCGCGTGTGCGCTCGTGGGCTTGCGTGGTGCGCTACATCTGACGTAGCAACGGCTACATTCTGCGTAGCGGGTCGCACGACGACCGTCCGCCACGAGTACCGCAGCGGCGGCTTGCCCTTGGCCATCCGGCGCGTGCTCGTCAGTCCGCGATCCGGCTCGGACGCATACGATTCGACCGCGCGCTCGTCGAGTCGCGTCACGAGCGTATGAATCAGCGCGAGACAGAAATGCACGCTCTCGCGCGGGATGCCATCGATCCGGTGCAGCTTCAACCCTGCCGTCGTCTGGAAGTACACGAACGGCCCGACCTGCTTGTGTTCTCCCGCGTGTAGGAAGTCGCCGGCCACCGTCACTGATGCCGGAGCGCAGAGCACGAGCAGCGCGCATTCGTCGCCGCGCTGGTCGCCGGCCACTATCATCGTGCGCTGGAACGGCAGGCGGGCGATGCGATCATCTGACCAGTCGAATTCCTCGACTTGCCCGCTGAGTGTGCCGAGGTCGAACCAGTGCGCGCCATCTCCGGGATACGGCAGGATGCGCGCCCATTTGTGGATGAGCGGGGTCATGCGGCGTCCGAACCGAACAGATCGGCCGTGCGGTCATCCTTCGGCGGCGGCACCGGATCGCCTGCCGGCACGAAGGCAATGCACATCGGCTCGTCGTCTGGCCCGTACACCCACTCGTCCACTTCGCCGCGAAACGACCGCGCGATGATGTCGCATAGCTCGTTGTCGTCGCATTCCTCGACCGGTTCGCCGTCGCGCATCGAGCGGTCGCGCGCGCACTTGCGGCACCAGTCGTCGAAGAAGAATTCGCCTTCGGTGCCGTTGCTCGGCAGGTATTTCTCGCGCATCATTCCTCCGCGAAGTGCATCGCGCTCAGCAGTACGAAAACTCCGATGACCAGCAGCATCCACGCTATCCCGACGCGGCCACTCTCGATCTGCCACTCAATGCCGCTGATCTGATGCCCGAGCATCAGCCATGCCCACGCATCGACGAGGCCAACCAGCGTCGGCAGCACGCACAGCCCGGACACGAGCATCAGCAGCCAGTAGATCGCGCGCTTCACGATTCCTCCGCTGGCCGGGTCAGGTCCATTGCGGCGTCGATGGCATCGTCAAGAGCCTCGCTGTCCTTCTGCGCCTGCATGGCGGCTGAATATTGATTTCTGTGGCTGCGCTTCTTTCGAGCGTTCTCGGCGCAAACCGTAGGGTTGCGCTTGTAGCCACGCGGCCCGCGTCCTTTCCGCCACATATCCAGCATGTTGTCTTGCTGAGTCCCTAGAAACAGGTGGTCCGGGTTGCAGCAGGCCCGGTTGTCGCACTTGTGCAGCACGTACATGCCGTCAGGTATCTCGCCGATGAACACCTCGTAGGCGTACCTGTGCGCAGACGTAAACCTGAACCGCTCACGCGATCCGAGTTGCACTTTCATGCGCCCATACCCGATACGATCCTTCGATAGCATCCAGTTCCAGCACCCGGCTTCGTCCGTCTGCGTAGCGCGCTGGATGCGGACTTCCGGGGCCATCGGTTTAGTCGGCACTGTTGCCCTCCTTAGCCCGCTCCGCATCTTGTTTAAGCGCTTCGCTGTATTCAGCTTCGTAGGCGTCCGCTGCCGCATCCAAGCTGCCCTGATTGATGTGCTGTCCTGCAAGTGGGTGCGGTTTTTCCTGCTCTTGCAGGCGCTTGATCCAGTCGGTATCGCTCCATCCGACAGGCGTTGGCGGCCTTGTGCCATCTAGCCCGAGCCTTTCCCTATCGAGCGCAGTGTCCAGCTCGATAGCAGCATTCGGAGCTATGTAAGTCGGGCGCGGCAGGTTGATCGGGCAAAACTCTGCGTGGCCTTCACCGTCTGAAATGATGGCAAACTTCCTGCGCAACAGACGGTAACGCGCCGCGTCCCTGCTCATCCTGCGAAGCTGCTCCAGCACCGGCACGTCGCCGCCGTCAGGCGGGTCCATGTAGTAGTAGCCGGGCAGCACATCCGCCATCGCATCGCGCTCTATCCGTGCCTCGTCGCGCTCGGCGGTCAGGCGCTCGATTTCCGCTGCCTGCGCATCGACGTGAGCGAGAATGGCGGCGATGTTGGCTGGCGAGCAGGCGGCGAGATACCGGGCATTGACTGCCGACGTGTCACCGCCCTCCCACTCGACGCGCACCCCGGCGATTGCCCGCTGCGGCCCGCCGGGTGGCGCAGCATCTAACCAGCCCCACGAGCGACCAGAGGTTGTTGGATGTCGATTCGTGCGGACATACCACTCCCTCGGCGTCGGCCCTGCCGCCAGCGCCTCGCGCACCTGGGCGAGCGCGGCTTGTGCGTCAGTCATGCTGCCTCTCCCCCTACGAGAATTCGCCAACGATGTAATCCCACGTTCCTTCGCCGTGCCCGACGCAATACATATCGTCGCTGTGACGCTTGACCGAACGCCCGTGCCACTTACGCTCAGTAATCACTTGCTCCATCTCGACTGGTGTGATTACTTCCCCGTATTCGTTACGAATCAATGCGCCGGGCGCGTTCCACAGGGCACGCCAGTCGTCCAATGTGCTGATTCCGTCATCTGGCATGACATGCAGCGAGAAGCACCATCCCCCGCTGCTCTTGCCAATATGCAGCGGCTCAAACGGACGGCCGCAGCATTTGCAGTCCGGTTTCTGGTGCAGGTAGTAGTTAGTTCCCATCATTGCCTCCTGAGTGCGCGGATAGCGGCGATTGTTGAAATCTTCCCGCGCGAAACCGCATATCGAACACTCTGGTATGGGACGCCAAAGCGTTCGCACAGTTCGGCTACTGGTACGCCTTCCACGCGGAGCGTTACGCGGCGGTTGCGAATTTGCTGAACACGCGTCGCCCATCGGCAATTTTCAGGGCTGTACGGACCGTCATTGTCGAGCCTGTCTATGGAGTGCGCCCATTCTGGTTTCGGCCACATATCGGACAGAAAATTCCGAGGGTTATGCCAGCGTTGGCAAACCTCTATTCCTCGTCCTCCATACCCCGGATAATTTGGCTCCTTCGCGTCGTAACATCGGCGCATCATTTGCACCCAAACGCGAAATTCTCGTGTACCGCTCATGCCATGAGTTCGGTTGTAGGCCAGCCTGCCGGTCTGCGCGCATCCGCACGATTTCGCCGCTCCGCTTTTAAGCGCCTTTCCCCCGACGTCTTTGGTTGTGCCGCACATGCAACGGCATTGCCAGTACGTGTCAACCCTAGATCGTTTTTGACTGCGGCAAACCACGGTGTATCGGCCGAAAACGCGGCCAGTGAGGTCAATCAGTGCCGGCATCGCCGCCTCCGATTTCTTCATCGACGCGCCGACCGCAGTAACAGCAGAACGCCATCTGGTTATCGGTCGGCGTTCCGTCAATGATCGTGAACGCGTGGCCGCACTTGGTTTCCCACACGTCCGTATCATCGTCGGCGCGTGACCACAGGCAAGCCGGATCGCGCTTCGGCTCGGTCGCTAGTAGCGTTGCCGCTGCGCTGACCGTCGCGTCTTTCATCCACTGCGGCCACGATGCGACGTGCTCCTTGGCCCTGTCGATTTCGTCGAGGAAGGCAGGGCGCTTCGGCTCGGGCTGCGGTGCGGCTGGCGCAGGGCGAGTGTAGAGGTCGTGCCGTCCCGCTGGAAGCAGCTCCTTGCCGTGGAAGATATACGGCCCTTCGTACGAGTCGGTGACATCGACCCACGCCACCGGCTGCGCATCGGCCTGTGCGCGCAGGTAGTCTGCGGCACGAGCGATTGCCAGCGAGTCGCGGTACACGATGGCATCGGCCAGTGTGCGGAGTTCGTCGGGGGTCATCGTCATTCCTCCTGCGGCGCGGCTGGCGCGGGGTGGGTGTATAACGCGACATGATCCGGGCGGATCAGGTAGTCATGTGCGTACAGCAGCACAGTCGCATCGTCCTGTCGAAGCGAGCGCAGGCCGTTCGCGGTCACATAACCGACCGGCACCGCATCGGCGCAGGCGCGCAGGTAGTCGGCGGCGCGCATCATCGTTTCGTGCAACTCGGGACTTTCGACGTAGTGCGTTCCGCTGGACAGCGCATCGGCCAGCGCGCGAAGTGCGTTTGCGTCCATCGTCATTTCTCCTGATCCTCGTGCACAAGGGATTCGGGATAGCACGCTTGCGCCGTCGTGCCGTCCCACCCAAGACGAGAGACGGAGGTATCGAACCGCACGAACACGGTGCTTCCGTCGGCAGAAACGCTCGACACCTTGCCGCGCTCGCAGTCGCTGTGTGTGCGATCACCGTAAACGTGCATCGGGACGTAAATGACTCGATCGCCTGGAGCGAACGGATTCATGCGAAGTGCTTCCCATGCAGACGTTCGAGCGTTTCGACTTGCCGCTCGGTCAACGACGTGACCTTGCCGGCGTCGAGCTTCTCCACGAGCGAGCGCACGAACTGCTGTTCCCACTCGGACAGGTCGCGCGTGTCGAGCAGCCCGGACAGGCGGCGGATCATCGTGGTGGTGCTGGTCATTTGCGGCATCGTCACTCCTTGCTTGGCGTTACCTGCGCCGGTTTCTCGACTCTCTGCTGCGCCGGGTCGTCGGACGCCGATCCGCAGCCAAGCAGGCCGGCGATGAGCAGGGCGAGCAGCAGGGCGGCGGCGTAGCGGTTCACGGCGTCGTCTCCCCGCTCGGCGCCGGCAGCAGGTTGTCGGTCTTCAACCGTTCGAGCACCGTCTGCCCGCTCGGCAGCAGGATCTGCCCGAGAAAGGCGCCCTCGAAGGTCAAGATGCCCGTCTCGATTGCGGTGATCTGACCCTTGATCCAGTCGCGCAGGATCGAGTACACGGCGATGCTCGCGATCTGCAGCGCCTTGCGCTCGTGGTCCGTCTTCGATCCCTTCGTCCGGTAGGTGTAGGGGTGCTCCTTGAGCCAGGCGGCCGCGTAGCCGCGGATCGATGCGCGCACGCTCACCGGACGGCCGCGGTACTCGAACTGGACCATGATCTCCTTGGCCTCGTCGTCGACCATCGAGCCGAATTTCGAGCAGCCGAAGCCGCGCAGCAGCTTTTGGATGTCGGAGAGCGCACGCTCTCCGGTTGTGCTGTTCTCGTAGGGAAGGCTCACGCCGACCTCCTGATGAGCCGCCCGCCAGCGAGCGACGGCAGCCTTGACGCAATCTCGCTGCCCGGCCGGCGCACGACCATCGGCGGCACGTACGGCACCATCGGCGGCAGCGACGAAATGCTCGGCAGCGCGGCCCGGCCGGCAGACGTGAGCCGCCAGCGGCCCCACTTGAGCGCGACCAGACCCTCGTCAACCAGCGCGGCTACCGTCGCATCGATGATGCGCGGCGCGTGGCGACCGAGCCTGCGGTGCAGCGCGGACGCGCCGGCCGGCTCGACGTGCAGGGTGCGCAGGATCGCGGCGCGCAGGGTGTGGGTGTCGGTCATGCTGCTGGCCTCCAGCCCTTCGGCAGCTTGAATCCCGGCTCGGCTGCGCACTTCGGGCACAGGTAGCGCGGATTGCCCTTCGCGTTGACGTAGCGCGCGCCCGGGCGGTCGGTCCAGTACCAGCCATGCGCGCGGTTGAGCGTGCAGCGCTTCTGGTAGCGCGGAGCGAAGGTGCTCATGCGAACAACCCCGGTTCGCGCTGCCGCTGCACTAGCAAGTAGGTCATCGACGATCACTCCCAGATGTTCGGCGGCGTATTGCATGACGCGCTCGATGTACTCGCTGAAAGCCGCCACGTCGAGCGTCGTCGTGCTGATGCCGACCCGCCCGCCGCCAGGCGTTTCCTCGACTCCGATGAACTGGCGCTTGAAGTGCTCATGCCACGCTTCGGCGCTGTACTGCTTGCCGTCAACCCATGCGTTCGCGGCGATCTCGTTGAGCACGGCCCACAGCAATCGGTTCTGCGGGTTGCTGCGCTTGGCCTTGTGCTCTGCCACCAGCACGCCAAGCGGCTTGCCGGCCTGCGCCATTGCGAGCCAGTTCGACCGCAGGAAGGCGTAAAGCTGCCGGCAGTTGACTTCGTCGCGCAGCACGAACGTCTTGAGCATCAGCGCACCCGCTTCGACGTGATCTTGTCCAGTGCGTAGGCTTGCGCATACAGCACGAACTGCTGCTTCTGGACCGACAGCCCCGCGAAGGACCGATGCTCGAAATCGGCGTGATCCTTGCTCACCCGCAGGATGTGCGCGTCGTCGATCGGCTGGCCGCGACGCTCTTCCCACAACAGCGCGTAGGCGGCGCACTGCACCAGATAGTCGGAATAGATCGCGTTGCTGGTTTTCCAGTCGAGGATGGCCGGCTTGCCATCCACCGTCACCGCGTCGAACGTCCCGCCGAATCGGTAGATTTCCGACACCAGCGGGACTTCCGTCTCGAGGATGCGCAGGTCGTAGCGCTCGCGCCAGACAAGGAACTGGTCGAACGCATTGCGCGCCTGGCGCGTCTGTGCCTCATCCAGCGTCGATTCGGCCAGCTCACGCCCGTGAATGTGATCGTCGATCCACTGATGCGCGAGCGTGCCGGCGTTGGCTGCGCGCTCTTTCGCGGCGTCCATGTCGATGCCGTCGCGCCCGCAGTTGTATGCCCAGCGGATCAGCGCGCCAGAGTCCTTGAATCGGCCGAGCACAGTGGTCACGCCGGGCACTCGCGTGCCGTCGGCCAGGTGGTATCCGCCCTTGAGGGTAGGCATGGCGCGGCTCAGAACGGAATGTCGTCGTCGAGGTCGGGCGAACCGCCGGCCGGCTGCGTAGCTGACTGCGGCTTGGAGCTGTTTAGCGGCTTGTCCTTCAACGCCGCGACCATGCGCCCGAGCACTTCGGGCTGCGTCTTCTTGGCGAGAATCTCGGATGCGGTCAGCTCGCTGTCCGGGTCGAACACGCCGAAGATGTTCATCTTCGCGCCGATCGATCCGTCGGACTTCGCGTATTCCTCGCGCTGCAGCAGCAGGCCGATACGCTTGCCAGTCAACTCGGGGAAGATCGTCGCGGCCACCTTCTGGCGCGAATGGCTCGCGGCGTCCCACTTCTCGACCTGGCCGTCGGTCGGCGTGATCGTCTTGGCGCGGCAGATGGTCATGACGGCGTTCAACGTCTTCAAGCTCGGCAGCGCTTCGCCCTTGACGTTGTACGTCCACAGCGTCAGGAAATCGGCCTGCTGGCCGTCGTCGGACTTGAACGAGAACTCGACGCCCTCGGTCTGCTGGCGCGAGACAACGGCCTCGGCGCGGGTGAGCGTGCCGACGTACTTGCCGCTGGCGTCGATACGCGAAATGGTGTTGTCCGCAGCGGTGGCGGCCTTCGGGTCGAGGGTATAGGCGCGGGTCATGTTCATCACTCCGTGGTCGTGGTCAATTCGTAGTAGGCGCAGATATCGGCATCCACCGCGGCGAGGTCGTTGGGGATCGTGTCGGCGTCGAACAGGCCGATGGGCGACTTCACCGTGTCCTGCCCGCTGTTCTTGGTCGAGAACAGGTATTCGCCATCGGCCACGCGGGTGCGCAGCACGATCGAGAACAAGCCCTCGACGGTGATCTTCTCGTCGAGCAGCTTGCCGATCGTCTTGACGCGCGTGCGGCCGAAGTCGTCTGACTGGGAATGCGCGAGGATGTAGACGCGCACATGGTCGGCAAGTTGGTTTGCCACCGTGAGCACGTCCCAGGCGTGCCGGCCGATGTCGGTGAACTTCTCGAACCCCTTCTCGTCGCTGCGGCGCATGTACTCGTTGGCCAGCAGGTACTGGAAGTCGTCGATGACGATGACGGGCCGCTTCGTTTTCTGCATCAGCGTGCAGATCGTGCGGCTGTCGTCGGTCGTGAAGATGTTGCCGGCCGGCGCGTGCTCCTTGTCGAAGCGCTTCCAGTCACCAGAGCGGAAAGGCAGCGGCTTCTTGACGGTCTGGATCAGCAGCGTCTCGGCGGCGTTCATGTTGCGCAGGCTGGTCGTCTTGCCAGTGCCGGACTCGCCGATGACGAGGGTTGCGATGCTCATGGTTCAGGCTCCTTGGTTCAGGGTTCAGGTGGTCGTATTCCTCTCGGCAGCCCACCGTCTGCCACCACTGGATTCCGCCGTCGTTCATTTGCGCAGCCACGCCAGCAGGATCGGCACTCGCCGCCAGAACATCGCCTGCTCGCCGGGTAGCATCTCGACAAGCGGCCGATCCGGCTCGGTTCGCCGCGCTCGCGTCACGTCGCACTGCTCGGCGACTTCGCGGGCGCTGCGCAGGACGCGGGCCTCGCGGTAGGTGAGGTTCGGTTTCATGGTCAGTCCATCCGTGCAAGAAGCGCCGCGAGCTGCGGCCACACTTGATTCGGCCGGCCGTCGAGCCAGTCGAGCAGCGACACTGCGCCGCCCACCGCGAACGCGAGCAGCAGCAGGAACGCGCAGCCCGCGACTGCGATCGCAAGCCAGTCGGCGAAGCGGGCCCGGTGCATGGCAAGATCGGCCTGGCGCGCAGCGCGCATCACGGCGCCCTCGGGACGCATGTAGGCGGGCCTCAACGGATCGCCCCTTTCGCAAGCAGCCGCTCGATCTCGGCGGCGAGCGCGTCGGTCATGTCGCGCGCGATGCAGTCCGCCTCGCCGTGCAGGCCGCGCATCACGCGCAGGCGCAGCCGGTCTGCGGCCTCGAACAGGTCGCAGGACTGGCCGTCGATCTTGACCAGCACATCGACGTAGGTCAGCGTGCCGTCGGCCTGCAGGTCGGTGAGCGCGTCCGGGTCGTGCGCGATCGCCTGCGCGCGCTCGTAGCGCAGATTCGCGGCGACGCGCGCCTCGTGCGCCTGCTGCTCGACGGACTTGAGCAGCCGGTCGTCGCGCCGGTCGACGGCGGCTTGGGTGGCGGCGTATCCGTTCACAGCAGCCACCCGAGTTTGAGCACGCGGGTCGCGCGCTCGATCACCTGGTCGTCGGCCGGCGTGCGCGCGGCCCGGCCCGCCACCTTGAGCGTCTCCGCGAGGCACTCGCGCAGCAGGCGGTTCGTGCGGGCCAGCTGCTCGCGGTCGCGCTGCAGGAGCGCGGCGCGGAACCCGTCGGCGGCGGCCTGCGGGCTGTCGGCGAGCCGGGGGAGATCGGCGAGGGATTCGGTCATTGGATGCTCCGGGAGACCCCGGCATTCATGCCGGGGAGGGATAGGAGCGCGGCCCGAAGGGGCGCATTCCTGTGGTAAGATGTGTGCATGAAGCGCAC
>Ga0209204_1002319_pt1 | contig 15740 bp, 14 predicted proteins | sample AD_JPNMR2_MetaG_FD_184425 | JGI IMG/M metagenome (GOLD analysis project Ga0209204, IMG submission 184425) | Active sludge microbial communities of municipal wastewater-treating anaerobic digesters from Japan - AD_JPNMR2_MetaG (SPAdes) (version 2) | ecosystem: Engineered > Bioreactor > Anaerobic...
GGTCCTTCAGGGACAGCAGGTAGTTGGAAGATACTGACGACAAAAACGTCGCAGCATTCTCGCCTGCGCCGTACTTGATTCCTTCGGGTGTAACTTCACGCTCAACAAGGTCGCGGGTCATCATCAGAAGCAGCGATTGCTCGACCAATTTACGGCGCACGAGCAACTCAGCCGTGTGCATTGGCGTCGGTGGGTGCAGATTGTCTGGGCCGTCGATATCGCCGGTATGAACAGAAGAAAACGCAGTTTTCCGGCAGCAGAGGTGCCGGAAACGATCTCATATGTGCTTGCAAAGCATATCACAAACAGGACCAGGACGGAAACGACAGCAAACGCTCCCGCATGGGGATCCTTCAGTATCCTGAGCTTCTCCTCCCGGGAACGGCGTGACAGGATCGCGTCGCTGGCGTCCATAAACCCGTCGATATGCAGAAATCCCGTTATGGCATAGGGAAAAATCATCAGGAATGCCGAAAGCATCACCTTGCCCAGTCCTGCCAAAAGCAGGAGCCGCGCGGCTCCATACCACAGCGCTCCGATGATCAGTCCGACGGCAGGGAAAAACGGGATGACCAGGTTCGCACAGTTTTCTTCCCATTTTGTATAAGGTAACGGTATCGCGCAGAACATGCCCAGGGACATAAAAAATCCTCTACACAGCCTTTTCATATAAAGGTCTGAACACCTCCCTGCCTTTATGCACCGTAATGCAGCCGAACGCGACCTCCAGCACCACGTCGCACTCAGCCGCCAGCGTCCTGTCTATATAAGCGAGCCCCATGCGGTAGGCTTCGGTCAGTTCATCATACAGCATTGCGTCAGAGTAAATATAATCTGAAACGATGACGATGTCCTTGACCTGCCTGCACAGCCCCGCCAGTTCTCCGGCGATCTTGCGCGGCGCATCCATGTTTACGCTGTTGCCGGCCGGGAACATTTCGTTTGCAAGCAAAGCCGTCGTGCTGTCGATCAGGAAGGAAGCATCCGCATCGCATGAGTCGAGGCATTTCAGTATGTCGATCGGCTGTTCGACCGTTTCGAACCCCCACCCGTCGCGTTCCTGCCTGTGCCGTTCGACTCTTTCGGCATCCTCCCCGTCGCAGGGGCGCATGGTCGCCACGTAATACAGGCGCCCTTTTGCCTGCCCTTTGGCAAGTCTCTGGGCGATATAGGATTTCCCGTTTTTGCAGCCGCCCGAAATAAAGATCCTCAACATTCCGCCCCTTTCCTGCCGTCTGTTGAAAAGCATCCTTCTTCCCTGATGTTTTCCAGGTACCTGCCGTCGATCACGGCCTCGGCAAACGTGCCCATATCACGGATCACGGCGCACGCGGCATCGATTACCATAAACATTATCGGGCAGCCGCTTCCTTCGCCGAGGCGCATTCCCAGGTCAAGCACGGGCTCGAGTCCAAGCTCCCTGACGGTGTATGCATAACCCGGCTCGCATGACGCATGGGAGGGTATCATGTATCCAACGGAGAGGCTGGCCATCCTTGCTGCTGCAAGGGCAGCCACAGCCGAAATGAACCCGTCTATGACCACCGGCAGCCTGCAGTAAGCCGCTCCGATATATACTCCCGCCATGGCGGCTATGTCGAATCCCCCGACTTTCGAAATCACGTCGATAGGGTCATTCGGATCGGGCTTGTATGTCTTTATGGCGTCCATGATGATCCGCTTTTTCTTCTCAAATCCCTCGCTGGTAAGCCCGGCTCCTTTTCCGACCGCCAGACCGGCATCGATACCTGTAAGCGCACACAGGACGGCACTGCTTGTGGTCGTATTGCCAATGCCCATTTCACCGACGCCGATCATCCTGTAGCCTTTCCTGTGGGCTTCCCTTGCCGTTTCGATACCTGTGAGGATCGCGGTTACCGCTTCGCCGCGGCTCATTGCCGGCTGATTCGCAAGATTTGACGTGGACTTCCTGATCTTCCTGTTTATAATGCCCGGATGGTTCACTTCCGCGTTTATGCCCACATCGACGACCATAAGGTCGGAGTTGAAACATTTTGCCAGCACGGCCACGCCTGTAATGCCGCGGGTGAAATTTATGGCCTGTGCGTACGTAACGGACTGGGGCGCGGACGCAACTCCTTCTTCAACCACGCCGTTGTCCGAGCACATGATGATAACGCAGCGCTTGTCCAGGGTATTACAGGTCTGTCCGGTGATACCTGCAAGCTGCACAGCTATATCCTCAAGCCTGCCGAGGCTGCCCGGAGGTTTCGCCAGGCTGTCGAGCCTTTTCCTTGCGGCATCGGCCGCGGCGTGATCTATATCGGTTATGGCCGCGATGTACCTTGCCAGATTTTTTTCCTTTCCGTCCATGCCTGTTCTCCTCACCTATGGTTGCTGGATCCGGCGGATCTTCCGGAGGGTTCTTCATAAGGCCGATATAATTATACAATAAAATTTCAGCGCCATGTATATCAGATGGCGCTTACGTATTTGAAAAAATTCTTTCAGTATAAAGTACATTTGGCGGAGGTTATGTCGACCGGTTCAGCTTTGGCTTATCGGTTCTTGCAGCAAAAGGCATGGTTGAGCTTTGCACTGTTTTCACAACAATGAGCAAATCACCTGGGGGATCCTTTCCAGGGATGCCTGTATCTCGACGGCGCCGATGTTGTATGCTACTCTTGGCATGCCGTAAACAACTGATGATGCTTCGTCCTGCCCTATGGTCCGCGCGCCTTTTTTCCTCATTGAAAGCAGGCCTTTTGCGCCGTCGTAACCCATCCCTGTGAGAATGACTCCTATCGCTTTATCATTGCATTCTTTCGCCGCGGACTCAAAGAGGACGTCGACGGACGGCCGGTGCCCGTTCACCTTTTCCCCTTCAAAGCAGTGGACCTTGTACCTGTCCCCTATCCTGACTATTTTCATGTGGCGGTCTCCGGGCGCCACAAGCGCATGGCCCCTTTCGACGTAATCCCCGCTCTCTGCTTCCTTAACATTCAGTTTCGTCGTTTCGTTCAGCCTCTGGGCAAACATGCGGGAAAAAACGGGAGGTATGTGCTGCACGATCACGATACCGGGCACGTTTTCAGGCAGTTGCCTGAGGATGCAGCTTATTGCTTCCGTGCCGCCTGTCGAAGCTCCGATGACAATTATCTTGTCAGTGTTTAAAGTGATCTTGCTCACACCGGCCTGGAGGCGTTTCCTCGCCAGTACCGTCGACACTTTTGCCACAGACGCGATCTTGATCTTTTCTATCATCTCGCGGATGAATTGCTCGACGCTTTTTGCGGACTGGATGTCAGGTTTTGCGACGAAATCTACAGCTCCCGCCTCCATTGCTTCGAACACGACCCCGCTGACGGAGCTCACTACGATGACGGGCATGGGGTATTGCGGCAGAAGCTTCCGGATGAAATCGATGCCGTTCATTTTTGGCATTTCCACGTCACATGTCATGATGTCCGGTTTGTACCTTACTATCTTGTCCGCAGCCTCATAGGGATCCCCTGCGACGGCGGCCACTTCTATGTCCGGGTCGGAGGAGATCCCTTTTGACAGGACTTCTCTGAAAATTATGCTGTCATCTACTATCAATACTCGTATTCTTTTCCCTGGCATATTTTTCTCCCCTAAATTTTCCTGTAGACTGCCGGCAATATATACCTGAACCTGGACCTGGCGCGGCTTATGGATTCGGAATGCCCGATGAACAGATATCCCCCGTATTCCAGCGCGTTATAGAAGCGCTCCACGAGTTCGTCCTTCGTTTTCATATCAAAGTAGATCATCACGTTCCTGCAGAAAATCACATGGAACTTGCGCTTAAACGGGAACGAACCATCCACGAGATTGAATTTTCGGAAAATGACCTCATTCCTGATTTTGCCGGCCACGGAATAACTGTTGTCATCCAGCCGGTTGAAGTAGTTCAGTCTCCATTGCGGCGGCAGTTTTGCTATACTATCATAATCATATATGCCCTTTTTCGCTTTCTCGAGCATCCTGCCGGAAATATCCGTAGCCAGTATCCTTGTGTCCCATCCGGCCTTTTTCCCGCGGAAATATTCGTCTATGATCATTGCAAGCGTATACGGTTCTTCGCCGGATGAGCAGCCTGCGCTCCAGATCCTGAGATCTTTGTTTCTCACCGTCTTTACCAGGTATGGGAGCACGACATCCCTGAAATAATAGAAATGGTCGGGCTCCCTCATATAGAACGTATAGTTGGTGGTAATCTTGTTGACCAGTTCGGCGGCCGCTTCTCCGGTTTTATCTGAAAGAACGTGCTCAAAGTACTCGGAAAAGCTCTTCATATTTTTTTGTAAAAGAACATTCTGCAGCCTTCCTGCGACCAGAGCACGTTTCTCTTCTTTCAGATTGATACCGTAATTCTTTTTGATAAATTCAGCTAACTGGTGAAACTCCTTGTCGGTAATGGTATGCATCTGTTGGACGTCCGTTATCGATTATTATGGCAAATATTATGCGCGTCAATATTTGCCGAATTCCATGTCATTTAACGTGATTTTCGCCTTGGGAGCATCAGCTTTCTGTTTCTCCTTTTCCTGCGCGCCAGGATCTTTTTTCGCCTTTGCTGACATATTATTGAGCACTTTTGCCACTTCAGGATTCAGTTCATTGTTCCTGTCGCGTGACCCTGCATTCCCCTTGAGCTTGAACTGGCTGATCAGATCGTACAGTATCTCAGCCTGGCCGGAAAGCTCTTCGCTCGCAGCAGCGCTTTCCTCAGACGTTGCCGAATTCTCCTGGACGACCTGCGATACCTGCATGATGCCCTGGTTTATCTGGGCAATTGCAGCAGCCTGCTCATTCGAAGCGTTGTTTATATCGCCGACCAGGCCTGATACGGCGTTGACTTCATCAACAATCTTTGCTAGAGCCTCAGCAGTTTCTTTTGCTATCCTGGTACCTTCTCCCGACTTCTTTATCGAATCTTCGATCAGTGTTGTCGTCTCTTTAGCCGCATTAGCCGACCGTCCTGCAAGCGTCCTGACCTCTTCGGCGACTACGGCAAAGCCTTTGCCGTGCTGACCGGCCCTTGCCGCTTCGACTGCTGCGTTTAACGCAAGTATGTTGGTCTGGAATGCTATGTCATCTATAACTTTGATTATCTTATTGATATTGCTGGACGATTCATTGATTTCATCCATTGCCTTCAGCATTTCTTTCATCTGTTCATTTCCGGTAACCGCATAGTTTTTCGCCTGTTCAGCCATCTCATTGGCCTTGTTTGCATTTTCTGCATTTGTTTTTGTCTGGGACGATACCTGTTCTATCGAAGCGGTCAGTTCCTCTATCGAGCTTGCCTGTTCAGTTGCTCCCTGGGAAAGCGCCATGCTGGAATCGGATATTTGCTTTGCCCCGGCTGAAACCTGTTCAGCGGCATTGGCGATATTCTGCAGCAGATCGTTTACTTTGTGTACCATCTCGGAGAGTTTGCGGCCGAGCAAGTCTTTTTCGGACCGTATCGGGACTTCCACAGTAAGGTCTCCGTCGGCAATACGTTCAACGACCGTTACCTGGGCCTGGGTACTGTCAATAAGGCGTTTGAATGAATTTGCGAGTTGTCCTATCTCATCTTTTGTGAATATGGTCTGCTGGATATCTACGTCACCTGTCGCAAGCCTGTCGGCTGCCTTGACCATTTTTGCTATGGGCTTGCTGATAGAACGGGATATGAAAATCCCAAGGAAAACAGCAAAAGCAATGGCTACTGCGATTATGACGATCATCATCGTTTCGGCGTTTCCGGCCAATGCCGAATTCTCTTCTGCCCTGTCCCTGGCGCCTTCCTGGTTATATTCCATCATTTTGAAGAGGGAATCACGGACTGCATCCCCGGAAGTCTCCGACTCTCCCAGCAGTATGGCTTCAGCTTTTTCATACTGCCCGTTTTGAATATATCCGATAATCTGTTCCATGTATTTTTTGTATGTTTCCCATTGCGGCGCCATTTCATCGAAAAGTTGGCGGTCTTCCTGGTTGATGATGCCCTCTTCGTACGATTTAAGTTCTTCATCGATCCTTGCAATATAACTGTTGAGCTTTTCCACATAATCGTCTTTTTGGCTGTCGTCCTTCAGCAGGATTATCTCCGCTGCGTTATACTTCAGTCTCTGGTAATATGACGCGGCATTGCCCGCATAGACGGCTCCCAGCGTATTCTCTTCATACAGGAGCGTATCGGCTTCATCTATCCGCCGAAGATTGATAAAGCCAACAATACCTACCGCAGCTGCTATTAAAGCAAGCAGGAGAAAAGCTATGGTCAGCCTTACGCCGATTTTTAAATTATAATACCATTTCATGTAATTTACCCTCCTTACATGTTGATTCTCATATTACTTCACTCAGAGTTTCGATCTCATCAGCGGTAAGCAGTTTTTCGCAATCGAGCAGCAGCTTGACGTCGTTCCCGACTTTGCCGATGTGCTTTATGTACTTATTGCTGAAGGCTTTATTCATTTGGGGCGGTTCAACGATGTCTTCCTCAGGAATGGTAAGAACCTCCGATACCGTGTCAACGATCAGACCTATCGATATATCGTTTATGTCAACTACGATCACACATGTCCTGTCGTTGTACTCCTTCGGCTCCTTTCTGAACCTGAGCCTTACATCCATTACCGGGATTATCTTGCCTCTCAGATTGATGATCCCTTTGACATACTCAGGCAACTCAGGCACTTCGGTAATTGCCTGCATCCCAATGATTTCGGTCACATACCTTACTTCAATGCCGTAGCTCTCGTTACCCAGTGAAAATGTCAGGTACCTGCCTTTTAGCGTATCCTCTTCCAGTTCGACAGTGTTGTCCATCACGTCCGCCATACCATCATCTCCTTCCTTTCTTCGATGTAGTCGTCATGCTTCCCGGCCATATATCAACCCTCCGATATCCAGAATCAGACTGATGTTCCCATCTCCCAATAACGTGCACCCTGCCAGTCCCTTCACTTTCCCGAACCTCCTGATGTATTCGGGCAGGGATTTGACAACTATCTGCTGCTGGCCAAGCAATTCATCCGCAAATATGCAAAGTGTCCTTTCATCATGTTCCACCATTATCATGATGCCTTCCGTGAATTCGGTGATGCCGGCAGGGATGCTGTAGTACCGGTTCAGCCTCAGGACCGGATAGCACTTCCCTCTCACCATGATCATCTCGTTGCCTTCAGGATCGGTGAACGCGTCCCCTGCCTTCGGCCTGAAGGATTCCATTATGGAAATGGTGGGCAGAGTGAAAATAGCCTTCCCGACCTTTATGTTCATCCCGTCGATGATCGCAAGGGTAAGGGGTATTTTCATGGTTATCGATGTGCCCTCATTCGGCTTGCTGTCGATGAGCACCGAGCCGCCTATGGCTTCAATATTCTTCACGACCACATCCATGCCGACGCCACGGCCTGAGAACTCAGTCACATCATCTTTGGTCGAAAAGCTCGGCAGCAATACGAGATTGAATATTTCCTTGTCGGTCATTTCAGATTCGGGTTTATAGAGCATGCCCTTTTCTTTGGCTTTCTTCAGGATCTTTTCCCTGTCGAGGCCTCTGCCGTCGTCTCGTACTATGATCAGGACATCGCTTCCGGCGCTTTTCGCTTCCAGCGTGATGGTCCCGCATTTATCCTTTCCGGCGGCCAGCCTTTCCTGTGCGGATTCGATCCCATGGTCCAGCGCATTCCTTACAAGATGTACCAGCGGGTCTGAGATATGCTCGATTATGTTCTTGTCGACCTCGGTTTCTTCGCCGACGATAACGAGATTCGCTTCCTTATGGAGCTTTCTGCACATATCACGCACGATCCGCTTCATCTTCTGGAAAGTCGCCGCCAGCGGGACCATCCTGATGGACATGACCATATCCTGTATCTCTTTTGTTATCTTATCGAGCCGCTGGGCTGCTTTCTGGAAATTGCTCAGTTCCATGCCGTCCAGGTCGGGGTTCTGGATGACCATCGCTTCCGCTATCACGAACTCCCCCATTAGATCCATCAGCTTATCCAGTCTTGCAACCGGTACGCTGATGATATTCTGATGGCTCGTATGGTCGCGGCTGACGTTTTGGGCATTATGTTCATCCGTCCTGTCGGCCCTGTGATCAGATGGCCTGTAATCGGCCGGCCTGTCCTCATTGATCGCCTGTGCGGAATCAGCTTCATTTACCTGTTCCAGTTCCAGTTCTTTAAGGAATACTGTCTGCATCAGCAGTTGGTGTATATCCACGTATGTGCAGTCAGTCCTGAAATTGACGGTAAAGCCGTCGCGCTTAATGATATCCGCAGCCTCAGGCGCCATGATATCTTCCGGTACATGCCGGATCTCTCCCGCAATATCCTCCAGGTTGTGTATTACGCCGAAAGCCCTGATGTTCTCCATTTCACAGCCTTCCTGGAAACGGATGACGGTGCGGAATGCATTTATATATTTCCGGCCGGAAGTGCCGTTTTGCTTTTCAGTGTCCGGTTCCTGTTCCCCGGGATCGGGTCCTTTTTTCTCAGTATCTGCTCCCTGTTTTGCAGGATCTGACCCTTTCAGTTTCGCGAGAAACTCCCTGTTGTCCGCTATCAGCTTAGAAGCGTCGTCATCTGCTGCGGACCCGGATTTGATTTTTCCGATCTGGGATTTTACAAAATCGACTCCGGCAAGTACCAGGTCCGTCAGTTCCGAATACTCGATGATCCCGGGGTTTTCCTCGCGGAGGAAGTAGAACAGGTCCTCGATGGAATGGGCAAGCGACGAGATGTCATCGTATCTCATCATTGCAGAGGACCCTTTCAATGTGTGCATGATGCGGAATATTTCGTTGATTGCGTCCCTGGAGTAGGCGCCGTCTTTTTCGGCGTCCAGGATGCATGCCTCAAGCTGCTCCAGCAGCTGGGCCGTCTCGAAAATGAACATATCGAGCATTTGATCGCCTAAAAACTGATCTGACATACCTATCATCCTCTTTCAGATCTATAATTTTTTCAGCGTCTGGACAACGTGTTCTTCTTTAAACGGTTTGACAATAAATGATTTGGCTCCGCTTAGAATGGCTTCTTTTACAAGATGTTCCTGCCCCATTGCCGATATCATGATTACTTTCGCATCGGGATCGAAACTGCGGATATGTTTTAACGCCTCGAGACCTGTCATTTCCGGCATGGTGATATCCATGGTGACGATGTCGGGCCGCAATTCCTGGTATTTTCTGACCCCTATCGCGCCATTTTCAGCCTCTCCGACCACTTCAAAACCGTTTCTCTCAAGTATGGTTTTGATAGCAGCCCTCATAAAAGCAGCGTCGTCTACGATGAGTACTTTTTTCAACGTTTATGCCACCTCGGCATCATATCGGATTGGATTAATCGATTTTTTTGTCCCACAGAACCTCTTGTGCAGGTTTATCAGCAGATTGAAATATCAGTATATGGATAAGCCTGCCAGTCAGCGTAATAATATAACATTGCGAATTGAATTTGTGATTTTTCCCGTGAAATGTAGAAAATCGGGTATGAATGGTAGATTTTCCATGATGAACGGCATTCAGTCCGGTTATCTGCAGAATTGCAATTCCCTGATGATCCGGTCCAGGTCATCCCTTGTAACATTAAGCTGCTCCAGTACTTTCGGGTCGACAGTCAGATTCCCGCCCCCGTAAATGAAGTTCCAGGAGCAGGTGTCAGCAGCGTTAAGCAAACACATCAATTCTTTGTCCGTCACGTTTTCATCCAGGGGATCGTGATGATATAACGCCGACTCCACCATGACCTGGGGAAGTTCCCACCAGTTCAGAAGATATGCGCCGATCTCCTGGTGAGTTATATCGATGAACTCCATTTTTTCATAATAGTAATACATATCTTTCATGTTCCTGATGGCTGCGGCAGCATTGAGGTATTTGCCGGTATAGTTATGTATCAGTACGACCTTCCCGATGTCATGAAGCAATCCTGCCATGGAACACATATCGGGTATTGGGTGCCCTGCGATCCGCCTGTAAAGGTACGCCAGGATATCATTTGTTAATACCGCATGTTTCCAGAGCACTTCGATGTCTTTCTTCGTGCACGTATTGCTGACCGCCCTGTCATTATTGAATGCTGCCGCACTCAGCAGTATGTTCATTACATTGTTGAGCCCAAGATAATCGATCGCCTGCCTTACGGATCCGGTCCTAATTTCTTGGCCCGATGAATTGGCCACCTGGAGTATTTTCGCCGTGAGAGACTGGTCGGACTCTATAGTCCTTGCTATCTCATCGGTACCGGCATCCTGCTCCGCCAGCCTGTTCAGCCGGATACAGATATCGCCCGGCGAAGGAAGGAATTCGATCCTGTTCACAAGTTCCAAAAGGTTTCTTTTTTTAAGGGCCTCTTCAACACTGAATATCTGCTCGACAGTCCGTATCAGTTCCTGGTTCTTCCACGGTTTTAAAAGATACCGTTTTGCAAGGCTCTCCCTCTGGATCCGGATCACCAGGTCTTCATCGTTGTAGCCGCTCAACACCACCCTTATGATCGACGGGTAGTTTGCCCTGATCTCTTTGAGCAGTTGATAGCCGTTCATTCCCGGCATCCTGACATCGGTGATCACAAGATCCGTTACTTTCTTCTCAAGGAAGGACAGCGCTTCCTCCCCGCTTTCCGCAATAAAAATATCAAAACCTTTGCCGGCGAACACTCTTTTCAGCGCAGCCAGTATCGGCCTCTCATCGTCTACGAACAATATGCTTTTGTTCATTGCAGATCTCCTGTTCCGAATTGATCCGGTCAACCGGCAGCAGTATGGTAAAGCATGAGCCGACCATCGGCTTGCTTTCCACAAGTATCTGCCCGCCATGCTGATTCACGACGATATCATAGGCAATGCTGAGCCCGAGCCCTGTACCCTGCCCGGGGGGTTTCGTGGTAAAAAACGGATAGAAGATTCTTCCCTGGACTTCTTCATCCATGCCTATGCCGTTGTCTTCGATCCTGCACCGTACAAATCCGCCTTCTGCATCCGTTGTTATCGTGATCAGTCCAGGTCCTTCCATTTTCTTTTCTTTGATGGCGTATGACGTATTGAGGATGATATTCAGAAGGACCTGGTCGATCCTGCTGCTTATTGCCTTTATCATCGGGATTACACCAAGATTCAGCTTTACGTCGGCATGGTATTTTATATCGTTCCTGGCCAGGAGCAGAGCATTATGTATACTTTTGTTCAAATCATATTCCTCGAATGCATTTTCCCGGCTCCGCCTTGCAAATGCCCTGAGTCCCGTGACGATCTCACTGATCCTCTTCAGGCCGTCATCAATATCATCGAACATGTCATCCTGGTCCTTCAGCATGTAATCCAGGTTTTTTTCGCTTTCCAGGACATTCAGCCTCCGCATTCCCTCAAGGATGCCTTCCGTGGAAAGGTCCGGCACCTGCGCGGTAAAATCTCTGTATTCGGACAGGATTTCTTTGAAGTCTTCGTAGTTTTTCCTGGTACTTTCGATATTGCTGCATATAAAGCCAAGGGGATTGTTTATTTCATGTGCGACGCCTGCTGCAAGCTGGCCTATGCACGCCAGTTTCTCGCTGTACATAAGCTGCTCCTTAGCCAGTTCCAGTTGTTTGAGCGCTTTCGTCAGTTTGTTGTTTATTTCGATCAGTTTCTGTTCAGTGAGCTTTTTCATTGTAATGTCCCTTGCTACAGTCAGAGCTACTTTCGCATGCCTGTATTCGAGAATGCGGATGCTGGCGTCCGTATAGATCCGGTTTCCATTTTTTGTGAAAAGAGCCATCTCAAAAGACACTTTCCCGCCGTTCATCAACTCTTCAGCAATATGTTCCACGTTATCCTTGTCAATATGTTCCCAGAGCTCGAATAGGCGCCTGGAAAGCAGTTCTTCCCTGGTATACCCGAGAATTTTGCAGACAGTGTCATTGACTTCTACTATCGGGCCCGGTTTCCCGTCGCCCGTAATATAGGAGACGATTACCAGGTCAGCCGTGTTGTTGAGCAACTCGCGGAATTTGTTTTCAGGATGCTCTGCTCTTATTTCATCGTGGAAGGATTCGCTTATGGGCCAAAAAGAAATGCAGACACTCGTCGCTTTGCCAACGTCTTCATAAACCGGGCTGAAATACAGTTCGGCCAGACTGTCTCCGTTCCCGGCGCCATGGCACTTTACCAAAGCTCTCAGGGTGCTGCCGCGAAGAGCATGTCCGACAAGTTCTTTAAGTCTGAACTTTTCATCAGGATCCAGGAGATCAGGTATGTAGTCGCCGGTTTTTATTTCTTTGCCGAATATGATCCTTATTTTTTCCGCAGCATCAGCGGTAAAAGCCTTTATGATACAGTCTGCCGTAATGATGACAGCAGACTGGCGGTTTATCCCTTCTGTCACGACTGTATTGTCTATTAAGCTGAAATGGTCCATCTATGCCGCCTCCGGCTAAATCATATCCCGAATATGTCTTTCAGGGTTTTCATATTTTCTCTGCTCACGGGTATGATGTCCCGGCAGTCTTTAAGTTTTAAGTTGTAAGCGCCATTAAACCATGGAGATATTTTTTCTATTTTTTCAATATTCACTATGTAGCTTCTGTGACACCTGAAGAAGTCACCGCTGTCCAGCTTTTTGATCCACGAATTCAGCGATTCGCGGCTCCTGTACGTACCTTGCAGGGTAGTAACAAGTACCTCGCCTGCTGCAGCCGTAATGTACAAAATGTCTCTCTTGTATATCAGGTAGATATCTTCATTGTTTACGCCGCCGCAAAATGTCAGTAAGCTGACGGTATTGCCTGTCCAGTTATTGATGGATATAATGTCCATATCATCATAGAGAAAGGAAAGCGCTTCTGTTTTAATGTACCAATGTTCGAGCAAGGGTACCAGAAGCGCCAACCACGGTATGGTCATTGTATCAAATTATGAACTGATTGAAAAGAGTAAGTCCGGAGTTTTTTGTTAGGAATCTGGAGCAGGTATCATGCCCGTGTTGTGGCGGACAGTTTAACGTGATTGGCAGCCGGGAGAGAAAATACATAGACAGTGAAGGAAACAAAATTGTTCTCAGAATACGGCGGCTCCGCTGCAAGATGTGCAGGAGCATTCATCATGAACTGCCCGACATTCTGGTACCCTACAAGCGGCATTGCAGTGAAAGCATCGAATCCGTGCTCAACCCCAGAGAGGCACTTTGTGTGGCGGCAGATGATTCAACGATTCGACGGTGGCGGAGTTGGTTCAGAGGATGTATGGATCACTTCTTAGGCTGTCTTGAATCGATCGCCATAAGGCTTGGCAGGAGAACTGCGAAGAAGATGACCCATTCTTCCAAGTCCAGACTCCAGAGGGTCATAGATTTTGTGGGAGATGCGCCAGGTTGGCTGGCAAGGATTGTCCGCCCGGTAGCTAATACAAATAATTGGATACATACCCGTTATGCATTTTTGTCCTGAATAGCAGAGCGTAGACTCATGTTGAAAACCTAAAAAAAGGAGGAGATCAACATGAGGGATCAAAAGAAAGCGGAAGAAGTGGCGGCACAAAGGTTTCAACTGCTGTCACCATTACTGGCGGAGGGGTTGGATCCGGCAAAGGCCAGAGAACTGCGGGCTGGGATTTGTGAGCAGATGGGTTTGTCAGAACGTACATTGAGAAGGTATCTGGCAAAGTATTCGAAGGACGGGTTTGCCGGATTGAAGCCCAGGGGCAGAGGACAACGAAGAACTGAGGATGCAATACCGCAGAATATACTTGATCAGGCCATTCTGCTTCGCCGTGAGATACCAGGCAGGAGTGTCGCCCAAATTATCCAGATTCTCGAGTGGGAAGGGAAAGTCGCCCCCGGACAGATAAAGCGCAGCACGCTTCAGGAGAAGCTATCTGAGCGTGGCTACAGCGCACGGCATATGAGGATGTATTCTCAATCGGGCGTCGCAGCCAGACGGTTTCAGCAAAAGAGCCGCAATATGCTGTGGCATAGTGATATCAAGTATGGTCCATATCTGCCGATTGGTCCGGACGGAGCAAAAAAGCAGGTATATCTTGTTACTTTTATCGATGACGCGACACGCTTTGTACTGCACGGCGAGTTCTACCCCGCTTTGGATCAGGTGATAGTGGAGGATTGCTTTCGGAAAGCGATTCTGAAGTATGGTGTTCCAGATTCGGTGTACTTTGACAATGGGAAACAATACCGGACCAAATGGATGGCGAGGACCTGCTCCAAGCTTGGCATCAGGCTGCTTTACGCGAAGCCATACTCGCCTGAAGCAACCGGGAAGGTTGAAAAGTTCAACCAGACAGTTGACTCTTTCCTAAGGGAGGCGGCATTGAGCAAGCCGCAGACGCTGGATCACTTCAATCAGCTGTTCAATGTATGGCTGGAGGAATGCTATCAGAACAAGCCCCATTCTGCTTTGAAGAATATGCTGAGTCCGGTTGCTGCATACCAGCAAGACCGAAAGGCATTGAAGTACTTTGATCAGGAAATCGTTGCAAGTGCATTCCTGCACTGTGAAGAACGGAAGGTGGACAAGACAGGCTGCATCAGCTTTGAGGGCAGAAAATACGAAGTTGGGCTTAACTTCATCGGCTGTACTGTTGATGTCGTTTATGACCCTGCTGATACAGAGGAAGTAACCATCGAATATGAGGGCTATGCTCCCTGGAAAGCGAAACAGCTTGTGATCGGAGACAGGGTTGGCCGTCGACCAAAGCTGCCCGCATCTATGCAGCCGTTACCAGCCAAATCATCAAGGCTGCTGGAAGCAGCAATGCAGAAAAACCTTGAACGTGAACAGCGGAGGGCACCTGCAATCTCCTACCGAGCAGTGTACAAGGAGGGGCACATTGATGTTTGAAGAATTCTATGGCCTTTCCAGGACTCCGTTTTCAAGGGATATTCCGAGCAGTCACATTTATCAGCCGGTAATGTTGGAGGAGATATTGGGACGGCTGAAATATGCGGCTCAACGGCAGTTGTTTGCTGTGGTCACCGGTGATTGCGGAACAGGAAAGACAACAACGATCCGCATGCTGAAAGATTCTCTGGATTCTGCCAAGTACATGGTATTGTATCTGGCAGATTCCAAGCTGACACCGAGACATTTCTACAAGGGGCTTCTAGCGCAATTGGGTGTAGAAGCCATGTTCTACCGTGGCGATGCCAAACGGCAGCTTCATCACGAAATCGAATTGATGCGTGGTATTCAGCATTTGCAGCCGGTCGTCATTGTTGACGAGGCTCATTTGCTGGATCGTGAGATGCTGGAGGAAGTGAGGTTTCTCCTCAATTTCAAGATGGACTCGCAGAGCCCTATGGCTTTGATACTGGTTGGACAAAGCGAGCTTTGGAACAAGCTGCGCATGCAATCCTATACAGCAATCCGGCAGCGCATCGACCTCCAGTGCAAGCTTGCTCATTTCGACCGTGCACAAACGGGAGAATATATGAGAGCACATCTCACCTACGCAGGGGCTGAACACGATATTTTTTCCGATCAGGCGATTGATGAAATATTCCGTTTTTCCGGAGGGGCAGCTCGATTAGTCAACAAAGTTTGTACTCATTGTCTGATTTATGGGGCTCAGAATGGCAGGCGTATTATTGACGATCATATGGTGAAGTTGGTCATACAGGGAGAATTATCGTAATTCTCCCCCTCTTCGGACGGGGCAGGGCCTTTCAGTCACGTCTGGACACTAGTTCCGTCAATATACGGACAATTAACGACATCTACTGCTGGACACCATGAGGCAGCTTTAACAATATCCATCAA
>Ga0209204_1002327_pt1 | contig 15693 bp, 12 predicted proteins | sample AD_JPNMR2_MetaG_FD_184425 | JGI IMG/M metagenome (GOLD analysis project Ga0209204, IMG submission 184425) | Active sludge microbial communities of municipal wastewater-treating anaerobic digesters from Japan - AD_JPNMR2_MetaG (SPAdes) (version 2) | ecosystem: Engineered > Bioreactor > Anaerobic...
TATGCGTTGCACAGACTATTGGATATTCTTTTTCTCTTCTTTTTTCTTTGAGATGCTTTTTTTCAAGAATTGGTATAATCTTTTTAAAAATCTCTCTCATTAAAAAGGAAAGTGAAAGAGATCTCTTTTTTGCTAAATTTTTAATTTTTTCTAATAAAATTTTATTTATAACAAAATCATACTTTTCCATAATTTTTCCTCCTTACAAAAAAATTGTTTTCTAATTATTAATCACAAAATTTTTGAGAAAATCCTTTACAAAATTTAAGAAAAAAATAAAAAATTTTACCTAAAAACAAAATCTAATCCTGATAATATAAAAGATTAGTTTTGGATGACAGATTTTAAAATTTTTAGTATAAAAATAGTCATGGAAAATAAAGGGATACTAGAAAAGATCAATATTCCAGAATTACCAGGAGTATATATTTTTAAAGACTCATCAGATGAAATTATATACATAGGTAAGGCTAAAAATCTTTCTAAAAGAGTCTCATCTTATTTTAATAACAGTGAAAAAGATAGAAAGACTCTTATGCTTGTAAGAAAGATTCATAATATAGAATATTTTATAACAGAAAATGAAGTTGAAGCTTTATTATTAGAAAATAATCTTATAAAACAATATCAGCCAAAATACAATATTAGATTAAAAGATGCAAAAACATTTCCTATGATAAAAATTACCAAAGAAAACCTTCCGAGAGTAGTAAAATGTCGTGAAAAAAATAACAATATTGATGAATATTTTGGTCCCTATGCTAATGTAAAAGAAGTAAACACTCTTCTTACTATCTTTAAGAAAGTCTTTAAAATAAGAAGTTGCAATAAAAAATTTAAACCACCTTATAATTTTACTCCATGTCTTTATTATCATATTAAAATTTGTGATGCTCCATGTGCTTCAAAGATAACAGAGGAGGAATACAACAAAAATATTAGTATGGTAAGAGAAATTTTAAAAGGAAATATTGAATCTGTGGTTAACATACTAACTGAAAAAATGCTTTCTTTTTCAGAAAACTTGATGTTTGAGCATGCTGCCATTATAAGAGATCAGATTAATTTAATTAAAAGTATAAATTCTTTCAGTACTGTTCATTCAAATGATAATGATTGCAATGATTATATAGGCTTATACAATGACTATAATTATGCTGCTATATCTGTTGTTAAAAAGAAAGAGGGTAAGGTTATTGGTAAGGAGAGTTTTATTTTATCAAATTTTATGGAAGAGGATAGAATTTTAGAGAATTTTATCTCCACTTATTATCTTAATCTCTCTGAATTTCCTGCCAATATTTATATTCAAAAAAATATTGATGATGATGAAAAAGAGATGATAAAAAACGCTATAGAAAAAAAATATAATTTTAAAGTAAATATAGATATGCCGGCTAATAATCTTGATAAAAAATTATTAAGGCTTGCTATTGAAAATGCTGAAATTTATTTTGAGGAAAGGCTTCACAGGCTCGAGACACTTGATAGTTTAAAAGAATTGCAAAAGGTATTGGCTTTAGAAAAGATTCCAAAAACCATAGAGTGTATTGATATTGCAACGCTGGATGGAAAATTCAATACAGCAAGCCTTGTCTCTTTGAAAGATGGTAAACCAGATAAAAAAAATTATAGACAATTCAACATTAAAGGTAAAGGACATCCGGATGATTATAGTATGATGAAAGAGGTTATTGAGAGAAGGTATAAAAGACTCAAAGAAGAAAATAAAGATATGCCAGATCTCATTATAGTGGACGGTGGCCCTGGGCAGGTTGCAGTTTCAAAAGAGATTCTTGATAAATTAGGATTAGATATTCCACTCATTGGTATTGCTAAAAAAGAAGAGACAATATTCTTTCCTGATAAGAGAGAACCTCTAAAATTACCGGCCAAAAGTAAAGCCTTAAAAATAGTTCAACTTGCAAGAGATGAGGCTCATAGATTCAGTAATAGTCGTTTTAAGAATAGATACAAGAATTCTTTATTACAGACAGAGTTAAGTAAGATTGAAGGCATTGGTAAAAAAAGAATAAACATTCTTCTTAAGGAATTTAAATCAATTGAAAATATTAAAAATGCATCAATTGAAGAGATTTCTAATATAAAAGATATAGGATATCACCTTGCAAAAAAGATTTATGACTATTTCCATAGATAAATTTTACTATAAACTCCTGAAATTTTACTATTTTTAACTCTTCTGGCAATGTCTTTAAATAATACTCTAACTCTAAAAGAGAGTAAAACATAAAAGAGGCATGCTTAAAATTATAATTTTTTAAACCAATGGATATCTCATCTTTTACTTTTTTTATCTTGATATTTAATTCATTGAAAATAGCCTCTTCTGGCATATTTTTATTCTCATACATATCAAGAGCAATTGTAAATCTTCTATGTGACCAGACAAGCCCATTCAGAATAACCAGTTCATCCTCTGTATAAAATAGTTTTTCCAGTATTTCAAGGGATTTTGAAAGATTTGCCTCTAATATAGCCTGATAAAGAGTAAAAGCAGACTCCTCTTTTGAATGGTATAAGAAATTTTCTATTAAATTTTTATCTACTAAATTTTTTTCATTATTTGTCTTTATAAATATTGATATATTTTGAATTATATTTTCAAATTCAGACTTATTGTTTTCTATGGTATCAATTATAAAATTAACTGCCTCATCTTCTATATATAATTCATATTTTTTAAATTCCTGTTTTATCCAGGCTGGTTTTTGATTATCAAACATCTCCCAGAATATTATATGTTGTTCTGGTGTTAAAAGATTTAATAAACTATTTGAAATTTTTTCATTTGTTTCATTTAACATTATTAAATAAGTATTTTCTCTAAAAGATCGTATTTTTAAAAAATTAAGTGCTGAAATTAACTTTTTTTTATCAGCCTCTTTTAATCCAGATTTTAGGATAAGAATTTGATCTTTGACTTCATACATTGACTCTATGATTTTTATCTTTTCTTTATTAACATTACTTATTGGAATTTTAGTTAAAGTTTCTACTTTTATCATTTGAGGTATTATCAGATTTTCAATTGTCTTGATAACTTTTTGATTTGCCTGCTCTATATTTTTTAAAAAGACTATCTTTGGTAAACCAAATAAAAGTTCCGTCTGCATTGTATCACAAAAATCAGAAATGTTAAACTCACTATCTATATAAAAATTATATACTACTGGCTCTTCATTCTGAAAAAGAATACTTTGAATCTGCTCAATTACCTCTTTTTTTTCACCTATTTCAGGACCAGAAAAAAGGTAGATATTTTGTATTATTCCTCTTGAAATGTTGCTCTTTAACTCATTAACAGTCATATTTAATATATAGACAAATTTTTTTTATTTTGTCAAAAAAATAGTATAATAAAAATTCCTTAGGGTGTGATTTTATTTTGAGGTAGATAATAAAGATAGAATTATCCTATGGTCAATTTTATTTGAGAAAAGATTGTAATATTATCATTGTATTTTTCGAATAGAATTTTAAATAAATTCCGTCAATAATAGGTCTCAAAACCGATAACCTGGTAGCAATTGTTGTATATAGCCTTGTAAAATGGCGTTGTATTACCGTGGAAGTGGGACAATTCTCTACTCTTCCACCATCTTTTTATCTTTGTTATTTTTAAGAATAACTTTAATGTTATTATTCCGCACTTTTTCTCAAACCCAATCATCCCCATTCTTTCATATTCTTCAATGAAAACTTCAAGAATTGTCCTAATCAATTTTGCCATACTGAAAAAATTTAAGTCAGCATGAATTTTCTTTAAAAACCTATAATCTTCCTTTGGCAAATAAAAATGAATAGAGTCATCTGCATCTATTCTTTCGTAAAAATTTCCATCCTCATGTCCGAAACAGTATCTTTTTTTGATCCTATCAGAAAACTTTTGCAATACATAACAGATCAATTTTGATAGAGAAATATTCTCTTTTTTTGCTATGTTTGCAATCTTTTTTTTCATAGTAGAAGTAACTACAAAATGTAGTTCATGATCTTTTTTGTAATTTAATTTTGTATTCATAAAAAATCCTCCATAAAAAAATATTTCTATATATTAATCACAAATTTTTTAAGAAAATCCTTTACAATTTTTAGAAAAAAAAATTAAAAAAATTGAAAAAACTTCATAATCGCTGAAAATAATTAACATAATATTACTTCTTATTCTTTTCAGTATGGATACTTGAAATAATTTCAGCAAAAATACTGGAATAACTTTATTCTTCAGCGATTTTAAGAAAGTGTCAAAATTTTTACCTAAAAATAAAATCACGCTCCTTTTTCAAAAAAAGCAATTACTCTTTGACAAAGCCAAAATTTTTTTGTATATTGAGGAAAAATTATTATAAAAACTTTTAAAAAAGAGGTAATATATGAGTGATAAAAAATTTTCAAAAGAACATGAATGGATCACTGTGAATGGAGATACGGGAACAGTAGGAATTTCTGATTATGCACAGAAACAATTAGGGGATATTGTATATGTTAGTTTTACAAGAGAACTTGGCGAAAAGGTTAAACAGTTTGATGATGTTGCTGAGATCGAATCAGTAAAGAGCGTAAGTCAGGTTTTTACTCCTGTTTCCGGAGAAATAGTAGAATTCAATAAAATTTTTGAGGATGAGACAAAATCTGGCATCATAAATCAGGATCCTTATGGTGAAGGATGGCTTTTTAAGATAAAAATAGATAATAAGCAGGAGTTAAACTCTTTAATGACAGAAGAGGAGTATAATAATTTTATAAAAAATTTATAATATGCTTGAAAATCCTTTAGGTAAAAAAGTAGAATTCAAAAATCAATATGATCCATCGTTATTATTTGCTATAAAGAGAGAGGTAAACAGAAAGATAATTGGTCTACAGAGGATTCCCTTTTATGGCTATGATGTCTGGAATTGTTATGAATTTAGTTTTCTTAATAGTAATGGTATTCCACAAAATTATATTTTAAAGATAGTCTATCCTTCTTCCTCAGAAAATATTATTGAATCAAAATCCTTAAAACTTTATCTTGGATCATTTTCGATGACTAAATTTAAAGATATAGAAGAACCTCTCTATTTAATAAAAAATGATCTAAAAAAAAATTTAATAACAGAAGATATTATTATAAAATATTATCAATATGATTATAATTTTAAATATTCAAAAATTAATAAAATATATTTAATAGATAACCAGAATATCACAGTTGAAAAATATAATTTAGACTCAAATCTACTTGAAGTAAAAAAAATAAAAAGAAATAGAAAAGTTATACAGATTTCAAATTTATTAAAGTCAAATTGCCCTATAACAAACCAGCCAGATTGGGCAACAATCTATCTACAATATCTTTCAAAAAATATAATCACAGATGATTCTCTTTTAAAATACATTATCTCTTTTAGAGAACATAAAGATTATCATGAATCCTGCTGTGAAAAAATAATGTTTGATATAATAAATAAAATTGAACCAGAATATTTAATTGTAAAGACTTTCTTTACAAGAAGAGGGGGAATTGATATAAATCCCTGTAGATTTTACAAAATAGAGCCAGATTATGATTATGATTTTCATTACTGGAGACAATGATGCAAAAAATTTTAATTCTTTTTCTTATTTTTTTACCATTTTATAGTATTATAGCACAAAATTTGCTTGATATGGAAGTTTATTATACAGAAAATAGAGAATTAATCGCTAAAAAAAAATATCAGTATGATAATAACAATAATATTATCTCTACTTTAACTTATAACAAAGAAAATTTGTTAGAATCAAAAATAGAATATGAATATGAAAATAATTTATTAGTTAAGGCCAAAGAGTATTCTAATTATAATTTTCTTATAAAAATCTATATCTTTAAATATGAAAATAATATTTTAAAAGAGATACTCGAATTCGATACAAATAATAATCTCTTATTTAGGAAATTATTTGTATATGAAGAGGAGTCTTTAATAAGAATAGAAAATTTTTTAGCTGATCATACCTATATTGGTAAAAAAGATTTTGTATATAATAAAAGACTCATTGAGGAGAGAGATTTTGATGAAAATAATAAACTTCTTTTAGTTAAGAGATATAATTATGAAAAGAATAGTATAAAAAGCATTGATTTTTACATAAAATCCCAAAAAATAAGAACAATAGAAAGAATTTATTTAGAAAAAAATGAAGAATTAAACTTTTTAGGTTTTAAAAATAATTTTTATTTTATAAAATGAAAAAAATATTACTATTTTTGATATTAAACTTTAATCTTTTTTCTATTGAATATATTCCATATCAGGGGAAATTAAAAGAGATAGAGACAGAACATTTTAAAGTAATATTTTCAGAGGTTCATACTAAATTGGCAATTTTAATTTCAGAATATGCAGAAGATATTCACAATAAAATATCAAAATTTTTGGATTGGAAGCCAGAACAAAAGACAGTAATAATTCTTACAGATCATACGGATTTACCAAATGGACTTGCCTATACTTATAATAGAAATACAATTGTCGTATATCTTACCCATAGCGATCTGGAGATTAGTTTAAAGTCTTATGAAAATCCTTTATATTCTCTTTTGTTGCATGAATATACTCATATTATTCATCTTGATAATGTAAGAAATGGGGCTCTTTTCTGGAGAATATTCTATGGAAGAAGCCTGTTCCCAAATTTACTGGCATTTTCTTTTTTTATAGAAGGCATTGCAGTTCTTTCTGAATCAATTTTTGCTGGTGGAGGGAGGCTTTCTTCAACCTATAATCATTCAATCATAAGAGAGGCAATTATAAATAATAAATTACCCTCTTTTGATAAACTTGTATATCCGGTCATTGATTGGCCTTATGGAGATGCTATATATCATTATGGAGCAAGGTTTGTTTTATATCTATACAATTTTTATGGAAGAGAAAAACTTATTGAATTTATAAATAGTATTGGTTCTGATTTTATCCCATTAATGTTTGTTATTAGATTTAAAAAAATATATGGTAAATCACTAAAAGATCTCTGGGATGAATGGCTTGAATATGAAAAGAGTAATTTTAAAATAGAAGATAAGAAAGATAAAAAACCAATTATTGATTTAGAGGGCTCTATTTTAGACTTTACCAAATACAATGAAAAAATTTATATTTCAACAAGTAGTTATAAGTATGACAATACAATTTATGAATATAAAGATAATAGTCTAAAAAAAATAAAAAATGTCTATTCAAATAATATTAAATGCATTGATAATATTCTATTTTATACCTCTTTTAATAGCTATAGGGATGATTTTTTTTATTCTGATCTATACTTTTATGATCTAAAGAAAAAGAGTGATAAAAGACTTACATTTAATAAAAGAGTAACATCTTTTGATTATTTTGATAAAAAGATTATTTTTGTCTCTCATTCTGCAAATGGCAGCATTCTTTATATGGGTGATTTTGTTAATAATAAAATTAAAAATATAAAAAAATTGCCTTTCGATGAAAAAATTTTTTTTATAGATCAAATAAATCTTGATTCTTCTCAAAAAAGATTGGTATTTGGTGCAAGAAAAATAGATAATGAAAGATCTATTTTTATTTATGACATTGAAAATAAAGAAACAAAAAGTCTAAGCATAGCTGGTTTAAATCCTAAATGGCTATCAGAAGATGAGATAGTTTTAATTTCAGAAGATATGAAGAAAATATATAAATACAGCATTTCAAAAGATCAGATTTTTAAAATATATGAAAGTAATAGTTGTATAACAAATCTATATGTTTACAATAATGAAATTTTTTACCTCGAATATGGTGTGAATGGAGAAAAATTATTTATCCTGAAAGAGTATGAAGAAAAATTAGCTATTATAAATAGAGATATTTTATCAGAGAAAGAGATTGAAGAGATAAGAATAGAGGATTATAAAATAAAAAACTATTGTGGTTTAAACTATTTAGAGCCATCTCTATGGTTTTATCTACCAACGACAATAAATTCTCAATTTTATATAGAAAATATTCCATTTTCATTCATAGCACCTCAATATTCAATAACAAATTTTACACCAGAAAATCGATTTTCTTATACAATCTCAATAACTTACGACTATATAAATCAATATCCTGAAAATTCTATAAGTTTATCCTTTAGATTTCCCTACTTTAATATTTACTATTACTGGTATAATTGGGTTAATTCATATAAAATTTTTTATAACAACAGATGGTATTCTAACAAAAATTTTTCAATTTCTTTATTAAATAGTGTAACTCTTTATTTCCCCATATCTCTTGCTTCCTATGGAGATATTAGCTTAAGTAGTAATGTAACGCATATCTTTCGTCAGAATAATATAACGAATTTAAATTTTTCAAATTCATTTACTTATTACTGGATAAAGAAAAGTTTTAGTTCTTCAAGATGGGATAAAGGAGTCTTATCTAATATAGATTTTTATTTTTCACCGGATATTCTTAATAATAAAGAATCTTATATATTAAATTTCTCTTTCATATTTAGAATGCCATTAAAAAGATCATTTTTTTATCTTAACTTAGACTCTGGAATTAATTTATTACAAGAGGATACTTTTTTTGTTGATTCAAATATTATAAATCTTGAAGGCCTATTAGATAACTCTTCCTCCTTTATTGATACCAAGGCTTTTTCTTATGCTATAAATAAACTTGATATAAGTGGCTTTTTTTATGTCTCAATGGATATTGGTTTTGATATTACGATTTATAAAAAAAGTCATTACTGGCATTTTTTGACAATGGGTTTTAAAGAGTTATATTTTAAAATTTATAATGAATTTGTGTATATATTACCTAACAATCTTAAGCATAATATTTTATTTGATACTGTATTTCAGTTAAATCTGGATCTTTTTTTAATATATGGTAATTTACCTCTTAATTTAGCAATAGGTGGTTCAATCGGTTATCTTGTGGGAGATGTTAAACCTTCATGGGGAATATTTTTTTATTTGAGTACAGGAATTAATCTATCAACTGGAAATAAAAAAAACTTAGATATTATAAAATATAAAGATTTTATTTAATATAGTTATATGAGTAAAGTTATATTTTTTCATGCTACTGATAACCTAATTTTGGGTGTGATTTTATTTTTATGCAGATAAAAAGATAGATTTATCCTATGATTAATTTTGTTTGAGAGAATTGTTATAAGTTTTATTTGTTTTTACTGATATTTTCAATAAATTTTTCACTAATAATAGGTCTCAAAGCCTATTACTTGATAGCAATCATTGTAAATTGCTTTATAGAAGGGCTTAATATTGCCTTGGAAGTGGGACAATTCTCTATCCTTCCACCACCTCTTTATCTCTGTCAGTTTCAGCCATAATCTCAATGTCACAAGACCGCATTTCTTTTCAAATCCAAGCATACCCATTTTCTCATATTCTTCAATAAATACTTCAAGAATCGCTCTCAATAATTTTGCCATGCTGAAAAAATTTAAATCAGCATGGATTTTCTTTAAGAATCTATATTCCTCTTTTGGAATATAAAAATGAATGGAGGCATCTGCATCTATTCTTTCATAAACATTCTCATCCTCATGACCAAAACAATATCTTTTTTTGATCCTATCAGAAAACTTTTGTAATACATAACAAATAAGTTTAGAAAGAGAGATATTCTCTTTTTTAGCAATCTTTGAAAGTTTTTCCTTCATAGTAGAAGTAACTACAAAATGGAGCTCGTGAGTATTGTTGTAATTTAAATCTTTTTTATCCATAAAAGTCCTCCTAAGTTTATAAAAATTATTTTCTATATATTAATCACAAAATTTCTTAGAAAATCCTTTACAAGTTTTTTAAAAAATTTAAAAAAAATTTTGTCAAAATAAAATCGTAAGCTTTATTTGTTATATCTTTTTTAAATTGACAAATTTTACTTTTTTGATTATATCTTTATAAAATTAAAATAGAGTAATAAAAATAAGGTAAATCCATGAACGAGATGCGGGTAGAAATTTCTTTTGGGACCATAGAAAAACCACCAATTCATTCAATCCAATCATTTATATATCAATGCCTTCATGAAGAGGACAAAGAGTATGCAACTTTCATACATAAAGAAGGTATAAAACATAAATGGAAAAGTATAAAACCATTCATATTTTCCCATCCTTATATTAAAAAGGATAATAAATGCTATATAAAAGTTTCAAGTCTTGATTCTTTCTTTAATTATAATTTTTTTAGTGGGTTGAATAAGATAATGTTTAAGAAAAACAATGCAATTATAAAACCAGAGTCAATTAGAATTATCAATATTCCAAAAATAAAATATGATAGTAATGGCAATACTCAACAGAATATGTTTTTTATTTCTCCTTTACTTGTTAAAAGTAATAGTGGCTATATAAAAGACCCAGATGATGAAAAATTCTTACAGATTTTAAAAAAAAACTTAATTGATAAATACCTTGCAATAAATAAAAAAGAGTGCACAAATGACACATTTTCTATTTTTTTAAAGGATAAAACTCCAAAATTAAAAATCTATAAAAAAGAAGAATTGCCGGTATTTCTATCAAAATTCGTATTAATCAGTTCAAAAGAACTTTTTAATATTGCTTATTATCTCGGACTCGGGTGTAAGAATGCACTCGGTTTTGGAATGATTGAGTTTGATAGGGAGGATTTATGATAAAATTTATTGGTGGAGCATCAAAAGTTACTGGTTCAGCATTTTTACTTGAAACTGGAAATGCAAAAATTTTAATTGATTGTGGTATTGAGCAGGAAAAAGGAATTGAAAAAGATAATAATGAAATAATTGAGAAAAAGATAAATGAAATAGGAAAAGCGGATATCTGTATTTTAACTCATGCTCATTTAGACCATTCTGGTTTGGTACCACTTCTTGTAAAAAAAAGAAAAGTTAATAAAATTATCTCAACTCCAGCGACAAAAGAGTTATGTAGATTGTTGTTTAATGATTTTCAAAGAATTCAGGAGGAAAACAATGATATTCCTTTATATTCTTATGATGATATTGAAAGTTCATTTGAAATATGGGATGAGATTGATGATAGAAATACAATAGAATTATTTGACACAAAAATTACATTCTATAATAACTCGCATATAATCGGCTCTGTCTCTGTTTTTATTGAGACTCATAATGGAAACTATCTTTTTTCAGGTGATATTGGGAGTAAATTACAACAACTTATGGACTATCCACCAGATATGCCAGATGGAAATGTTGATTATCTAATTCTTGAAAGCACTTATGGTAATAAGTCTCATGATAGTAGTGATAGGGATAGACTTTTAGAAATAGCAAAAACAACCTGTGAAAATGGTGGTAAGGTATTAATACCTTCTTTTGCGATCGGAAGACTTCAGGAGGTTTTATATACCTTTTCTAATTATAATTTTAATTTTCCAGTTTATATTGACTCTCCCATGGGTAGTAAGGTGACAAATCTTATTAAAGAATACAATATATATCTTAAAAAGAAGTTAAGAAGGCTTTCTATTACAGATGATCTATTTAACAATAAATACATTGCTATAAATACCAGTAATCAATCAAAGGAGTTAAGTAATTCTAAAGAGCCAGCAGTAATTATTTCAGCAAGCGGTATGCTTGAAGGAGGTAGAATTCTTAATCATCTTGAACAGATAAAGAACGATGAGAATAGCACACTTATTTTTGTAGGATATCAGGCACAAAATACAAGAGGGAGAAAAATTCTTGATGGAGAAGAAAAAGTAAGATGCAGAATTGAAAAATTAAACTCTTTTTCAGCGCATGCTGATCAGGATGAACTAATTGATTATATTGAAAGATTAAAATATACACCTTACAAAGTTTTTCTTGTCCATGGAGAAAAAGAACAGAGGGAGATTCTTGCTAAAAGAATAATTTCTAAAAAAATAAGGGTTGAGTTACCAGAAAATTATTCACAAGGTAAAGAGATTCTAATTGAAAAGAAGGTTGTTTTAAATATTAATACTGACAATATGTGTAATTTTGCATCATACAGATTAATGCCATTTTCTGGTTTTATTGTGGAAAAGGATGATAGAATAGAGATAAACGATAAAAACTGGTTTGATATGATATGGAATGAAGAGTATAATAAGATGAGAAGCCAGATTGTGGCTGAAGATTTTTCTACTGATCAAAATGAAGATTCTATGGCTTTACCAGATATGTCGCATGATAAAATTATTGAGAATATAGAATATTTATTTAATATTAAAATCCTATCAAAAAATAGGATAAAGGAGTTCTGGGAAGAGTTTTGTAAAGGTCAAAAGGCAGCGATTAAATATATCACACAGGTTCATAGAAAAAATCCTAATACTGGTAGAAGAAACTGGAATCCACCAGAAGGCGACTTTACAGATAATGAAATAGAAAAATTATATGAAACTGCATATAATACATTGCTTAGTTTAATAAAATATGATAAAAATAAAGTCTATAATATTTTAATAAATTTTAATCCAAAATTATAAAAATTATAAAAGGAGTTTTTATGGCAAAAACAATGAAAAAAATTTATGTAACAATGAAGACTTTATCACCTCTTTACACTGGTGAGGTAAGAAGAGAGGATAAGGAAGCTGCACAAAAAAGAGTCAATTTTCCTGTTAGAAAGACTGCAACAAACAAAGTTTTGATCCCATTTAAAGGGGCACTCAGATCTGCTCTTGAAATAATGCTTAAAGCCAAAGGTGAAAATGTCTGTGATACTGGAGAATCAAGGGCTCGACCATGTGGTAGGTGTGTTACCTGCTCTCTTTTTGGTTCAATGGGTAGGGCTGGTAGAGCATCAGTCGATTTCTTAATAAGCAATGACACAAAAGAACAGATTGTAAGGGAATCCACTCATCTTAGAATAGAAAGGCAGACAAAAAGTGCATCCGATACTTTTAAAGGTGAAGAAGTTATTGAAGGTGCTACTTTTACCGCTACAATAACAATCTCAAATCCACAGGAAAAAGATCTTTCTCTTATTCAGTCAGCATTAAAATTTATTGAGGAAAATGGAATAGGAGGCTGGCTTAATAAAGGTTATGGTAGAGTAAGTTTTGAAGTTAAATCAGAAGATGTGGCAACAGATAGATTCTTAAAATAGGAAGTATTAAAATGAAAGAGATAAAAGGAATTTTAGAATCTATTACTGGTTTTAGCATCCCTCTTGATAATGGTGAATATGCTCTTTATCCAGCAGGTAGACATTTAAGGGGTGCTATTGGATATATTGCCTTTAATTTAGACTTGCCGATCTCTTCAAAATTTTTAGATTTTGATTTTGATGATATTATTTTTAGAGATTTACTCCCAATTTCAAAGTGCGGTAAGATATTCTATCCAGAAAAAAATAGTAACTCTTTAAAATGTCCTTCCTGTAATGAAATATATGGCAGTAGTGTTTTAAGAAACATTATGGCAAGAGGTCTGAGTTATAAAGAAGTAATAGAAGGTAAAAAATACAGGTTAAGTATTATAGTTAAAGATGAAAAATATCTTAATGAGATGGAAGCAATAATAAGATATATATTGAGTTATGGGATATATCTTGGAAATAAGGTTTCAAAAGGATATGGTAAATTTAAAATAAAAGAATATTCTATAGTTGATATTCTTCCAGTTAAAGATAGTGAAGTTTTATTACTTTCTGATGCGATTATTGATAATGGTGAAAAAGATATTGTATTTTCTAAAAAAGAAATAAGCAGTTCTAAATTTGAGATTATAAGAAAAAGAGGCAAGGCTAAGGGGGATATAATAAGAGACAATAATCATAATGGTTTTTATATCGGTAAGTATGGTGGACTTGGCTTTGGAGAGATAATTTCCTTAAAATGATTTGTTTACTTATTTATATTTTTGTTCTTTGAAATTACTAATATTTATTTAATTAAAAAAAATTTATATTTTTACGATCTAATGTCCATATATATAGGGTTAAAAATCTTTTTCCCGCTTCATTTAGATTGTCAGAATAGTTTAAGTTCCATATGCTGGGGTTAAAACTCAAATTGATATTTCATATGTTTCTTTAATATCAAGTTTAAGTCCCATATGGTGGGGTTAAAACTTTTTAATAAGATGAAAAATGCAGGTTTGAAGCAAAGTTTAAGTCCCATATGGTGGGGTTAAAACATATACTCAAAAGAAAATTTATAATCTATATTTATAGTTTAAGTCCCATATGTTGGGGTTAAAACTCTTCTATTTGTTCGCGTGAATAAGGAAGATTCATTGGTTTAAGTCCCATATGTTGGGGTTAAAACTTTTCATCTTCTTCATCATTTTGATATTCCTAATCTGTTTAAGTCCCATATAGTGGGGTTAAAACTTTAAATTGTAATTTTCTTTTGCATACTTTGATGCGTTTAAGTTCCATATCTGGGGTTAAAACTTTTTGTTATTATTCATTTTAGAGCACTCCTTCTGAGTTTAAGTCCCATATAGTGGGGTTAAAACTTTAAATTGTAATTTTCTTTTGCATACTTTGATGCGTTTAAGTTCCATATCTGGGGTTAAAACCTATATCTATGGCTCTTGAATATAAATTATTTCTTAGTTTAAGTTCCATATGGTGGGGTTAAAACTTATATTCATATTTTGATAATTTAGATAAACTCAATGTTTAAGTCCCATATAGTGGGGTTAAAACTAGACATAACTTGATGTAATATCATACATAAACATAGTTTAAGTTCCATATCTGGGGTTAAAATTATTAGTCACAGAATTTTTGAAAAAATCCATTACACTTCAAAAGTGTTTAAGTTCCATATGCTGGGGTTAAAACGAGGTATTTGGTATTTTTTTCTTTTATCTGTAAAATGTTTAAGTCCCATATGGTGGGGTTAAAACTAGTCTCTACTAATCTTTCTTTTACTACAAAAACTTGTTTAAGTTCCATATATTGGAGTTAAAACTTTTTGTTATTATTCATTTTAGAGCACTCCTTCTGAGTTTAAGTCCCATATGCTGGGGTTAAAACTATGATCAGAAGAAATATTGGATAAAGATTTTATTAGTTTAAGTTCCATATGCTGGGGTTAAAACTTTCGTAATATAATAAATCTTCTATACTTTTTTTTAAATAAGTTTAAGTCCCATATGGTGGGGTTAAACCCAATGATTTTATTTTTATTTGATTGCGGATTATTCTGTTTAAGTTCCATATCGTGGGGTTAAAACTCGCATATCTTTGTAGAGATTATCGTATTCTTTACTAGTTTAAGTTCCATATGGTGGGGTTAAAACCTTTTTTATGCTCTTTATCTTATTGATAAAAATAAAGGTTTAAGTTCCATATGGTGGGGTTAAAACTCTATTTCTTCTCATAAAAAATCCTCCTTAATTTTAGTTTAAGTTCCATATGGTGGGGTTAAAACTGATGTTACATCGCTTATATATCTTTCACTAACTAAGTTTAAGTCCCATATGGTGGGGTTAAAACTTTTTCTAATCCAGAAAAGTCATCAGAGACTATAAGGTTTAAGTTCCATATGCTGGGGTTAAAAGTTATCCTCCTTTTTAATGATTTAGTCCCCTTATACAGTTTAAGTTCCATATGCTGGGGTTAAAAGTGCCATTAAAGTGGGACAATTCTCTACTCTTATTCAGTTTAAGTCCCATATATTGGGGTTAAAACCAATAAAAAAATATTTTATATATA
>Ga0209204_1002341_pt1 | contig 15630 bp, 11 predicted proteins | sample AD_JPNMR2_MetaG_FD_184425 | JGI IMG/M metagenome (GOLD analysis project Ga0209204, IMG submission 184425) | Active sludge microbial communities of municipal wastewater-treating anaerobic digesters from Japan - AD_JPNMR2_MetaG (SPAdes) (version 2) | ecosystem: Engineered > Bioreactor > Anaerobic...
CGATGACGGGACATATATCGAATATGACAGTTAGTAGCCTACCTATGAGGGATTGAAACTGGATCTGGAGGCAATCAAAGAAGATATTCGTCATGGTTAGTAGCCTACCTATGAGGGATTGAAACAGGACAATAGGAGACCGAATGAACAGGTGGCAGGAGGTTAGTAGCCTACCTATGAGGGATTGAAACTGGATACGGTGCGCCGGGTTTGGAAGGAGATCATCGAGTTAGTAGCCTACCTATGAGGGATTGAAACTGGGCCCATCGGGCCCTTCTGGCATGAAATTCAAAGTTAGTAGCCTACCTATGAGGGATTGAAACTTTTTCTGTTTATAAATAAAACTGAAGAAACCTATAAGGTTAGTAGCCTACCTATGAGGGATTGAAACCACCAATCACGACCGGTTTATCCCGGCTGGTACTAGGTTAGTAGCCTACCTATGAGGGATTGAAACTCAAGCAGATGAGTGATGAGGAGCTGCCGGACCATCCGTTAGTAGCCTACCTATGAGGGATTGAAACGGCTCCTTTCGGCATTCTGCTATTTTCTTTTTAACCGGTTAGTAGCCTACCTATGAGGGATTGAAACCACGCCCTGCGTGTAAACTATATTGATCCCACCAACGGTTAGTAGCCTACCTATGAGGGATTGAAACGAAGCTGCTACGAACACTTTCACAATAACATCTCCAGTTAGTAGCCTACCTATGAGGGATTGAAACTTTTCTAAAGGTGGAGTAATTGAGAATGGTGAGGTAAGTTAGTAGCCTACCTATGAGGGATTGAAACTTGCATGAAAACGAATGCAGTAGCTGTCGATGGAGCGTTAGTAGCCTACCTATGAGGGATTGAAACCATCAGACTCGTCTGCCATGCTCCAAACCTTCTTAAGTTAGTAGCCTACCTATGAGGGATTGAAACCAGGATGTAAAAAAGGGCAAGGCAGATGAAAGAGAGGGGGTTAGTAGCCTACCTATGAGGGATTGAAACTAACTTAGGGCGGTTGGTATGATTGTACCTCTTAAAGTTAGTAGCCTACCTATGAGGGATTGAAACGACTTTGATGCCCTTGAAAAAAGAATCCGGGAACAAGTTAGTAGCCTACCTATGAGGGATTGAAACTGGAATTATAACCCCGATGCTTTAAGCGAGGTCGTAGGTTAGTAGCCTACCTATGAGGGATTGAAACTGCCTCCAGCAACGCTGCCCTGCTTGCCGAATAGCTGGTTAGTAGCCTACCTATGAGGGATTGAAACGAGGATCCGTCACGGCATCCATTATTTCTCGCTGATAGTTAGTAGCCTACCTATGAGGGATTGAAACGAGTGCCGATCTCGCCACTGATGCGACGTATCTGAGTTAGTAGCCTACCTATGAGGGATTGAAACTTTGTTCGCGAACTCGGCTATCGCCCTCGCGACAGCGTTAGTAGCCTACCTATGAGGGATTGAAACTTGAGGAAAGAGTTATGACGGCGAAAGAAAAGGATCCGTTAGTAGCCTACCTATGAGGGATTGAAACTGCGCTCTCTCTCGAGTCCTTCACGTAATGCTTTGTGTTAGTAGCCTACCTATGAGGGATTGAAACAGCGACAAAGGCGGAAAGACTAATTACGGCATAACAGGTTAGTAGCCTACCTATGAGGGATTGAAACCACATGTGAATATGTTGTGTACGGTTCTGTGTACGGTGTTAGTAGCCTACCTATGAGGGATTGAAACTGGATCTCTGCCGCAGGACGTCAATGTTCATGTCTGTTAGTAGCCTACCTATGAGGGATTGAAACGAAACATCTGATTTAACCATGCAAATCACACCTTTAGTTAGTAGCCTACCTATGAGGGATTGAAACGTTAAAGATCTGCTGACATATACGCTGTCCATAACCAGTTAGTAGCCTACCTATGAGGGATTGAAACTGGACTTGGATGACTGCATCGATGAGGACGGAGTACGTTAGTAGCCTACCTATGAGGGATTGAAACAGTTTCACGGAATTGTGGAAATTCCTCAAGGCAAAGTTAGTAGCCTACCTATGAGGGATTGAAACCGTAGATAAAGCTTCATCAGTCATGGCATGCCCTCGTTAGTAGCCTACCTATGAGGGATTGAAACCGGTCGTGTCCCTCGAGCTTGGAACTTCATTTGTAAGGGTTAGTAGCCTACCTATGAGGGATTGAAACGTAAATCGACTTGGACTCCTGACCTTCCGGATCGCTCTTGTTAGTAGCCTACCTATGAGGGATTGAAACCAAGTCTTCCCTCACGGTCGGCAAGACACCAAAGACGTTAGTAGCCTACCTATGAGGGATTGAAACCTAACATGACACCTACATCTACATCCCGAACGGTCCGTTAGTAGCCTACCTATGAGGGATTGAAACTGGGGATGTAGTCGTCCTGCGTGAAAGTTACAAAACGTTAGTAGCCTACCTATGAGGGATTGAAACCAAGTTGGCCAACATATGCGGGGAGCTGGAGTATAAGTTAGTAGCCTACCTATGAGGGATTGAAACTGGTGTCCGAGATGGCGCTAAGGCTTGCGAACGGAGGTTAGTAGCCTACCTATGAGGGATTGAAACATCATGCAAAAGGCAAGATACGTCGTCGGCGGGATAGTTAGTAGCCTACCTATGAGGGATTGAAACGAAACATGCCTTTGTAAGTGGTGCCATTTTGGATTCGTTAGTAGCCTACCTATGAGGGATTGAAACTGGGCTGATTAAGCTGGCACGCAATAGCGGTGAAATCGTTAGTAGCCTACCTATGAGGGATTGAAACTGGCGTTCTATAAAGATCCCAATGTTAAGCCACAGGTTAGTAGCCTACCTATGAGGGATTGAAACTGGTGATTATAATCGGGGCAGCCGGGCCGGATGCCAAGTTAGTAGCCTACCTATGAGGGATTGAAACTGCAGAAGGCGGGCACCGACGGGCTTACGGGCCTTGCGTTAGTAGCCTACCTATGAGGGATTGAAACGCGTAACACTGCCGGCCAAGCGCTTCCAGTCGTCCTGGTTAGTAGCCTACCTATGAGGGATTGAAACGCAAAACGCCTGCGCAGATCATGGGCGGGGGCTTCGGTTAGTAGCCTACCTATGAGGGATTGAAACCGGATATTTGTTGAGCCAATGAATTGTCAGCTGTCACGTTAGTAGCCTACCTATGAGGGATTGAAACGTGTGAACGCAAGGCTGTTCGGCAGCAAGACAATGCGGTTAGTAGCCTACCTATGAGGGATTGAAACTGGTGATCTCCGGCGAAGACGGGTCGACCGTTGCCGGTTAGTAGCCTACCTATGAGGGATTGAAACGCGGGACTGGGGCCACGGGGAGGGCACTCAAAAGCCGTTAGTAGCCTACCTATGAGGGATTGAAACACCACAGATGAAGCGTATCGGCGTTCCTCTGTTCTAGTTAGTAGCCTACCTATGAGGGATTGAAACGCAACTCCGATATCAGTTACCATCAAGAAAAAACATGTTAGTAGCCTACCTATGAGGGATTGAAACAAGAATGAAGGTGTGGGCTTTCTCGCTGCACTCGGTAGTTAGTAGCCTACCTATGAGGGATTGAAACTGGGATTTGATCTTCAATAATGGTGATCACGCCTCCCGTTAGTAGCCTACCTATGAGGGATTGAAACAGCTCTTTTGCAGCTTGACGAACGCTTAAAAGCTTTGGTTAGTAGCCTACCTATGAGGGATTGAAACTGGTGTCCGAGATGGCGCTAAGGCTTGCGAACGGAGAGTTAGTAGCCTACCTATGAGGGATTGAAACTTGCGGACGATTACGGCATATTCGGCGGGCGCGTCGGGTTAGTAGCCTACCTATGAGGGATTGAAACGTCGGACATTAAGGCAGGGCAAGGTCGGAAATTACGGTTAGTAGCCTACCTATGAGGGATTGAAACCAGGAAATGCGGGAAGTCAGGGTGTCCATGTACAGCAAAGTTTGTAGCCTACCTATGAGGGATTGAAACCTAAAAGGGGACAAATTGTCCCCCTTTTCCGTCTCCCGGTTTGTAGCCTACCTATGAGGGATTGAAACTTCTTTTGGTTGCCAAAGATGAAGGAACGCTTGTCGTTTGTAGCCTACCTATGAGGGATTGAAACATATCTTATGGGTCCGGTCGACGAGGACGAAGCCGAGTTTGTAGCCTACCTATGGGGGATTAGCGCTACGTTTTGTATCTTCATCGAATTTTTTACTTTAATCGCATTTCTAGGGTGTTATGGATAATCATTAAATACCTTTTCCCAATCGTTATTTTGGTTAAAAGAACTAAGTCGGGTTCTGGGAGGGGAAAGAAAAATGTGCGAGTTACTAGGGCTTTGCTTCAATTTGCCTGTGAGGCCAGATATCTCTTTCAGAGGATTTCGCCATAGGGGAGAGAATAATCCTGATGGTTGGGGAATAGCTTTTTTCCCAGATGAATCAGCGGTCAAGTCCACTTTTGTGTGTAAAATCCCTCTGGCATATTATGCAGCTCAATGGAGTCCCACTAAGCTGCATACTTTAGATTTGCTTTCTCCCATTGATTCTGCTTCTTCCTGCTTATTTCTCTGCAACAGGTATTCTGTCATATCCAAATATTTGTTCCCGGTTGTCCATGACTCATCTATCTCTACGAGCACTGCGCCAATTAGCCTCAACGCCGATTCTTCGCCATTGAATATACCTATGACCCTTTCACGCCTCCTAATCTCACGGTTTAGACGTTCTACGGCGTTTGTAGTACGTAACCTGCGCCTGATGCCTTCGGGAAGTGTCATGATTGCCATTGCATCTTCAAAGCCTGCTTCAAGCCTCTCTATCGCCTTGGGTGCCAGCCTTTCAAACTCTTCTACGACCTCGTCCAAGAGCTTTCTTGCTGTATCCATATCCGGAGCTTCGAAGATATGCTTTATGCGAGCATACAGTTTACCTTGAAGCGACTTTGGACAGGCCTCTAGTATGTTGCGCAGGAAGTGAGTCTGACATCTCTGCCAGCTTGAACCCTGAAAATGCGTCATTACGGCCTTTACTAGCCCTTTATGGTCATCTGAAACCACTAGGTCGACGCCTTTTGAGTCCACGCCTTTTAAGCTCCATGAAAAATTCAGACCAACTTGCTTAAGACTTTCCGTCACCCAAGCTTAAGCCCAGTATCTCGTGGTAACCTTCCCTATTTATCCCACAGGCTATAAGCACGCTTTGAAGGTTTACCCTGCCGCCCTTTCGCACCTTTATGACCAAGGCATCCACTAAAAGAAAGGGATATTCCCTATCGCTTAAATCCCTCTCGTTCCACGCCTTCACAGTTTGATCTAGCTTCTTACGGAGTTCGGATACGCTTGATTTAAAACTCACACCCGCATAGCTTTTCAACTATGTTTTTTACCTTGCGAAGGGATATGAGCAGCGCCTGCTCGCTTCTTTGGTAGCGCTCAAACATATCCGTCGAAAACTCGCCACACCTAAGGCGTGGTACATCTAAAACTAACTTGCCTATCCTGGTCGTAAGAGACCTTTCCCTACGTCCGTTCCTATATCCCTGCCTCTCATCGGTTCGTTCGTAAGGTTTTTGCCCTTCATGCTTTGAGGCTTGAGCTTTAAGTATCTGGTTTAAGACTTGCTCCGCCAGCTTAGCTAGACCTTCGTCTTTGGAAAATAAATGTTGCAACATATTCGTGTCGATGATAACCTGGTATTGGGCCATCCATAATCCCTCCTGGTATTGGTGTTTGTTCAAGCTTCATCTTACCAGAGGGAGGGTGGCCCTTAAATATTTTTTACCTTACCCAACCCTTTTTACACACTATAATGGACGTTACTTGAGGTTCCTATCGAATTTACATCTTATAGCTTGTTATTAATGTGGGCAAAGTGTACCGGTTAATATATTTTGAAAAGAGGTTAGATTGGATAATGAATCGCAACTTGATTGTTAGCAGACACAACAGGGCAGGCAAGAATTTGTGGCCAAACGGCATCGATGCCGTGGTGCTTTTTAACATCGAGGGTGTCGGATGGGAAGACTTGTACTATTTTTCCGGTTTTCGAGGCACAAGCGGCGTTCTAATATTTGGCCCAAGGGAAAGGTTTTTAATCACTGACGGCAGGTATATCTTGCAGGCTAGGGAACAATCACCTTTTACTGTGATAGATAAAGGCAATAATGAAGATATTGCTTTAGTGGAGTCATTGCTGAGAGATTTAGGCGCTAAAACGATTGGCATTAACGCTAAGACCCTGCCAAGCTATTTGTACCTTAAATTAGCACGGCTTGGATTCGAATTGGTCGATGTGTCGGATGCCTTAGCTGTTTGTAGGCGAAAAAAATCGCAGGAAGAAGTTGAACTCATTAAAAAAGCCGCCGAGCAGGCCAGTAAGGCCTTTTTAAACATATTAAACAATATTAGGCCTGCCATCAAAGAAACGGAAGTAGCCGCAAGGCTGGAGTATGAAATGAGGCTTTTAGGCGCAGAAGGCGGTTGGGGAGATACGGGCTTCATAGTTGCCTCGGGCGAAAGGTCTGCCCTCCCTCACGGCAGACCTACTTTGCGGGAGTGGCAAAAGGGCGAATGGGCTACGATCGATTTTGGCGCCAGGTATGAAGGTTACGTTTCCGATATAACCAGGAACGTCTATATAGGGTCTCCATCTAAAAAGGCCGTGGAGATTCATAGTTTGCTGTGTATGGCCCATATCGAAGCGGTTTCAAGGATAAAACCTGGAGTTGCCGCTAGGGATGTCGATGCTGCAGCAAGGCAAATTTTAGCCAATCGAGGCCTGGATAAATATTTTACGCACAGCTTAGGACATGGGATTGGCCTTGAGGTTCATGAAATGCCCAGATTATCGTCGAGATCTACGGATATCCTTGAAGAGGGAGACGTTGTGACCGTTGAGCCGGGCATTTACATAGAAGGCTATGGCGGTATGAGGGTGGAAGACGATTACCTCGTTACGGACAAGGGAGCACAAAGGCTTACTGCAGATATTCCCATGGAGCTTTTTGTGGTGATGGTTTAAAGGGCAAGGAGAAAAAATTTTTAAATCTTATGACCATATGGGGGTTGCTGGCCTTTTTTGAGTATAATAAGTCTTGTGTCTATCCATATTGATGACGGGAGGATAAACTGATGGATGACTTATATCGAGAATTTGAGTTGCGCAGGAAAGATTTTCCCTCCCTTGATCGGACCTATAACGGTCATGTTTTAGCCTATTTTGACGGTCCGGGTGGAACTCAGGTACCGAAGGCAGTGATTGATGCTGTCACGGCTTATTTTACGAATTGTAACGCTAACTCCCATGGTTATTTCGTAACCACGATGGAATCCGACAGGTTAATAGCAGAGGCAAGAAATGCCGTCGCAGCTTTCTTGGGAGCGGAAGGCGGTAATACCATCTCCTTTGGACAAAATATGACTACGTTGAACTATGCCCTAAGCAGAGCCATGGAAAGGTCCTTGCGACCGGGTGACGAGGTTCTCATCACCCAGTTGGATCACGAGGCAAATCGCGGTCCATGGTTGCGACTAAGGGAGCGTGGAGTTATCGTTCGCGAGGTGAAACTTCTTCCAAACGGTACGCTTAATATGGACGATTTTCGCAAGAAGATGACGGAAAACACGCGCCTCGTCGCAATGGGTTTTTCTTCTAATGCCCTAGGGACTGTTAACGACATTGCCACAGTCAGGCGTTGGACCTATGATGTTGGGGCTTACCTTTCGGTCGATGCGGTCCATTACGCCCCTCATTTTTCCATAGATGTCAAATCCCTGGGAGTAGACTTCTTGCTATGTTCTGCATATAAGTTTTATGGCCCTCACGTTGGGATCTTATATGCTAGGGAAGGTTTGCTCGAACAGCTAGACTGCGAAAGGGTTTGCACTCAAGACCATAAAGCTCCCTATCGCATCGAGACCGGCACCCTAAATCACGAGGGCATAGCTGGAGTCAAGGCTGCCATCGAATATATCTCGACTTATGGGAAGGGCAATACTTTGAGAGAAAAACTCGTCTCCGCTATGGAAAAGATATCCTCCTACGAGCACGAACTTGCTTTATACGCCTACAAGAACTTAGGGGACATTCCTGGCGTAACAATTTACGGACCTCATTTTGATGGAAGTCGCCGCGCCCCTACCATATCCTTCACCCTTGAGGGTCATGATCCCATCCAGGTGTGCAAGCATTTGAACGAAGAGGGGATACTGGCATGGGATGGTCACTTTTATGCGATACGTCCCATAGAAATATTGGGATTGCTTGAAAGCGGTGGCCTTACGAGGATCGGCATTTCTTTATATAACACAAAGGAAGAGGTAGATAGGCTCGTAGATGCAGTTAAGGGATTGAGTGCGAGATAGACGCAAAGGCCTGACAATGATCTGTCATAAGTATTTAAAGCATTGACCCTATCCTTTTTTGGTGCAATAATTCATTTTGGGATTGTTGCAACATTATGTTTTGTATATTTTATTAAGGGGAGGGAAAGTACGTGAAAAAGGCCGGTAGTTTTGTTTTGATGCTCGCGGCTGTGGCTTTAGTTGTTTTATGCGGGTGTGGTGTGTCGTATGCGGCAGCGCCTTTTCATATTGGCGTCATGACTGGAACCGTATCACAACAGGAAGACGAACTTCGCGGTGCCGAGAAACTGATGGAGATATATGGGGATGAGGCCCACGGAGGTATGGTAAAGCACGTCACCTATCCCGATAACTTCATGCAAGAGATGGAAACTACGATAAGCCAGATAGTAGGCCTTGCGGATGATCCAAAGATGAAAGTGATCATCGCCAGCACGGCCGTCCCGGGCACCACCGAAGCATTTAGGAGGGTCAAGGAAAAAAGGCCTGATATATTGTGTTTAGCCGGAAACTCCCAAGAGGATCCGGGCGTCATATCTTCTGTAGCTGATCTGACTGTGAATGCGAATGATATATATAGGGGTTACCTCCTTCCCGTCGCTGTCAAAAAGATGGGCGCAAAGAACTTCGTTCATATTTCCTTCCCCAGGCACATGAGCTATGAGCTGCTTTCAAGAAGGCGCAACATAATGGAAGCTACATGCAAGGACATCGGCGTTAATTTTCACTTTGAAACGGCACCAGACCCGGTGAGCGATGTCGGTGTGGCTGGAGCCCAGCAGTTCATATTGGAAAAGGTGCCCGCATGGCTCGAGAAATATGGCAAGGAAACTGCCTTCTTCTGCACCAATGACGCTCAGACTGAGCCGTTGATCAGGCAAATTGTAAATTACGGAGGATATTTTGTCGAACCCGATTACGCCTCTCCTTTAATGGGATATCCTGGAGCGCTGGGATTGGATTTGACGGCTGAGAAGGGCAACTTCCCGGAGATAGTCAAAAAGATAGAAGAAGTTATAAAGCAAAAGGGAGCTAGCGGACGACTTGGCACATGGGTTTACTCCCATCCCTATGTTGTCACGGCCGGCTTAGGTGAATTGGGAAAGAGGGTAGTAGAGGGAAAGGCTAAACTCACCGTCGAGGATTTCATAGCTGCGTGCAAGGGCATTACGCCGGGCATAAAGGTTAACGGTAGTCGTTATACAGACGTTAGCACGGGGGTTGAAAGGACAAATTACATCATGGTTTACCAGGATACGTATGTATTTGGCAAAGGATATCTCGGCATGACTGAGATAGAGGTACCTAAAAAATATCTTTCAATAAAGTAGGAGCATTTGGCTAGATAAACAACTATATATGCAACAACAGGAAGAGGGGGGAAACCCCCTCTTCCTGCGTTAAAGTGAAAGTGTTATTTTAAAGTACAGTTAAAAGATAGCAATATGATCATAAAAAATTGCTGAAAGATGTGATAAGTTTGCTTTATCTAATGATTTCTTAATAATAGGAGGTAAATTGATGAAAGTATACTTAAAATTACTTTACTATAACCTTTGAAGCTATATAATATTTTGTTAGGTGCTATAACTCCATAATTATTAGTGTTATTTACAGCATAATTACACTTAATCTATCGGAGGGATCGAATTATGATCGTTAAGCTCGATATGATGCAGACAGCTGCATTGGCTGCCATAATCTTTTACTTTGGTGGTTACGTGAAATCTAAGGTGCCGATATTGTACAAATTTTGTATTCCGGATCCTGTGGTAGGAGGGCTAATTTTTGCAGCTGCCAACTTGGTATTCAGACAATCGGGAATGCTTACCATAGAAATGGATACCACCCTCCAATCCCCATTTATGATGATATTTTTTACCTCTATAGGATTTACGGCGAGCATCGAGCTGATAAAAAGAGGAGGGCTTCAGGTTATAGTTTTTTGGTTATGTGCAGTAGTACTTTGTATAATTCAATGTGGGATCGGCGTTACTCTTGCTAAAATATTGAATCAAAACCCGCTTTTAGGCTTAGTGACCGGTTCTGTCACAATGACAGGCGGACATGGTACGGGAGCAGCCTTTGCCCCACTGTTTGAGGATCTAGGGTTGAATGGAGCCATGACGGCAGCTATGGCTGCTGCTACATTTGGGCTTGTGGCTGGATCGTTAATCGGAGGTCCCATAGGAAGATTCTTGATAGAAAGAAATCACCTTCAACCTCATCCGGAGAAGTACGATCTCGATTTTGTAAATGGAAACGGGGACGAAAAACTTTCATATGATAGCTTGATGAAAAATTTCGCCTTTTTGCTGGCTGCCATAGGATTAGGCGCAGTGCTGGCGAACTTCTTCAAGAGACACGGGATAACATTGCCGGCATACGTGAGTTCCATGATAATTGCAGCGATTATACTGAACTTGGGTCAGTTTACCCAAAAATGGACAATTAACCAGAAGGCAGTGGAAACGATCGGTGCTATAGGCCTTAATATGTTTTTGTCCCTTGCCTTGATAAACCTGAGGCTGTGGGAGCTGTTGGATTTGGCTGCTCCTATGCTTGCAATACTTGTGAGTCAGACGTTTATTATGGCAGTTTATGCCATGTTTGTAGCATATAACTTGTGCGGTAGAGACTATGATTCTGCCGTAATAACTGCAGGTTTTTGTGGGTTTGGCTTAGGGGCGACGCCCAATGCCATGGCAAATATGAGGTCCGTTGTTGAGAGGTTTGGAGAGGCTCCAAGGGCATTTTTTGTTGTTCCCATTGTCGGTGCCTTTTTGATAGATTTTGCCAACGCAATAGTAATCACAACGTTTATAAACTACATTTCTTGATTCCCTTTGGACAATTTCCTAATAGGGCCATGATTTTTCACTACAGGGAATTAAATCATGGCCCTAAAACTTTATATAGGTGGGGCACCCTATCTTTAAAGACGGGGACTGTAGACCTTGCTTGGTCAACCTTGCTAATGTCTATATCTACGAACCACAACCCCTCCAGATTGCCAGCGTCCAGCAAGACTTCACCCCATGGATCTACCACCAATGACCCGCCGTCAAAGGTGTCCTTTTCCGTAGTGCCACATCTATTGCAAGATATCACGTACATCTGGTTTTCGATAGCCCTCGCCTTAAGCAGGATATCCCAATGCTTGGCCCTGGCGGCTGGCCACTCAGCGCTGATGAAGAGAGCCTTTACGCCTTTTAATGCATAACACCTTATCCACTCACAGAAACGCAAATCGTAACAGATCACGCAGCCGCTTTCAAAGCCTTCCCAATTGAATATGCAGTCCCTATCTCCTGGAGCGAGGTATTTGTCCTCGTCCATCAATGGGAATCTGTGGACCTTGTCATAATAAGCGATCAACTCACCGCGGGGGTCGATGACTTGAGCTCTATTTTTGATGCCTGCTGAAGTTTTGGCTAAAGTGGAGCCGCCTATAAACCATGTGTTGTATTTTTTAGCCAGATCACCTAAGAATGTAGCTGTCTCTTTGCCTTCATCTGAAGCGAGTGCTTGGGCTTTCTCCAAGGCGTAACCGGTATCCCAAAGCTCAGGAAGTACGATAGCTGTAGGTAATTTAGACGGAACGAAAGCTCGTCTGAGCAACTCGTTTACGCGCGAGAAGTTGGCCTTCCTATCACCGACTTGGACATCTAGCTGCAATATTCCCACTCGAAGCATAAGTTTCCCCCCTATCTTAATTTGGAAAAGGCACCTAATTAAATGTAATTGTTGAGGAGGTTTATGTGAAGGGGCCATTTCAGCAGAATGCAAATGGCCCCTTTTACTGTAAGTCCTCCTACTTGTTCTATGACCATATCGGGAATAGATGTATCGCTGCCTTCGGCCTTGATAGCCATGTTTAATGGTATAAACGCCATTTCGGCGGTTCGGGCTTTTACCGCCGCTACTGCCTTTGGTGCACTTCCAACAAGTATAATCCTTTTTTCATTCATTTTTCTATCCCATAAATAAAGGCTTGAAGTTTGAATGGTGATTATAAATTAAGATAACGCGGCCAATTATAAATTGCAACAGTGTTGCAATTGGAAGAGAACTGTTCTTTAATAATTAGATTCTTTTTCTGTGAACGTAAGACTGGAAAGAGTGTTATCCTGAAAACTTATATGTGGAGGTTAATATCCAAGGCTTTTCGAGAAACGTCGAGCGACATCTAAAAGTATGTCTCGTATGTGTGCTATCTTATCATCATCATCAGAATATCGGAATTTTGGAAGAGCAACGCTTAGCGCTGCAACGACCTTTTTCGTATGTCCCCATATGGGAGCGGCTATGCAAAGAAGGCCTTCCACATATTCCTCATTATCAACAGCGTATCCCTGCTCTCGAATTTTAGCCAGATGTTGACACAGCTCATTGATATCAGTGATCGTATTTTTCGTATATCGAATGAGGGGTTCATCTTCGAAAAGTTCCCTGACAGTCATCTCTGGAAGATAAGCTAATAGAACTTTACCTAGTCCCGTGCAATATGCGGGCATCCTTTTTCCTACGGGAAGATCAACTTTAATAGTAGCTGGGCTTTCAATTTTATCAATGTAGATAACATATTTCCCGTCAAGGATAGCCAAATTTACCGCTTCGTTGGATTTTGCAGATAGCTCCTGCATAAAAGGCATGGCTTGCCTTCGAAAACCCAAGGATTGTACTACATTACTACCAATTTCAAAAAATCTGAAGCTATTTGAGTATTTATGATTTGTGGGATTTTGATTTATATATCCTAATACCTTTAATGTTGAAAGGATGCGATGTACCGTGCTTCTTTCTAATCCAAGCTTTTCGGCGATTTCTGTGACCCCGAGTTCTCTGTATTTATCAAGCGTTTCTATGATAGCCATAGCCCTTTGAATTGATTGTACATGGCGACTATCCTTTTTGCTATCTCCCAAGTGATAATCTCTCCTTTTTCATATTCGAAATAGCCAATCTAAATATAGATTATATCATGCCTATCATTTAGATTGTTTTTAGCAATTTTATTGGGCGTAGCTTTTTGTACACATTTGCAAAGATGTGTCTTTATGATCCTGGAATTTAGTGAGTTATCGCTTATAATCTAATTGGGCTTTAGTAGTAGGAAAGATAAAAATGCTGACGATCATAATCACGAAAGAGAACAAAATTCCCGTGGAGGTAGCGTTTAAGATCCAAATCCCTTTGCCACCGTTAGCAAACTGTAAAAATAACGTAATGATTATTCCTCCAGCCGCGGAGAGTATGGCCCCCTTTGATGATGCTTTGCGACAAAAGAGCCCTAAAAATAATGGTGCCGCGAGGGATACGCTCATAAGAGAATAAAATATCTGTAAGGCTGTGAGGATGTTGGGCATTACGATTGCAAGGGCCACACCTATTACACCGCATATCAAGGTAACCTTTCTGCTCAGCTTTAAAAGGCCTTGCTCTGAAAGATTGGGACGAAAAAAGGTCTTGACTATATCGTTAGAGATAGATGTTGTTAGCATGTAGAGCACAGCATCGGCTGTGCTAACTTCTGCAGCGAAGATAGCTGCCAAAGCCAAGGTAGAAACGGCAAAGGGCATCATCTCCTTCATGGCTGTGGGTAAGGCTAGTTCTCTGTTTGCAAGGTTTGGAAAAGCGGCAAATGCGCACATACCAATGATAACAGGTGAAAAGGCAAAAATAAGTTGCACAACACCGTTCAGTGCTGTTCCGATCTTAATTGCGCGTTCATTTTTGGCGCCATAAACCTTTCCTATCAGACCGGGAGAAATGCAAAATGAAGGAATGAGCATAAAAAGGTATCCGATAATGGTCGTTGCACCGATTCCCTTCCAAGAGAAAAATTGAGCAGTCCCCTCTGTTCCTAATTTTTGCGTTACGCTTGCCGCGAGGCCGCTCCAGCCTCCAACGTAAGAGATAACAAAAGGAGTTGCTAATGCGAAGCCAAGAAGTATAACGACTACCTCGACAATGTTAACTATGGCAGCTGACAGAAGGCCTCCGGCTGCGAAGTAAAGGGTCGTGACACATGCTCCAATAAGTATGCCCCATACCTTATCGATATTGGCAACAACGTTGAGTATCCAAGCAACACCAATAAGTTGTCCTGAAAACAGGGCAAGGGTCCCAATGGCCATCATTCCTGATATTAGTCCACGAAAGGCTTTGCTGTATCTTAGGTCTAAATAATCTCCTAATGTGTAAAGATTATAACGGCAAGAAATGCGCCATATCTTAGGGCCTATAACATATGCAAGTATCATGGATCCTATCCCTGCGCTGCCAATCCACCACCATCCAGAGATGCCAAACTTATATCCTATCCCGGCAACTCCTACGGTAGAACCTGCGCCAATATTTGCGGCTATTAGCGTTGTAAACAGTAAGCCCGTAGTCAATTGCCTTCCGGCTACAAAAAAGCCACCTGCTCCTTTAACCTTTTTGCCGATGAACCATCCTATGGCAATAAGAACTAAAGCATAGAGAACAATTGCTACTAGGTATCCATTCATGTTGTGCCCTCCTGACCAGCACCTCGTTGTATTTTCCGTAATACGGAATTGAATATTTATTTATGGAACAGATGCTTTTAATTATATGAAAGTATTTATTTCTGTCAATAATGATTGAGATGTTGATATTTATTTCTGCCATATTAGTAATTTTTCAGGCATAAGTGCTCAAGGCCTATGTGCAGGCATCTTTAAAGAGGGAATAATTTTCATGTCGTTTTATTGCCGGCGTGGAACGGAATATGTGAAAGTAAAAAATTAAATCGACCTCTCATGAACTTGACATAAAAACGTAATCAAATATAATGAAAGCGTTCCATAAAGAAATAAGCTGTTTTGCAATGCGGAATCATTGCAGGAGTTGAGCAATTACAAGTAGTTTGAGGTGATGTTTGAAAATAAAGGAGGAGGAGAAATGTATAAATATGTGTTGGACTATCTCGACGGTGAGAGCCTAATCCAATGTGCACAGGATCTCGTTCGCATTAACAGTGTTTTTGACCCGGATATCGATGGAGCAAACGAATCAGGTGTGACGGAATATCTGGAACAGCGACTTAACGCAGAGGGATTTGAAGTTCATGTCGATGAGGTCGTGCCTGGCCGTTCTAATGTAATTGCATTTCTTCGCGGAAAGGAGCCTGGCAAAACGCTCCTATTCGAAGGCCATCAGGATGTAGTATCCGTAGGAGATCCCGGTAAATGGAAATACGATCCCTTTGGCGGGCAGATCGTTGAGGTCAATGGCAGAAGG